>Ga0209057_1000842_pt1 | contig 26115 bp, 23 predicted proteins | sample GraSoiAngelo_146_FD_185903 | JGI IMG/M metagenome (GOLD analysis project Ga0209057, IMG submission 185903) | Grasslands soil microbial communities from the Angelo Coastal Reserve, California, USA - 14_1009_05_30cm (SPAdes) (version 2) | ecosystem: Environmental > Terrestrial > Soil > Grasslands ... | reverse complement strand
TCGAAGGCGGCGAAGAAGAGCGTCCCGTTCACGTCCGTCAGCCAACCCGGGGAGGAGTCGGCGCTGCGATTGATGTCCTTCACGAGCACCGTTCCCGCCGCCGTCCCGTCGCTCTTCCAGAGCTCGAGGCCGGTCTCCGGATCGAAGGCGGTGAAGAGAAGCGTCCCGTTCACGTTCGTCCCCCGCAGCGCATACGGGTAGGCGGTGCCGCGGTTGATGTCCCTCACGAGCACCGTTCCCGCCGCCGTCCCGTCGCTCTTCCAGAGCTCGGGGCCATTCGTCCTGAAGGCGCGGAAGAAGAGCGTCCCGTTCACGTTCGTCAGCCCATCCGGGCCGGAGCCGCCGCTACCCGGGTTGATGTCCTTGACGAGCACCGTCCCCGCCGCCGTCCCGTCGCTCTTCCAGAGCTCGGTGCCGTTCGCCGGATCGAAGCCGCGGAAGAAGAGCGTCCCGTTTACGTTCGTCAGCCCAAACGGGAGGGAATCGGCGCCGCCGGTGGGATCGAAGGCCTTCACGAGCACCGTTCCCTCCGCCGTCCCGTCGCTCTTCCAGAGCTCGAAGGCGTTCGTCGGATCATCGGCGACGAAGAAGAGCGTCCCGTTCACGGCAGTCAACTGATCCGGTTCGCGGCCGCCGCTGCCGGGGTAGGCGTCTTTCACGAGCACCGTCCCCTCCACCGTCCCGTCGCTCTTCCAGAGCCCCCAACCGTGCGTCGGATCGGTGGCGGCGAAGAAGAGTGTCCCCTTCACGTCCGTCAGCTCGACCGAGAAGGACCAGTCGCTGCCGGGGTTGATGTCCTTCACGAGCACCGTTCCCGCCCCCGTCCCGTCGCTCTTCCAGAGCTCACGGCCGTGCGTGGGATCGATGGCCGAGAAGAAGAGCGTCCCGTTAGAGCTCGTCAGGTCGGTCGGGTAGGAGAAGCCGCTGTCCTTGACGAGCACCGTCCCCTCCTCCGTCCCGTCGCTCTTCCAGAGCTCGGAGCCGTTCGCGGCGAAGAAGAGCGTCCCGTTCACGTTCGTCAGCTCATACGGCCCGGAGCTGCCGCTGCCGGGGTCGATGTCCTTCACAAGCGCCGTTCCCGCCGCCGTCCCGTCGCTCTTCCAGAGCTCCGTGCCGTTCGACGGATCGAAGGCCGCGAAGAAGAGCGTCCCGTTCACGTCCGTCAGCCCATACGGGGAGGAGTCGCCGCTGCCGGGGTGGATGTCCTTCACGAGCACCGTTCCCGCCGCCGTCCCGTCGCTCTTCCAGAGCTCGCGACCGTTCGTCGGATCGGAGGCGACGAAGAAGAGCGTCCCGTTCACGTCCGTCAACCCATCCGGGGAGGAGTCATCCGTCGCAGTATTGATGTCCTTCACGAGGTACGGAACATCCTGCGCCCGAGCCGGTCCCAGATGGACCGTGAGCAGGAGGCCCACGAGGAGCAAGCGTACGGGCCACTTTGCCCCTACATGCACTTGGCGCCATGCGGGTTTCAGTGCCGCAGGTTCCCGCCGGCTGACGATGCGGGGGCGCATGAAGAATAGCTAGCAACCGCTGCGCCGGCACCATATCCCGTCTTCGTTGGGGTGCGCCTCACGCCTCGGGACGCGGGAAGCCGAGCCGCGATCGAGGTGATCGGTGCGGGGTGCCCGCCGTCTGATGGATCGCGCACGCCTCCGTGGAGCCCTGTGCCTTCGGCGGCGCGCGGCGCGGAGTCCCCCGCGGCGCGGGCCGGCGGTTCCGTGCCGGCAACGGGGGGCCTCCGCGGCGACGAGCGGCCGCCTATGCGGCGTCTCTCGGCGGCGCTCAGCTCCAGCGGAGCGTGCTGCGCGTCCGCCAGTAGCGGGCCGGGGGCTCGGCGAGGGTGGCCAGCGCGCCGGACGTTTCGGAGTCGAGGGCGAGCGACGGCGCGCTCAGGTGCGAGGCGAGCTGGGCGGTGGTCGCGGCGCCCGAGAGCACGACGTCGACGAAGGGCTGGGCCAGCACGAAGGCGAGCGCGAGCTGATCGATGCCACAGCCGAGCCGGCCGGCCGTCTCGCCGAGCGCGCCCAGCAGGCACGCGTCCTCCGGGCGGGTGTTGGCCGGTGTGAGGCGCCCGTTGGCGAGCGCCTCCTTCACGATGACGCCGAGCCCGGCGTCGTGGGCGGCGGCGAGGGGAGCCGCGAGCGAGGGCTCGAGGCAGTTGAAGGTCGCCTGCACGACGTCGAAGACGGGCTCGCCGTCGGCGCGGGCCGCCCGCGCCTGCTCGAGGGCGCGCGCCGAGGTGGGGCCGGAGAGCGTGAGCCCGACGGCGCGATAGGCGCCGGCACGGCGGCCCTCCACCAGGGCGCGCAGCAGTGAGGTGTCCTCGAGGCAACCCGACTCGGCGGTCGCGCTGTGGATCTGGTAGAGGTCGAGGTGTGCGCCGAGGAGCGCGCGCGTCTCGGCGAGCTGCGCCGTGAAGCGGGCGAGCGAGAGCTCCTTCTCCTCGTGCACGGGCGCGTCCACGCGCCAACCCGCCGTGTAGCGGTAGCCCCACTTGCTCCCGATGGTGAACGTGCCCGGCGCCACGGCGCGCTCGCCGAGCCAGCGCGCCAGGAACTCCTCCGCGCGCCCGTAGCTGCGCGCCACGTCGAGGTAGCGGATGCCGGCGGCACGGGCGGCGTCGAGCAGCTCGGCGGTGCGCGCGTAGAGCGCCTCGGGGGTGCGCGCGGCCGGCAGGTCGTGGGCGCGGCCCAGGTTGATGTAGCCCGGGCGGCCGACGGCCGCCAGGCCGAGGCCGAGCCGGGAGACGGCCAGCCCGCTCCGCCCGAGCTGCCGCGTGGTCACATCAGCGCACGGGCGCGGCCGCCCGCCGCCCCCAGTACAGCAGGCCGACGCCGTCGAAGACGAACTCGCGGCCGCGCCGGAGCAGCCAGAGGGTCGCGGCCATCCCCTCCGTCATACCGAGGAAGGTGCAGAGCGCGGCGCCGCCCACCTCCTGCGTCCCGAGGGCGCCCGGGATCAGGAGCGAAGTGGCGCGGATCGGCTGCGCCAACGCCTCGATGATGAGCGCGTCGCGCCACGCGATCGGCTTCCCGATGAGCGCCATGATCCCCCACACCTCGACCACGCCGAGCAGCCAGCCGACGAGGTGGAAGAGGGTCGCGCGCCGGAAGGCGGGGCCCTGGTGGCGGTAGAACTCGGCCAGGCGCGCGTCGATCGCCTGCGCGCGCGACTCGAGGCGCGCCACGAAGGCGGCGCGGGGGACGAGGCGGCGGAGCCATCCCCACACCGTGACCACCGGCCCCCGGCGCTGCACGCGGACCATCAACATGACGAAGCCGATCGCCACCACGACGAGGAAGGCGAGCCAGACCGCGCCCAGCGCGCGGCGCTCGAGCCGGTCGAAGAGCGCCGCGATGCCGATCAGGACGAGGGCGATCTGCGAGACGGTGAGCGCCGTCTTTGCGATCACCACCGAGGCGAGCCCGTCCGAGCCCGATACGCCGAAGGCGCGCAGGAGGTGCGCCTTCACGGGCTCGCCCCCGACCGCCACGGTGAGGCTGTTCACCGCCTCGCCCGCCATGCGCGTCAGGTAGAGCGAGACGAAGGGGACGCGCGCCGCGACGGCGGGCGGCAGGGTGCAGCGCCAGCCGAGCGTGTCGAAGATGTTGACGATCAGGTACGGGAGAAGGACGAGCGGCGAGAGCCAGCCAAGCGTGCCCATGTACTCCTGGATCGCCTCGAGATCGGAGTTGTAGATGAAGAGCCCCAGGATGAGGGCGCCGACCGCGAGCGCCGTGGCGCTCCGGACCCACATCCGGCGAGCCGGCGGCAGCGCCGGCGCGTCAGGTGGATCGACCGCCGCGAGTTGCTGCATGCTCGGCCGCCTCCAGCACTTCCACGACGGGGAGCGAGCGCGCGCCGCTGGTGAGCGGCTCCGTGCCGTTGCGGATGCTGTCGACGAAGTGCTCCGCGGCGAGCGCGAGCGGCTCGGCGGCGGCCGGCAGCTCGAGCCGGCGCGCCGCGAAGTGGCGGATCGGCATGATCGGCGCGGCGCTCGCGTCGCCGTTCCCGTTCGAGCGCTCGATATCGTAGTCGTAGAGCGTGAGGCCGCGCTTCTCGAAGCGACCCTCGTAGGCGAGCATGCGCTCGCGCCCGATGACCGTCACGGTGGCGGTCTTCTCGGGGTGGAGCCAGCTCAGGTAGATGTGCGCCGAGACGCCGCCCTCGAGCTCGAGGTCGCCCACGGCCATGTCGGCGACGCCCGGCTGGAGGTAGCAGTGCTCGTGCAGGCGGACGTGCAGCACCCGGCGCGGCACCAGGTAGAGGAGGATGGAGAGGTCGTGCGGCGCCGAGTTCCACCACACGTTCGAGTCGCGCTTGATGCGTCCCATCCCGAGGCGCTCGAAGGAGAGATGGCACACCTCGCCCAGGCCGCCCAGGTCGATGATGCGCTTCATCTCGCGCACCAGGGGGTCGTAGAGGAAGGTCTCGTCGACGAAGAGGACGCGGGCCGCCTGCCGCGCGGCCTCGACCAGCTCGCCGCCCTGGGCGGTCGAGAGCGCGAGCGGCTTCTCGACCCACACGTGCTTGCCGGCGCGCAGCGCGGCGAGCGCCATCGGGTGGTGCCGCGACGGCGGCGTGGCGAGCACGACGGCGTCCACGTCGGCGCGCCCGAGGAGCTCGGCGTAGTCGGTCGTGCCGCGCGCGCCGGGGTGCTGCCCGGCCGAGCGCACGATCTCCGCGGGGGCGAGGTCGCAGAGGCCGGTCACCCGCGCCGCTGGCAACGCGCCGAAGGTGCGGAGCAGGGTCTTTCCCCAGTAGCCGAGGCCGACGACGGCGACGTTCAGCCGGCCCGCCGCCGTCACAGGGTCCTCCGCACGCGGAACACGCCGTGCTCCTGCGCGCGTGCCCAGCGCCCGACGTCGTGGGCGATCGCCGAGCCGACCGCCGCCGCGAGGAGCGTCGCGAACCAGGCCAGCAGCGTGGGCACGAGGCCCGCCGGCCACCCGAGGCCGGCGAGGATCGCCAGCAGCAGTCCCCCGACCAACGCCACCGGCGCGGCGCCGAGCGCGCGCCCGAAGGCGAGCCCGCGGCGCGGGAGCCGTACCAGGATCGGCAGCGCGGGGAGGTCGCGCAGCACGGCGAAGGTGCGCGAGAGCCCGTAGTGCGACTGCCCGGAGCCGCGCCGGCGGTCGTTCACCCACTCCTCGGCGACGCGCGTCGGACGGACGCCGAGGACGGCGGGGAGGAAGCGGTTCATGCCGCGCGGGAGCTGCGCGCCCGCGACCACCTCGCGCCGGTAGACCTTGAGGCCGCAGCCGGTGTCGTGCACGGGCACGCCGGTCGCGCGCGCGACGAGCCAGTTCGCGATGCGCGAGGGGAGCACGCGCGTGAGGAACGCCTCCTGGCGCTCGCGCCGCCGGCCGCTCACCACGTCCAGCTCGGGTCCGAGCCGCGCGAGGAGGCGCGGGATGTCGGCGGGATCGTTCTGCCCGTCTCCGTCGAGCGTCACCACCAGCGCGCCGCGCGCGTGCGCGAAGCCGGCCGAGAGCGCCGCGGCCTCGCCGAAGTTGCCGTCCAGATCGACGATCCTCAAGTTCTCGTCCCGGGCGCGCAGCGCCGTCAGGCGGGCCAGCGTTCCGTCCCGGCTGCCGTCGTTCACGAAGACGAGCTCGTAGGGCCGTCCGAGCTGGTGCGCGGCCCGCGTCAGCTCGCCGTGCAGCGGCGCGACGTTGCCCTCCTCGTTGTAGACCGGGACGACGATGGAGAGCGCGAGCGCCGGGCCGGTCTCGCTCATCGTTTGAAGAACTCTGCCACGCCGTCCGCCACGCGCTCGACCTCCTCGTCGGTCAGATCGGGGTGCACGGGCAGCGAGAGCATCTCGCGCGCCGCCCGCTCGGCGCGCGGCAGCGGCGGAGTCTCGCCGTAGGCTCGCAGCCAGGCCGGCTGGCGGTGGATCGGCACCGGGTAGTGCACGCCGGTCTCGATGTTGCCCGCGGCCAGGTGGGCGCGCAGCGCGTCGCGCGCCGGGGTGCGCAGGACGTACTGATGGTAGACGTGCGTGCGGGCCGGGTCGGCGCGCGGCGTGGTGACGAACGTGCCGAGGCGCTCGCTGTAATAGGCCGCGATCGCGGCGCGCCGGCGGTTGCGGGCGTCGAGATGCGTGAGCTTGATGCGCAGCATGGCGGCGTGCAGCTCGTCGAGGCGGCTGTTGGCGCCGTAGAGGTCGTGCTCGTTCTTGCGTACCTGACCGTGCGTGCCGAGGAGCTTGACGCGCTCCGCGATGCCGGTGTCGTCGGTGCTGACCACTCCCGCATCGCCGTAGGCGGCGAGGTTCTTGACCACGCCCAGGCTGAAGGCGCCCGCGAGGCCGAAGGAGCCGACGCGCCGCCCGTCGAGCGTGGCGCCGTGCGCGTGCGAGCAGTCCTCGATCACGACGAGCCCGCGCGCGCGCGCGAGCTCGAGGATGGGGCGGAGATCGACCGGCAGCCCGTGCAGATGGACGACCAGGATGGCGCGCGAGAGCGGCGTCAGGCGCGCGGCCAGGTCGTCGGGGTCGGGCCCGAGATCGTCCAGGCTGATGTCGACCGCGACCGGCGTGCCGCCCGCACGCTGGATCGCCTCCACCCCCGCCACGAAGGCGTTCGCCTGCACCAGGACCTCGTCGCCGGGCTCGAGGCCCGCGGCCTGGAGTGCCAGTGCGAGCGCGTCGGTGCCCGAGGCCACCCCGCAAACCTGGCGCACGCCCAGGTAGGCCGCCATCTCGCTCTCGAAGGCGCGCACCTCCTCTCCACCCAGGAGCTGCATGCGCTCGAGGACCCTATCGCACGCCGCGAGCAGCTCGTGGCGGTACGCCCGGTACTCGCGGGTCAGGTCCAGCAGCGCGACGCGCCTCTCCCCCGCCGCCCTTCGTGCCAGTGCTTCCATGCTTCGCTCCCGGTTAGAAAAGCGCGCGCATGCTAACGGGCGGGTGGCACCCACGCAAGCGCGTTGACTTTTGTCCAGCGATCACCCAAGGAGCCTGAGTGGCAGTCTGCGAGGAGGGTGTCGTCGCGCTCCCGCGGCCGCTGGCGGTCGGGCGCCGGGGGGCGGTCGCTCTCGCCCTCGGGGCGGGCGCGCTGCTCGCCGTCCGCCTCGACGTGCCCGCCTTCTTCGACAACGAGGCGCGCTACGCCGAGGTGGCGCGCGAGATGGTGCTGAGTGGCGACTGGATCTCGCCGCACCTCGACTTCACGCTCTTCCTGAACAAGCCGCCGCTCGTGTTCTGGCTCGCGGCGCTCGTCTTCCGCCTCGCGGGACCGACCGAGTGGGCGCGCCTGGTGTCGGTGGGCGCCGCCATGGTGGCGCTCCTCGCCACCTGCCGTCTGGGGGCGCTCCTCTACGGCGGGACGACCGGCCTGGTCGCCGGGCTCGCGCTCGCCACGAGCCTCGGCTTCGTGCTCGAGGCGCGCACGCTCCGGCCCGACATGATCCTCACCGCAACGGTGGTGGTGGCCCTTCTCTGCTGGCAGTCCGCGGAGCGCGGCGGCGCGCGCCGCGCGCGCTGGCTCGCCGGCCTCTATGCCACCCTCGGGGTCGGCGTGCTCGCCAAGGGCCTCGTGCCGCTCGTGCTCGTCGGCCTTCCGATCGCCGCGGTCACGCTCCGCGACGACGGCTGGCGCGGCGCCGCGCGCCTCCGGCCCGGGCTCGGGCTGCTCGTGCTGGCCGCGATCGTCGTCCCCTGGCACTTCGTCGCCGCGCTCCGGCACCCCGGCTTCGCGTGGGACTACGTCGTGAACCAGCACGTGCTCTTCTTCTTCGCCAGGAAGCTGCCGCGCGACTCGGAGGGCGACTCGCTCGCGTTCTTCTGGGCGGCCGCCGCGGGCCGCGCCGTGCCGTGGGTGCTGCTCGTGCCGCTCACGCTCGCCGAGGCGGTGCGCGGCGCCGCCCGGCGGGCCGCGCCGGCGGCGCGGGGCACGTTCCTCCTCTGGGCGTGGGGGGGCGGGCTGCTCCTCTTCTTCTCGTGCGCGCCCTCCCGGCTCGAGCACTACGCCATCCCGGCGCTGCCGGCGGCGGCGCTGCTCGCGGCGCGCGCCTGGCAGCGCGCGCGGGCGGGCGAGCTCCGGCGCGCCGCCTGGGTCTACCTGGTCGCGGGCGGCGCGCTCGTCGCCGGGGTGGGGGTCGCGGGCCTGCTCGCCGGGCGCGCGCTCCTGGCCCACACGTACTGGCTCGTCCAGGTGCCCGGGCTCCTCGCGCTCGTCGCGCCGGCCGCAGCGGTGGTGGCCGGCGCGGGCGTGCTGGCCACGCTCACGGCGCTCGGCCGCAGGCCCGACTGGCTGGTGGCCGCGCTGGCGGCCAGCATGGTGCCGCTCGCGGCGGTCGTGCTGCGCGCCGAGGGGGTGGCGGAGCCCCTCTTCTCGTGGCGGCCGGTGGCGCGCGTGCTGGTCGCCGCGGTCCCGCGCGAGGTGGAGGTGGTCTTCGAGGCCCCGGAGGAGTACCAGCAGGTGGGCGGCCTCGCCTACTACAGCGAGCGGCGCATCACGCTCCTCGAGCCGCCTGGCTTCGTCCCGCCGACTTATCTCGCCGGTCACACCCGGGAGATGTTCCTCGCGCGCGCGGCGTTCGAGCGCCGCTGGCGCGCGGGCGAACGCCTCGCCTTCGTGAGCGACCCGCAGCGACGGCGCGACGAGCCCGCGGCCCTGGTGCCCGCACCCTTCTACCTCCTCGGCCGCTTCGGTGATCGATGGGTTCTCACCAGCTTTCCCGCCCACGCCGGCTGATCGTCGGGCTGCTCGCCGCGGCCACGCTCTGGCCCGTGGTCGCGCGTGGCGGGAGGAGCTTCATCCCGATCCCCGAGATCATCACCGACCCGAACGAGGGTAACACGGTCGGGCTCCTCGCCGTGCTCCTCTTCACCGATGAGAAGGAGCAGATCCAGTACATGGTGGCGCCCGACCTCCGCTACAACAAGACGACGGGCGTCTTTCCTGCCTTTCGCTTCTTCGGCTACCCCTCGTCCGAGCGGCGCTACTCGGTGGTGGTCGCCAAGTCCACCACCAGGGACGAGGACTACGAGCTCGAATACACGGATCGCAGCTTCTGGGACGGGCGCGGCTTCCTGCTCGCGTCGTTCCTGCACGAGGCGGACTCGACCGAGCGCTTCTTCGGCTTCGGCAACGAGTCGCGCGAGGAGCGGCCGCATCCGGGGCGCCCTGCCGGCCCCCGCAACCTGGGCGGCGAGTCGAACTACACCGACGTCGACACGCAGGCGCAGGCGACGCCGGGCGTGTGGGTGCTGCCCTACGCCAACCTGTCCTATCGCATGCGCATCCGCCGCTACGCCATCGAGGAGGGGCAGGTGAGCGGGATCCCGTTCATTGCGAGCGCCCATCCCGAGACCCGTGGCCGCGGCCTCGAGGGCGGCGTCTTCTGGGCGCATCAGGTGGCGCTCACCTACGACAGCCGCGACTCGACCGACATCCCGACGCGCGGCGCGCTCGGCATCCTCTACGGCGAGCTCACCGACAAGCGCATCGGGAGCGCCAGCTCGTTCGTCAAGTTCGGCGCCGACTGGCGCGACTTCATCCCGCTCCGCAAGGGCAACCCGATCCTCGCGCTGCACGCGCTCGCCAACTACACGAGCGGCGACCGGGACACGCCCTTCTGGGAGCTCTCCTCGCTCGGCGGGGAGCGGTCGCTGCGCGGCTTCGGCACGCACCGCTTCATCGACTTCAACCGCGCGCTGGCGAGCGCGGAGCTGCGCACGCGCGTCTACCAGAGGCATCTCTTCGGCGTGACCCTGGAGATCGAGGTGGCGCCCTTCCTCGACACCGGCCACGTGTTTCACCGGCTGAGCGACTCGCCCGTCGGCGACCTGCACTGGGTGGGCGGCCTCGGCTTCCGCGGCGTCGTGCGCCCGCAGATCGTGGGCTTCGTCGACATCGGCCGCGGCTCGGAGGGGAACGCCATCTTCACCGGGATCGACTACCCGTTCTGACCTCGAGGGGCGGCGGCACGCCCGTCTCCGGCGCGCGGACGAGCCGCCCGCCGGGCGCGGCGACCAGCGCCAGGCGGCCGTGCCCGGCCTGCCGCGACGCGCTCACCGCGAGCACGGTGAGGGTGTGCCCGCTCCCGTCGCGCAGCCGTTGCCACTCGTCCTCCCAGAGGAGGAGCGCGGCGCCGGCGGCCGCTCCCCGGTGCGGCCACTCGCGCAGCGTCGGCGGCGCGTAGAAGCGGAGCCCGGGGTCCGGCGGGTAGAGCGCGTAGAGCGGCGTGCCCGGCGGGACGCTGCGCGCGACCTCGGCGAAGAAGCCCTTCAAGCTCCGCTCGCGGGCGATCGCCGGGTGGAGGAGCGTGTTGAACGACGCGCTCCACAGCGCGAACAGGGCCGCGACGGCGAGCACGATCCGGCGCCACTCGGCGCGCGCGGCGGCCCGTGCGACCAGCGGCGTCGCGGCGGCGGTCACCAGGGCGAGCAATACCAGCCAGGGTGTGGCCGCGCGCGCCGCCGCGGCGAGCGTCGCCGCCCCCGCCGCGTCGTCGGGCCGGAGCCACGGCCGCACGAAGGCGACGGGATCGAAGCCCAGGACCAGGGCTCCGGCGAGCGCCGCCAGCCCGAGCGCAGCGGGCGCGAAGAGGAGGGCCCCGAGGCGCGCCAGCCGCTCGAGCCGCCCGTCGGCGGGCGGCGCCGCGACGCCCGCGCCGAGCAGCAGCGCCACGGCGGGGTGGAGCGGCAGGAGGTAGACGCTCCGCTTCGCTGCCGCGAGCGAGAAGAAGACGACGCCCGTCGCGACCCACGCCGCCGCGAGAGCGGCCGCCGCCGGCCGCTCGCGGAGCGGGACGAGCGCGAGCGGGAGGAGCGGCGTCCACGGGAGAAGGCCCACCAGGCCGAGCGGCACGAGGTAGCCCGCGGCGTGCGCGTGCCCGGTGGCGGCGCCCTCGGGATCGACGAAGCGGAGCCAGTTCTCGCGCGCGACCACGTCGAGGAACGCGCTGCCCTCGCGCGCGAACGCGGCGGCGTACCAGAGGCCCGCCAGGACGGCGGCGCCGCCGAGCACGGGAGCCACGCGGAGCGGTCTCACCTCGCGCCGGGCGATGCGCAGCCCCGCCGCGGCAAGCGCGGGCAGCACGAGCGCGACCGGCCCCTTGGCGAGCGCGCCGAGCGCGACGCCGAGCGCGGCGAGCACCGTCGCACCGCGCGTGCCGCGCGCGAGCGCGAGCGTCCAGCCCGCGAGGGCGGCGGTCAGCGCGGCCGCGAGCGCCATGTCGACGCGCGCGCTCACTGCGGCGCGCGTCCACTCGAACGTGGTCGCGAGCACGAGCGCGGCGGGGAGCCCCGCCGCCGCGCCCCACACCGCGCGCGCCGTTGCCCAGGTGCCGAGCACCGCCCCCGTGCCGAGCACGGCCGAGGGCAGGCGGAGCGCCAGCTCGGGCCGCTCGGGCAGCGCGCCGAGCGCCGCCGCCGCGGCCCAGTAGTAGAGGGGCGGCTTGCGCGCCAGCTCGCCCTCCGGCCGCGCCGGCACCAGCCACTCGCCGCTCCCGAGCATCTCGCGGACGACCAGCCCCTCGCGCGGCTCGCCGCGCGTGTAGAAGGGGATGCCGGCGGCGCCGGCCAGGTAGAGCGCCAGGCACCCGGCGGCGAGGAGGACGGCCTCGCGCGCCGCCCTCATGCGGCGAGGGGCCGGGCGCAATTGCACCCCGCGCGGCGCGCTGTTACGGTCCGCCAATGCCGGCGCCCGTGACCGCGGACTACGACGCGCGCTGGGGCTATCGCCACCTCGACGCGCGCCGCTACGAGCGGCGCCGCTACGGCGGCCTCGTCCGCGGGCTGAACCTGCGCCTTCTCGTGCGCGTGCTCGCGCGCGCGCTCGCGGGCGTCGACGGCCGCCGGCTCGTGCTCGACGTGCCGTGCGGCACCGGCCTCATCGGCGGCTACCTGGCGGCGCGCGGCTTCCGCGTCGTCGGCGCCGACATCTCCCCCGCCATGCTCGAGGTGGCGCGCGCGCGCAACCATGCGCTCGGGCTCCTGCGCGCCGACCTGGAGACGCCGCCGTGGCGGCCGGGGAGCTTCGACGCGGTGGTGTGCGCGCGCTTCCTGATGCACGTCCCGGCCGAGAGCCGGCCACGCGTGCTCAGCACGCTCGCCGGGCTCACGCGCGGGCCGCTGGTCGCCACCGTCTGCCATCCCTACACCCTGAAGAGCCTCGGCCGGTCGGGCCGGCGCCTGCTCGGCCGTCCGACGAAGCGCAGCCCGCGGCTCACCCGCCGCGCGCTGGCCGCCGAGGTCGAGGCGGCGGGTCTCCAGCTCGAGCGGGTGATCCCCGTCCTGCCGCTCCTCTCCGAGGTCTGGGTGGTCGTGCTCCGCCACCCCGCCCGGACCACGTAGCAGGTCATCCGAGGAGGCCGCAATGACGAAGATCGAGAGCGTGGGGGCGCGGGAGATCCTCGACTCCCGCGGCTACCCCACGGTGGAGGCGACGGTGGTCGTGGCCGGCGGCGCGTCGGGCACCGGGGCCGTCCCCTCCGGCGCGTCCACCGGGGAGCACGAGGCGGTCGAGCTGCGCGACGGCGACCGGCAGCGCTACGGCGGCAAGGGCGTGCGCCGCGCCGTGGCGAACGTGAACGACGTGCTCGCGCCCGCGCTGCGCGGCCTGGACGCTGCCGACCAGGCCGCGCTCGACGCGAAGCTCGTCGGGCTCGATGGGACGGAGAACAAGTCGCGCCTGGGGGCGAACGCGCTGCTCGCCGTGTCGCTCGCCGCGGCGCGCGCGGCGGCCGCCGCCGCCGGCCGGCCGCTCTACCGCGCCCTCGGCGGCGAGGGGGCGACGCTCCTTCCGGTCCCGCTCATGAACGTCATCAACGGCGGGCGGCACGCGACCAACCCGCTCGACTTCCAGGAGTTCATGATCGTGCCGCACGGCGCGCCGTCGTTCCCCGAGGCGATCCGCCAGGGCGTCGAGGTGTACCACGCGCTCAGAAGGCTGCTCGACGCGCGCGGGCTCACCACCGCGGTCGGCGACGAGGGCGGCTTCGCGCCCGCGCTCGGGAGCCACGAGGAGGCGCTCGACCTCCTGGTCGAGGCGATCGGAGCGGCGGGGCTCACGCCCGGGCGCGATGTGTCGCTCGCCCTCGACCCGGCCGCGAGCGAGCTCGTCGCGGACGGCGGTTACGCCTTCCGCAAGTCGGGCGGCAAGCGCTGCACGCCCGACGACCTGATCGCGCTCTACGAGCGCTGGTGCAAGGCCTACCCCATCGTCTCGATCGAGGACGGCCTCGGCGAGAACGACTGGGCCGGGTGGGAGCGGCTGACGGCGGCGCTCGGCTCCCGCGTGCAGCTGGTCGGCGACGACATCTTCGTCACCAACGAGAAGCTCCTGGCGCGCGGCATCGAGCGCAAGGTCGCGAACGCGATCCTCATCAAGCTGAACCAGATCGGGACGGTGAGCGAGACGCGCGCCGCGATGGGGCGTGCCGCGCGGGCGGGCTACCGCTCGATCGTGTCACATCGCTCGGGCGAGACCGAGGACGCGTTCATCGCCGACTTCGCGGTCGCCACCGGGGCGGGACAGATCAAGACCGGCGCCCCGTGCCGCTCGGAGCGGACGGCGAAGTACAACCGGCTCCTCGCGATCGCCGAGGAGCTGGGTGCCGCCGCGCGCTACGTCGATCCGTTCGAGGGGCGGTTGGCGTAGAGCCGGCGGCGCGGCGTCTCGAGCCAGAGGTGCGCCTGCGCGCCGAGGAGCTGCTCCACCTGGGCGAAGTGGCGCGGGCCGGTCACCAGGAACGCGAGCCCGTCGCCCGCGAAGAGGTCGCGCACCCGGGTCGTGTCGTCGGTGTGGATGACCGGGGCGCGCAGGTAGAAGGTGAGCGACGGGTCGTGGATGCCGAAGGCGACCACCGGAGCGGCGCCGGCGCCGGCGATCAGGCGCGCGGCCTCGCGATCGCTGTGCAGCGCCGCGACCGCGGGGGCCACCTCGCGCACGGCGAGCGGGTAGAGGGTGAGCGCGGTCCCGAGCACGGCGGCCGGCACCAGGTGCAGGCGCTCCCGGCGGAGCACGAGCAGCAGGCCGATGGCCCAGCCGAGGGCCGCCGCGGCGAGGAGGACGCGTGCCGAGAGGGCCAGGTAGCCGCGCGCGGCGAAGAGCGCCGCGCCCGCCCCCACCAGAAGCGCCAGCGCGGCGAGCGCACCGCCCGCCCGCAGCCTCGTGCGATCCTCCGCCGGCGACCCGCTCGCGAGCTCCGTCCCGACGACGAGCGCCAGCGGCGCGAGCGCGGAGAGCGCGTAGGTGGCGAGCTTGCCGCGCGCGAGCGTCAGCACCGTGGGTACGAACACCGCCCACAGGACGAGCGTGCGCCGGCGCGGATCGCGCGCCGCGCGCCGGAGCGGCCCCACCGCGAAGAGCGTCCACGGGAAGAGCAGCGCGGGCACCCAGAGGAGGTAATAGTAGATGGGCCCGGCGTGCGGGCTTGCGGACCCCAGGCGCCGCACGTTCGTGACGGCGAAGGCGGAGAGGTAGCTCGGGTCGAGGAGGCCCACGGGCACCCAGAGCAACGCCCCGAGCGCCACGACGGTGAGCACGCCGCGTTCGAGGCCGAGCTCCCCGAGGCGCGGCCGCGGGCGCTCGACGAGCGCCGCGAGCGCGAGCGGCCCCGCGACCAGCACGAGCGCGAGCGGCCCCTTCACGAGGAGCCCGAGCCCCGCGGCGACGTACGACACGAGCGGCGCGCGCCGCGGCGCCGGTCGCTCGAGCCAGGCGAGGCCGCCGAGCACGCCGACGGTCACGCAGGCCGTGAGCGTCATGTCGAGGTTCCCGTAGCGCGCGGGGCCGAACCACCCGGCGCTGGTCGCCGCCACCGCGCCCGCGCCGAGCGCCGCCGGGAGCCCCCAGCGCGGCAACGCGTAGGCATAGAGCGCCAGCACCGCGACCAGCGCCGCGAGCGCGCTCACCGCACGCGCCGCCGCCTCGTTGACGCCGAGGGCGGCGTAGGCGAGTGCGACCAGCCAGTAGTAGCCCGCGGGCTTCTCGGGGTAGGGCTCGAGGTCGAGCGTGGTCAGGAAGAGGCGCCGGAGGCCGTGCCCGGCCGCCATCTCGCGCGCGACCTCCGCGTGCCGCGCCTCGTCGGGATCGAGGAGCGGGTAGCGGCCGAGGCCCTGGAGGAAGAGGCCGCCGGCGACCAGCGCCAGCAGGGCGGCGCCGCCCACGGCGCGCGTCGTCGCCCCCATCGCCTATGGACCCGGAGGCGCGGCCGATAGTATGTGCGCGGGATGCCGCGCCGGCCGATGTGGACGGGCCTCGCGCTGGGCGCGCTGCGGGCGCGCGAGGTCGAGCGCCCGCCGTGAGCGCGGGCTCAGGAGCGGGACCGCGCGCCGCCGGCGGCCCGCGCCTCGCTGTCCTCCCACCGGATGCGACGGTAGTCGAAGTTCGTGGCCTCGACCGGATAGAACTTGATGACCTCGAAGTAGGGCGAGAGGTCGAAGTCGCGCGGCGTGATGATGGAGGGCAGCTGGCGCCGGAAGACGGCCGGGTACGGGGGGGGACTCCGCCGGAGCAGCCGATCGAGGAGACGCCGGGGTGGTGGGGCGGCCGCCGACGGCGTGGTCGCGGGCAGGATCGGGAAGCCGACGTTCTGGAAGGCCCGCCCGATGATGCTCGAGCAGATGACCTGCGTCGTGAGGCCGCTCCCGAACTGGAGCGCGCGGCGGCGGAAGCGGCGCGGGATCAAGCTCACCGGGAAGAAGTAGCGCGCCAGGTCGAGGATGTGCTTCACGTCGTAGCGCAGCCCGATCTGTGCGATCACCTCGTCCAGGATGCGCTGGAGATCCTCGCGCTGGAGCCCGACCGGGCGGCAGATGCGGAGGTTGAAGCTGGCATACTTGGAGAGGGGCGAGGCGAGCACGCCCTCGAGCAGCGCCTCGATCATCATGTGCTCGGCGTCGCGCCCGTGCTGGGCGACGAGCGCCTCGCGCTCGGCGGGGAAACGGCGCAGGAGCTCGTCGCCGATGTAGAGGACCGAGTGCGACCAGGTGCTCTGCGTCAGGTACTTGATGACCTCGCTCACGCGCTGGTCGCCGTCGACCAGGATCACGTCGCCGGGGCGGATGACGCGCAGCAGGGCGTCGAAGTCGTTGGGCAGGAGGAGGGTGTAGTTGCCGCGCGGCTTGGTGAGCGCGCGGGCGGCCAGTTTGAAGAACTTGTTGCGGAGCCAGCCCATCGATGGCGTCCATTGTAACCCGTCGGCGCACGGGTCCGAAGCGTCTCTTGCCGGCGGGCGCTCTCCCCTTCCGCCGCCGCCTGCTCTCCTGGTACGGCCGTCACCGCCGCCGCCTGCCCTGGCGGGGCGTGCGCGACCCCTATGCCGTGCTGGTGTCGGAGATCATGCTGCAGCAGACGCAAGTCGCGCGTGTCCTGGAGTTCTATCCGCGCTTCCTCGCCCGCTACCCCACGCTCGAGGACCTGGCCGCCGCGCCCGCTGACGCGGTGCGCGAGAGCTGGGAGGGCCTCGGGTACTACGCCCGGGCGCGGAACCTGCACCAGGCCGCGCGCGAGGTGGTGAAGAGGCTCAGCGGCCGGCTGCCGCGCCGTGTCGAGGAGCTGCGCGCGCTCCCCGGCATCGGCCGCTACACGGCCGGCGCCGTGGCGAGCCTCGCCTATGGCGCGGAGGTGCCCGCCGTCGACACCAATGCGGCACGCGTCCTGGCGCGCGCGTTCGGCGTCCGCGGGGGGCGGAAGAGCGCGCGGCGCGAGCGGCGGGTGTGGGCGCTGGCCGCGGCGCTCGTGCCGCGCGGGCGGGCGGCGGACTGGAACCAGGCGCTGATGGACCTGGGGGCGACATACTGCACGGCGCGGAGGCCGCGATGCCAGGACTGTCCGGTGCGCGATCGCTGTGCCACCGGCAGGACCAGGACCGACCAAGACGGCAGGCTATCTCCCTCTTCAGAGGCGGCCACTCGCCGCCCTCGACGGTGAGACCTCGACGAGGAGGTGACAATGAGGTCGAGCTTCGCAGTGATCGTCCTGTTTGGTCTCTGTGCCCCCTGGGCGGCGCTCGCGGCCAGCCGCCCCGAGGCCGAGGAAAGCTGGATCGTCATCGCACTGGTGAACTGGGCGCCGATGCAATAGCGACGGCGCTGGAGGGAAAACGCGGTCCCGGCCGCTGAAGCGGAGCGCACGCCGTTCCGCCCACGCGCGCGCGGGCCCTCGTGAGCCTACAGCACCCCCGCGTGGCAGAGGTGCTCCGCCACCAGCACCGCCCCCTGCGCCGCTCCCATGCGCGTGTTGTGCGACAGCGCGACGTACTTGAGCCCGTTCCGGAGCGCCGGCTCGGCGCGCAGCCGCCCGACGCTGGTCGCCATCCCGCCCTCGGCGTCACGGTCGAGGCGCGGCTGCGGGCGGAACGGGTCGTCGTGCACGAGGATCGGGTGGGCCGGCGCGCTGGGTAGACCGAGCCCCGCGTAGTCGCCGCGGAAGGCGCGCATCGCCTCGGCCGCGGCCGCGGGATCGCACGGCCGCTCGGTCTCGACCATCACCGACAGCGTGTGCCCTTCGAGCACGCCGACCCGCGTGCAGGTGGCACCCACGGGCGCGGGGTGCGGCTCGATGCCGCCCTCGCCGAGGCGGCCCAAGATCTTCCGCGTCTCGCCGGCGACCTTCTCCTCCTCCTTCGGGATGAAGGGGATCACGTTGTCGACGATGTCGAGCGCCACCACGCCGGGGGAGCGGCCGGCGCCCGAGATGCCCTGGAGCGAGGTCATGAGGACGCGCGCGAGGCCGAAGCGGTCGAGGAGGGGCTTGAGCGAGATCGCGAGCCCGACCGTCGTGCAGTTGGGGAGCGGGAGCACGAACCCCTTCCAGCCGCGGCGCCGGCGCTGCTCCGCGAGGAGCGGGAGATGCGCGGCCACGTTCACGCCCGGGAGCGCGATCGGCGTGTCGGTCTCGTAGCGGAACGCGGCCGCGGTGCTGATGACGGGGACGGCGCGCGCGTACGTCGGCTCGAGCTCGCGTGCGGCGTCGCTCTCGACGGCGGCGAAGACGAGGTCGAGGCCGCCCGGGTCGAGGTGGGCCGCGTCCACCACCGCAAGCGCGAGGAACTCCGGCGCCGGCTCGGTCCCTGCCACCCACCAGCGGCGCGCGCCGTTCGCCTCGCGGATCGCCTCGCCGTAGGGGCGGCCGGCCGAGCGGGCCGAGGCGGCGAGCACCGCCACCTCGAACCAGGGATGGCCGGCGAGCGAGGCCAGGAACTGCTGCCCGGCCACGCCGGTGGCGCCCACGACCGCGACCCGCCGCTTCCGCATGGCGCGGCCGAGTATCCGGGCGGCCCTTTCCGGAGTCAACCCGAGCCTGCAGACGAGCGTGGAGCGGCTGCTAGCGAGCGCCCGCGAGCCAGGCGCGCGCCGGCTCGAAGACGTCCTGCGCCGCGCGGCGGCCGACCAGAACATCGAGGTGGCCATAGCCGGGAAGGTCGCGCACGACCGCGCTCGGGCCGCCCCACGCCTCGGCCGAATCGTGCACGCGCTTCACCCACTCGGGGCCGAGGCCGGTGCTCGCGAAGGCGAGGACGGGCAGCGTGCGGCTCGGGCGTGGCGGCGCCTGGGCGTCGAGGGCGGCGCGCGGCCACCAACGATCGTAGCTCGCGAGCAGCGTGGCGAGGAGCTGCACGTCGGAGACGCCGTCGCGCGTGTTCGCGAGGCCGCCGTGGCCGCCGAAGCTCTGCGCCGTGAAGAGGATGTCGGCGAGGGCGGCGCCGGCGCTCGCGAATCCGGGCACGGACGACGGGCGGCGCGGATCGGCGATCACGTCGGACAGGAGCTGCTTTCGCTCCGCGAACGGGAGGCGGCTGCCGCCGACGTCGATCGCCGGGCCGCCGCCGGCGGGGGCGCGGCCTCCGCTCACCGCGCCGTCGAGGACGAGGAGGCCGGCCAGCGCCTCGCCCTCGCGCGCCGCGAGGCGGTACGCGAACGCGGCGCCCTGGCTGAAGCCCGCCACGTAGAGCGGCCCCGCGTCCGCGCCGCGCACGAAGGCGGCCGCCCATGCCGCGTCGTCGACGAACAGATTGGCGGTCCAGCGCGAGAGCGCCTCCAGGTCTGCCGCCGGGGCATCGGCGGGGACGGCGTGTGTGCGGTAGTCGAGGCCCCACGTGCGCACACCGGCCGCAGCCAGGTAGACGCGCAGGTCGTGCCGCGGCTCGGCGATGGGCAGCTCGCCGTTCATGTGCATGCCGGGGAGGTAGAGCACGATCGGCCCGGTCGCGTTCTCGCAGAGCGCCAGGCGATGGAGGCCGATGCGGTCGAAGCGCCCGCCCGGCGGGCGCGCGCACGCCCACACGTCCTCGCAGAGCGCAGCGCCATAGACCTGCCGCTCCGCCTGCACGTGCGTGCAGCTCGCGGCGCCGCCCTCCGGGCGGGGCCCGCGGCACGCGAGCGTGCCCGCGACCAGGACCAGCGTTGCAGCGTACGCGGCTCTCATTCCGAGCGCAGGAACTCGATGAACTTCTCCGCCGCCGGGGAGAAGTGCTTGCCCTGCCGGTGGATGATCCCGAGCGGCCGCACGAAGACCTCGTCCGAGAAGTGCACGGCCGCGAGCGTCTTCGACTTCGTCTCGAGCCGCACCGCGGGCTCGGGCAGGATGGCGAGCCCGGTGCCGATCTCGACCACGCGCTTGATGGTCTCCACGTTGTCGAGCTCCATCACGTAGCGGACCTCGACGCCATAGCGCCTGAGCAGCCGGTCGGTCTCCCGCCGGGTCGGGATGTCGCGCTCGTAGCCGACCAGCGGCTCGCCGGCCAGCTTGCGGATCGAGACCCTGCGATGGCCGGCGAGCGGGTGGTGGGGCGGGCAGGCGAGCACCAGGCGGTCGTTCCGGAAGGGCAGCACGGTGACGCCGGACCGCCGCGACGGATACGCCACCACGCCGATGTCGACGTTGCCCTTGAGGACGTCCTCGTAGATGCGGCTCGAGCGGCTGTAGGCGAGGTGGAGGTGGACCTGCGGGTAGGCCTTCAGGTAGCGCTTGATCTGCGCGGACAGCTCGTAGAGGCCGATCGAGTGGACGGTCGCCACCCGCACCGTGCCCGCGATCACGTTGGCCAGCGCCTGGAGGCGCGCCTCCATGTCCTGGTAGCGCTGGACGATCTCCTTGCTCACTTGGTAAAGGATCTCGCCCGCGGGGGTGAGCTGCACGTTGCCGCGCGTCCGCTCGAGGAGGCGGCGACCGTAGCGATCCTCGAGGGTGCGGATCTGCTGGCTGACCGCCGACTGGGTCACGAAGTTCTGGGAAGCGGCCGTGGAGAAGCTCCGGGTCTCGACCACGTCGCAGAAGACCTTGAGGGTCTCGAGGTGCACGCTAATGTGTCGGGTGATGGAACGTGAGTCCAACTTATATGAGCCCGCCTGCGGCCTTGCAACCCCGCGGGCGGCGAGGGGGTCCCGATGACCGCGGGCGAGGGACGTACGACATGCACACGCTCATCGTGGGGCGGGACATCACGGGGCTGGACGCGATCCGGTAGCCTGACGTAAGGACGCGGCCATGGAGCTCAACGGCAAGGTCGCCCTCGTCACCGGTGCCGCCCGGGGCCTCGGGCGCGCCATCGCCGTGGCCCTGGCCAGGGCGGGCTGCGAGGTCGCGGTGTCGGACATCGCGCGGTCGGCCGACGGCGCCACGCCGTACGCGCTCGCCTCGACCGACGACCTCGACGCGACGGCGCGTGCGGTCCTGGACCACGCCCACCGCAGCATCGCTATCCCCGCCGACGTCACCTCCTCCGCGGAGGTGGCGCGGCTCATGGCCGCGGTGCAGGAGGCCTTCGGCGGCCTCGACATCCTGATCGCCAACGCGGGCATCATCGCCGCCGCGCCCGTGGTCGCCATGGACGAGGCGCAGTGGGACCGCATCTTCGCCGTCAACGTGAAGGGCGTCTTCCTCTGCGCACGCGCGGCCATCCCGCTCCTGGGGCTGCGCGGCGGCGGGCGGATCGTGAACGTCGCCTCGGTGGCGGGGAAGACGGGCCGCGGCGGGCTCGCCGCCTACTGCGCCTCCAAGGCCGCGGTCATCTCGCTCACGCAGGCGCTCGCCGAGGAGCTCGGGCCGATGAACATCGCCGTCAACGCGCTCTGCCCGGGCTACATCAAGACGGCGATGTGGACGGAGGTGCTGAACCCCGCGCTGTCCGCTCTGACCGGTGTGCCGCAGGACCGCGTCTTCGAGGACTTCGTGCAGCGCTTCACCTATCTCAAGCGCGAGCAGACGCCCGAGGAGATCGCCGACGCGGCCGTCTACCTCTGCCGCGCCGAGAACGTGACCGGCATCACGCTGACCGTCGCGGGCGGCGGCGAGGTGCACTGAGGCCCCGGTGCGGGCCCTCGCCTGGCTCGCGGTCGCGCTCGCCGGCGCGTACGCGCTCGGCGTGCTCGCCGTCTTCCGCGGCGAGACGGTCAACGCGGTCTGGTTCGTGATCGCCGCGGTGGCCGTCTACGCGATCGCCTACCGCTTCTACGGCGCCTTCCTCGCCGCCCGGCTCTTCGCCCTCGACGCGCGCCGGCAGACCCCGGCCGAGCGCATCAACGACGGGCGCGACTTCGTGCCGACCAACCGCTGGGTGGTCTTCGGGCACCACTTCGCGGCCATCGCCGGCCCCGGGCCGCTCATCGGCCCGACGCTCGCGGCGCAGTTCGGCTACCTGCCCGGCACGCTCTGGATCCTGGCCGGCGTGGTCTTGGGCGGCGCGGTACAGGACTTCTGCATCCTCTGCGGCAGCCTCCGCCGCGACGGCCGCTCGCTCGGGCAGATGGCGAAGGACGAGATCGGCCCGCTCGGCGGCTTCGCCGCGCTGCTCGGCGTCTTCTTCATCATGGTGATCCTGATCGCCGTGCTGGCGCTGGTGGTCGTGAACGCTCTCAGGCAGAGCCCCTGGGGCACCTTCACGGTCGGCATGACGATCCCGATCGCCATGCTCATGGGCTGGTACATGAAGGGCATCCGCCCGCACGACGTGAAGGGCGCGACGGCGATCGGCCTCGTCCTGCTCGCCGCGGCGCTGGTCGGCGGGCGCTGGGTGGATCAGGACCCCGTCCTCGGGCCGGCCCTCACGCTCACGGGACCGACGCTCGCGTGGGCCATCATCCTCTACGGCTTCGCCGCCTCGACGCTGCCCGTGTGGCTGCTCCTCGCGCCGCGCGACTACCTCTCGACCTTCGTGAAGCTCGGGACGGTGGCCCTGCTCGCGCTCGGGATCGTCGTCATGCGGCCCGAGATCCAGCTTCCCGCGCTCACCCGCTTCGTCGACGGCACCGGCCCGATCTTCGCCGGCAAGGTCTTCCCCTTCTGCTTCATCACGATCGCGTGCGGCGCCATCTCGGGCTTCCACTCGCTCATCTCCTCGGGGACGACGCCGAAGCTGCTCAGCGAGGAGACCGACGCGCCCATGATCGGCTACGGCGGCATGCTGCTCGAGGCGTTCGTCGCCATCATGGCGATGATCGCGGCCGCGGCCCTCCAGCCGGGCATCTACTTCGCGATCAACAGCCCCGCCGGCGTGGTGGGCGCCGACCCGGCCGCCGCCACGGCCACCATCTCGAGCTGGGGCTTTGCGGTCACTCCCGCCGAGATGGCGGACCTCGCGCAGCGGATCGGCGAGCGCACGCTCTTCGCCCGCACGGGTGGAGCGCCGAGCCTCGCGGTCGGCATGGCGCACATCTTCGCCTCGACGCTGGGAGGCGCGGCGCTCGCGCTCTGGTACCACTTCGCGATCATGTTCGAGGCGCTCTTCATCCTGACCACGCTCGACGCGGGCACGCGCGTCGGCCGCTTCATGCTCCAGGACCTGCTCGGGCACGTGTGGGCGCCGCTCGGGCGGACGAGCTGGTACCCGAGCGTGCTCCTGACCAGCACGCTGGTGGTTGCCTCGTGGGGCTACTTCCTCTACCAGGGTGTGGTCGATCCGCTGGGCGGCATCAACATCCTCTGGCCGCTCTTCGGCATCTCGAACCAGCTCCTCGCCGCGATCGCGCTCGCGGTCGCGACCACGATCATCATCCGCGGCGGGCGGGCGCGCTACGCCTGGACGACGCTCGTGCCGCTCGCCTGGCTGCTCGCCGTCACCATGACGGCGGGCTGGCAGAAGATCTTCGCCGCCGACCCGGCGATCGGCTTCCTGGCGCAGGCGGCGCGCCTCGCCGAGCGGCTGGCAGCGGGCCAGGTCCCGGCCGCCGGGCTCGGCGAGGTGCGGGCGCAGATCTTCAACCTCCGGCTCGACGCCGGCCTCACGGCGCTCTTCATGGGCCTGGTCGCCCTGATCGTCGTCGAGTCGGTGCGGGTCTGGTACCGCGAGCTGCGCGGACCGGCGCCGGCGGGGGCGCTCGGGGTGGTCACCGAGGCGTGATGCCGCTCGCCGCCGTCACGCTCGCCGAGATCGAGCGCATCTTCGCGATCCTCGACCGGCTCGGCCTGTCCCGGGAGGCCGTCGTCATCCCGCTGAGACCCGCGCACCCCGGCGGCGTGCGCCTCCTCCCCAGCGGCAAGCTCGAGATCCGGGTCGAGTCGGAGACCCCGCTCGAGGAGTGGCTCCCCGAGCTCGAGCGGATGATCGTGCAGGTGCTCGAGCAGCCGGCGTGAGCCGCCCCGCCGGGGTTGACAGCGCACCTCGCGGTCTTAGGTTTGCCGCGGTCCTGAGAACCCGCCCCGTGGCGGGGCGGACCGCGCAAGAGGAGGTGCGTCATGGCACTCGTGTACCAGGATCCGTTCGAGCAGCTGCAGGCCGAGCTCGAGCGCATGCTCGACGCCGCGTTCGGCCCGGCCGGCCCGTCCCGCTTGTATCCCCCGGTCAACGTCTTCGATGCGGGGGACGCATACGTCGTGAAGGCGGAGGTGCCGGGGGTGAGCCCCGACAGGATCGACATCGACGTGGAGGACGATACGCTCACCATCCGGGGCGAGCGGGCCGTCTCGGAGCCCAACCGGGAGGCGGCGTATCACCGCCGCGAGCGTGGCTCGGGCCAGTTCCGCCGCGTCGTGCGCATTCCGGGCCGGCTGGCGAGCGACGAGGTCAAGGCGGAGTACCGCGACGGCGTGCTCACCGTGCGTCTCCCGAAGGCCAAGGAGGCGCGCCCGCGTCGCGTCCAGATCGAGGCCGCATGAACCACGAGGAGGATGAGACCATGGCTCCCAACGAGCTCGAGGCGAGGCCGAAGCAGAAGGTCGAGCGCCGCGAGGAGGCGACGCGGCCGGGCGCCTACTTCCAGCCGGCGGTGGACATCTTCGAGACCAAGGACGAGCTGGTGCTGGTCGCCGACATGCCGGGCGTCCCGCCCGACGGGGTCGACGTCGACCTGGAGGGCGACGAGCTCTCGATCGAGGGCCGCGTGCGCTCCGGCGAGTACGACGGCCTGAAGCCGCTCTACGTCGAGTACGGGGTGGGCGGTTACTACCGCCGCTTCACGCTCGGCGAGATGATCGACCGCGAGGGGATCAAGGCGCAGATGAAGAACGGCGTGCTCGTGCTCAGGCTGCCGAAGGCCGAGCGCGCCCGGGCGCGGCGCATCTCGGTCGACGCGGCGTAGCTCACTCTTCGATCAGGACGAGGGTGCCCACCGGGACGAGCCGAGCCAGGTCGTCGACGTCGGCGTTCTGCAGCGAGATGCAGCCCCACGTCCAGTCGACGCCGCGGGCGTTCAGCCCTGGCTTGTCCGTCCCGTGGATGCCGACCGCGCCGCCCGCGCCGACGTAGCCGTCGCCGCGGCGCGGGAGGCCGCCTCCCTCCATCGCCAGCCAGTAGCGCTGGAGGTCCTGTGTGTTGGGGTAGTCGAGTAGGAGGAACTGCCGCCAGCGCGGGTGCGCGCGCTTGTCGACGATCATGTACAGGCCGCTCGGCGTGCGGCGGTCGCCCTCGTAGAGCTTGCTGCCCGAGCCGTTGAGGCCGAAAACGGTGGGGAAGCTCCGCACGCGTGCGCCGTAGTTGTAGACGTCGAGCGTGCGGCACGACTTGCGCACCACCACGACCCACGGCTCGTGCTCGGCCCAGGCGAGCTGGTCGTCGTCGTCGGCGAGCGGCTGTGGCGGCACGTTCACCGACGTCGGGCGGAAGCGGTCGAGCGGATTGCAAGCGGCGACCGCCACCATCCATCCGACCACCATCACCGCTCTGCCGAATCGGCCGCTCATGTCGCGTCCCCGACAATTGTGCGTGATTGCGCTCCAAGCTGCAAGAAAAAGCCGGCCGCGGCTGCAAAGCCGGGAGCGATGTGATAGCGGGCCGGCCGTGCCGGCTCCCCGTCCGCTCGGCGCGGTCGTCCTGGCCGCGGGCCTGGGCAAGCGCATGCGCTCCCAGCGCGCCAAGGTGCTGCACGAGCTCGCGGGCCGCCCGCTCGTCTGCCACGTGCTCGCGGCGCTCGCGCCGCTCGACCCCGACCGGGTCGCGCTGGTGGTCGGCCACCAGGCAGACGCCGTGCGCACCGCCGTGGCCGAGCCGGGCCCTCCCGGAATACGGGATCTACGAATCGTCCTCCAGCCGGAGCAGCGCGGGACCGGCCACGCGGTCGCGTGCGCGGCGGCGGCCTTCGCCGGCTTCGCGGGCGACGTCCTCATCCTCTACGGCGACGTGCCGCTCATCCGCCCCGCCACGCTCCGCGCCCTGCTCGACGCCCACCGCGCCGCGGGCGCGGATCTGACACTGGTCACGCTCCGTTTCGCACGGCCTGCCGGCTATGGCAGAATCATCAGAGGAGCCGACGGTCAGGTCGCCGGCATCATCGAAGAGCGGGACGCGAGCGACGTCCAACGTGCCATCACCGAGGTCAACCCAGGGCTGTACGCCGTCCGCGCGGAGCTGCTCTTCCAGCTCCTCGCCGAGCTCGGGACGGACAACGCGCAGGGCGAGCTCTATCTCACCGACGTGGTGGGCCTCGCGGCCCGCGCGGGGCACCGCGTCCACACCGTGGCGGCGGGCTCGGCGGAGGAGCTCGCCGGCGTCAACACGCGGGCGGAGCTGGCGCACATGGAAACGAAGCTGAGGGCCGAGATCGTGGAGCGCTGGATGGCGGCGGGGGTCACCTTCGAGGACCCGGCCACCGCCTACGTGGGCCCCGAGGTCACCGTCGGCCGCGACACCGTGATCGGGCCGAACGTGCAGCTCCGCGGCCGCACCCGCATCGGCGAGGGCTGCCGGCTCGACGGCACGGCCTACCTGGTCGACACGACG
>Ga0209057_1000839_pt1 | contig 26150 bp, 21 predicted proteins | sample GraSoiAngelo_146_FD_185903 | JGI IMG/M metagenome (GOLD analysis project Ga0209057, IMG submission 185903) | Grasslands soil microbial communities from the Angelo Coastal Reserve, California, USA - 14_1009_05_30cm (SPAdes) (version 2) | ecosystem: Environmental > Terrestrial > Soil > Grasslands ... | reverse complement strand
ACGCTTTTAAGTACGCACAGATTCGCGGTTTGCCCATGACTGCGGCCAGCGACGCGCATCATGCTGCCACCGTTGGAACGGCCTATACAATCGTCAATACCGACGATTTTTCAGTGAAAGGAATTCTCGCGCAGATTGTAAAGAGCAACGAACTAAATCAAAAATACCAGACCCCGCGCGACAGCCTGCGCAAAACCTGGAACAACTGGTTGCGACTGCGGCGCCGAAAGAAAATCCCAGAACTCGCTGCAAAGGACCGCAGCCACAACGGCCACTGAAGTTTTGCGCTTCAACGGTTCGATGTTTTAACGTTTAACCTCGCCAATGCCTGCTTACATCATCGTTGAAATCGACATTCTCGATCCAGTCGGCTACGAAGAATACAAAAAGCTCGCAGGCCCGACGGTGGAGAAATATGGCGGTAAATACGCCGTCCGCGGCGGCAAAACCGAAGTGCTCGAAGGCGATTGGAAACCAAAACGCATTGTTGTGCTTCAATTTGAGTCAGCCGAGCGCGCCAAAGAATGGCTGAACTGTGAAGAATACCGGGAACCCCGCAAAATGCGGCATCGCACCGCGAGGACAAACATGATCCTGGTCGAGGGGATGCAGGCTGTACCCACGGCCCTTTGGCCGTCTCGGAAGTAAGAAGCAGCTGCTCCACGACCGGCCACAGGCCGGTGGCTAAACGTTTATGAAACCACGCTGGAGTCACTAGGGCGGTCTTTCAGTTCGCGCTCTTTCAGCACGATCATGCGTTCATGCCAGGCGAGCAGCCGGCACAGCACCCATCCGCGGTAGCCGTCACGAAAAACCTGCTTCTAGATGTAATGATAAACGAATCGCAAGCTTGGACGGAATGGAGCCCTCATTGCGAGTTTCTTTAGCCAGCGCTTGCGCGCTCTACCGCTATTCCAGCTGCTTCGGCCACTGCTTGCGTACCCATCTGTACTCGCAGAATCAACTACCACGACTTCCTGCGCGAAAGAAACGCTGGCAAGACAGTCGCCTGGGTTCACGGCTTCATTTTTAACCGGCACAAGCACCGACAACGGCACCCGCGCGTTGGATTGCTCGCTCATTCAGTAATCTCGCGCCTTTGGGTCTCGCGCGCCGGATTTCCGATAACAATGGTCCAGGGTCTGACATCCTTCATCGCTACCGCTCGTGCACCAACGATCGCTCCTTCGCCGATTGTCACCCCCGGCCCGACGAACGCGTCTGCACAAATCCACGCCTCGGGGCCGACGATGATCGGCGGACGCAGTAACGGAAAATCCGGTTTAGTGTGATCGTGTGTTCCCGCGCAAACATGAGCGCCGTGGGAAACTGTTACGCGAGCCCCCAGCGTCACCCGGCCGAGATTGTAAATGAGCGCACGCTCACCGATCGCCGTTTCATCTCCGGCTTCAAGATTCCAAGGGAAATAAATTGTCGCCGTAGGATACACATGAACGCTGTGACCGACCTTTGCTCCAAAACAGCGAAGCAGAAATCGCCTCCAGCCGAAGCAAGGCCTGGGGCTGAACCGAAAAAGCGGTTGCGCGAGTGTCCACAACACCCGGCGCGTGAGCTCAGCTGAAGAGTATTTTCGGGCGCGGCGATTTTTTTCAACGTTCAGCATGCGAAAGACCACTAAGTACGAAGTACACGACTACGGGACGGCGGGCTTATAGTCCAGTTGTCTTGTCGTCGTCCAGTTTTCGGCACCAATTGAGCGCGCGTTTTAGGAGCTAAAAAAAGATTGAACAGCATACATCCGCGCGGTGTCACAGATTCGAATATTTAACCTTGTTAAATACTTCTCAAGATGCTACAACGCGTGATCGACAAGGCATCGACGAATACTATTTACGGGACATTGTCGATCCGGATCCCCCAAGAATTTGATGAAAAAGAGTTATATGGCTGCTGAAGATAGCGATACCGGAATTAAGATTTACCTGCGTGAGATTGGGCAAATCCCGCTATTGACTCCGGACCAGGAAATTGAGCTGGCCGCGAAAATCAAGAAGGGCGATCGCGAGGCGCGAGCGCTGATGATCCGGTCTAATCTGCGCTTGGTCGTAAAAATCGCGCATGACTACGCGAATCTCGGCCTGCCGCTTCTAGACCTGATTTCCGAAGGCAACATCGGCCTGATGAAGGCCGTGGAACGTTTTGACCCTGCGAAAGGCGGGAAGCTCAGCACCTATGCCGCGTGGTGGATCAAGCAGTCCATCAAGCGCGCGCTGGCCAATCAGAGCAAGACCATCCGTCTGCCCGTGCATTTAGTGGACAAGATCTCCAAGATGCGCCGGGTTTCCCTGCAAATGAGCGAGGAACTGGGCCGCGAACCGACGGACGACGAACTCGGTGACGAGATCGGGATCGCAAGCGGAAAAGTTTCGCAACTTAAGACGGTGTCGATTCGTCCGGCTTCACTCGATGCACCGATCAGCGATGATGATTCGACCGAGTTCGGTGAAATTGTCGGTGACGAGGACGCTCAAACGCCCTTTGAATTGTTGCGTGATAAGAATCTCCGCAATGAGGTCGGCGGTTTGCTCGACGTGTTGGATGATCGCGAGAAGAAGATCATTTTCCAGCGCTTCGGTCTGGATGGTGGCAAACCAAAGACGCTAGAGGAAGTCGGCAAGAAATTCGGCGTTACGCGGGAGCGCATCCGACAGTTACAGAATATCGCCCTTTCGAAACTTCGCCGTGCGCTCAGCAAGAAGGAGCGCCCGGTGGATGTCGAATTGCCGGTCGAAGCGTAGAGCTATAGCCGCTCCGTTGTGGGAGGCGCGACATTGATCTGTGCTAAGCGCACTCGGTGCGCCGGTCGCCGATCGGTGGCTACAATTATTTCACTACGCGGAGCTGAATGGAATCGATCATCGCGCCGCCCATGCGGACATCGCTGATGATCACCATGCGACTGCCGGGCGCAGCGAGTTTTTTCGCGCGCAAAAATTTCTCCGCTGACGCAATCGTCTCGTCCGGATCTCCGGTGAAATCGATGCGAACGGGAAATGTTCCCCAATAAAGCGCCAACTGCCGATAAACTTGTTCGCTGGGTGTAAATGCAAAAATCGGCGCGCGCTCCGGCCGCAAATTTGATGCATACCGGGCCATCCTACCGTGCAGGGTAAAGACGATCAGTTTCGAATCTTCCAGCGAGTTCGCCAGTGCGACGGCTGAAGCAACAGTCTTTTGTCGAATGTTTTCCAGGAGCGCATCTTTCGCATAACCTGCGCCTCCGCTGCGCTCGATTCGTATAGCCACGCGGTTTAGGACCTCGACGCATTCTATCGGGTAGCGGCCGAGCGTCGTTTCAGCGCTCAGCATGAGAGCATCTGCTTGTTCAAAAACCGCGTTTGCCACGTCGGTGACCTCTGCGCGAGTGGGAAGGCGATTTGTGATCATCGATTCGAGCAACTGCGTTGCGACTATCGCCGGTTTACCCAGGCGGATGCATTTCTTCACAATTCGGCGTTGAATAATTGGCAGTTCTTCCATTGGACATTCGATTCCCAAGTCGCCGCGCGCGATCATGATCACGTCAGTGCTTTCGATCATCTTGTCGATTGATCGCACTGCCAGTTGGTCCTCAATCTTTGCCACGATCTGCGCCTTACTCTTTTTCCTGGAGAGGAGTTGGCGCAGCTGTTCAATATCGCTTTTTTCCCGCACAAAACTTAGCGCTACAAAGTCCACGTCTAGTTCCGCGCCGAGCGCAACATCGGCAATATCCTTTTTGGTGAGCGGAGGCAGATTCACGTGAACACGCGGCAAATTAATGTGACGCCGGGAGCCGAGCATGGCAGGGGTCAGCACTTTGGTGCGCACCCGGTCTTTTCCCTTGTCCAGCACGACCACTTTCAGCAAGCCGTTGTCGACCAAAACCTTGTCGCCGACCGAGACGTCCTTTACGAATCCGGCGTAATTCACGTCCACGGAAAATTGCTCTTTGCTTTTTGCGCCGCGCACAGTGAACTCCAAAATGTCGCCGGGCTTCAGATGCAGATTAGTTTTCAGGTCGCCGGTGCGAATGGCTGGGCCTTGCGTATCGAGCAGAATTGCAACCGGGCGGCCCGCGGTCTGCGCGAGCCTGCGGATACGCGGCACAATCTCGCGGGCCCATTCATGAGTAGCGTGGCTCATGTTAAGCCGGAGGACATCAGCGCCTCTCTGGATCAACTGTCGGAGTACGTCTGTCTTTTCTGTTGCCGGGCCGAGCGTGCAGATGATTTTGGTCCTCCGCATCGAATAAGGATTGAATTTGCGGCGGCGAAAGCCAAGTCGCTTTTAAGGGTTAGTTCATTTTGCGACCGGTTCAGGCGTCCGTCGGACAGCTGTATGTACACAAAACGCGGCACGCTTTACAAAGCGTGCCGCGTCGCGCAGTGGGCGTTTCTTTATTTCAGCTTGCTTTGAGTCTGCTTGGCAAGGTCAAGATGTTCCTCAACCACCTTGGCCGTATCCTCCGCAAACTTCTTCACGTCGGGATCCCTCCCACTGTTTGCTTCCTCCTTGAACTCGGCCAGGTCCTTTTCGTGATCCTTCACCATCATATCGATGTAAGATTTATCCGAGCTCCAGCTTACGGTTGGCTCTTTAGCCGGTAACTTTACGTTCTTTTGCGCGGCGATCTTTTTTAATTCGTCGTTAGCCTTGCCATGATCGGTGACCATCCGCTTGCCGAATGATTTTACGTCGTCGCTTTGCCCCTTCTGTTCAGCCATTCTTCCCATCGCGACTTCCATCATTCCGCCCCTGGCGGCTTTCTTCATGAAAGTCTTATCCTTTGGCGTCACCGAGGAGGTCTTGGCGGCTGGTGTGTCTTCTGCGATCGCAACTCCCGCCAAACTGAACGCCGCAATTATCAGAGGAAGAATACAAAACTGCGAAATAACTGTGATTTTAGTTCTCATGGTTCTTGTACGGTTGAAACACGCCAGGATACCCAGCAATTAAGAATCGGAAATAGCCGGTTGCTTGGACGCGAACGAATTGCGATTTCCCTGATCAATTCGTGGCGGCACGCCGGCGCTGCTAAGCCGAGGAGAGGTGCGACAGAATCAGGGTCCGGAGACGTTCTTCGCGTACGAGCTCTCCACGCGTCTCGCCACGTCTCTGTAGCCGTAATCAACTTCGTAAATCTGCTTCATGCAGGCGAGCGATTTTTCCGGTTCGCCCATCCGCGAATAAACGAGGCCTAGATTGTACACGATCTCCTTTTTCGTCGCGTCCATTGACAAAATTTCGCTTGAAGCTTCCTCGAGTTGTTTGACTGCAAGATCGAGCATCTCAAGTTCGCCGTAGCAGCAACCGAGGAGATTCATCGCTTTCAGGCGGGCATGTGGATTTTGCCGTGCCCGCTGCAACTCCGGCACTGCCTCGCGGAAACGACCGGCGTTGAAAAGGTTTTCACCGAGTTCGAAGCGAAGGTGGAGATCGGTCGGATTGCGTGTGACGCGCTCCTGCGCCTCGGCGATGAGCAGTTCTGCACGCTTAGCTTTGGCGGCCTTCAATAACTCCGAGCTTTTCGCAGACGACTCATTTGCCGCCTGCGTGGAAAGAAACTCCTCGTGCGCAGCAATCTCTCGCTCGAGGAATTTGATTTTCAAATCCGAAGCCTTGCGAACCAATCCGGCGTCTGCGCCTTTGGTCAGATCGGCAGCATACTGGTACCAGCGAATCGCTGCCTGGAAATCTTCCTTCTGCTCGTTCAGTGTGCCCAGCCGCCGCGCGAGATCGACGTTTGCCGGCTCCGCTTGGTGCAGCGCATACGTTTCGGCAATCTGTTGATCGAGCGATTCCCCGGTCAATCTCATCCGGCTCTGTTGTTCCAATGAAATCGCTACATCTTTGTCCTTGATCAGGTCTCGGTAGCTTTCAGCCTGCGTCCAGCCACCCCTTTTCATCGATGCATGAGCCGACGCGTCTTTGCCGAGACGGAGCGCTTCAGCGTCTAGCGGATTTATCGCCGAGATTTGATTATAAATTTCCACCTCTTCTTCGTGGTCCCCAAGCTGGCGATACAAGCGCCCAAGGTCGTGCAGCACCTTGACGTCGCGGGGGTTCTCTTCGAGCAGCGTCCGCAACGCGAACACGCCGATATCCGGCCAGCCGGCGGCAAGCGCCGCTTCCTTTAAAACCAGATTTGCCTGGCGATTGTAAGGTTCCTCCTCCAGAACCTTCTCCAGCAGCTCAACCGCACGTTTTGGATCCTTCTTGATTTCCCGCTGTGCTTTCATCACGGCGATCGGTGCCGTCGAGATGTTGAAAAAACTTCTTTTTGCCGATTTGCTTTTCGTCACCTCGGCGCGCCGCAGCAATTGACGCCCGGTGAGAAACTGTGGATCCTGCTTGAGAATCTCCTGCAAGAGCGAAATTGCGTAACCGAAATTGCGCAGCTCGATCGCTGCGACTGCCTTCAGCCAGAGGGCCCGCAACGGTTCGCTCAATTCCTTCTCGGTTTTGACTGCCATGTTCGCCGGATAGCTTATCACAAAAAGGACCTTATGCGTCAGCGTGCGATGGTAATTCGCGCTGGAGGGATTAAGCTAAGCAAGCGAGCATGCGCATTTTCGATCGCAGGGTGAATGGTTACTCAATGCCGGCTGAGCTAAACGGCGGCGGCCGATTTGTGTTGTCACGCAAAGCTTTTGTTCCGGCTTACGTGCGCGCGTTTGAGGCAGGCATCCTTCAACAACGCGCACAGCAAGCGATCGAATCGCTGCGATCATGCCGCGTCTGCCCGCGGGATTGCGAGATTGACCGGCTCAACAACAAAATTGGCGTTTGCAAGAGCGGTCGCCTCGCACGTGTGGCCAGCGCCTTTCCCCATTTCGGGGAAGAAGATTGCCTGCGCGGATGGAACGGCTCGGGCACGATCTTTTTCGGCTGGTGCAATCTGCGCTGCGTTTTCTGCCAAAATTTCGAGACCAGCCAGTTCGGTGAAGGCGCCGAAGTTACGGCGGCGGAGCTCGCGCAAATGATGCTCGATCTCCAGGAGATCGGTTGCCACAACGTCAACTTTGTCACCCCCGAGCACGTGGTGCCGCAAATTCTCGAGGCGCTCGTGATCGCGGTCGAGCGCGGATTGCGTCTACCGCTCGTGTATAACACTTCGGCCTATGACAGCTTGGAAAGTATTCAATGCATGGACGGCGTCGTGGACATCTACATGCCGGATTTCAAACTCTGGGACGCCGAGCATTGCCGAAAATATCTCGTCGCCAGCGATTACGCAGAAGCCGCGCGCTCCGTAATCACAGCGATGCACTCACAAGTCGGCGAATTACAAGTGGATGAGAACGGTCTGGCATTGCGCGGCGTCCTCGTGCGCCATCTGGTCATGCCCAGCCTTCTCGACGACACGCGAGAGATCATGCGTTGGGTCGCCGCGAATCTGTCGCGCGATACCTATGTCAACGTGATGGACCAATATTATCCGGCGCACAAAGCCGAAACCGAACCTCGCTTCGTCGAAATTAACCGCGGCATAACCGACAACGAATTCTGCGGTGCATTCGAATTAGCACGGGAGGCTGGTCTCTGGCGCTTCGATAGTCGCTGGCGACACGTCATTCCCCATGGCGCGCCAGTCTGGCTCCCGCACGTAAGGAATCGGAAATAAGCGTTGGCCGCGGCGGGATAATCCGCATGGCCCACCTGTGTGGCCTTACAGCAAGTCCATCTGCGGCTTATCGGCGCTTGCGGCTGGCTTTCCTTTTCGTCGCGATTTTCCGGGCAGCGGTGATTCAATTACGCCATCTGGTTTTTCCAACTTCGCGAGAATCTCCTTAGCTCTGTCGAGAATTTCTTTTGGCAATCCGGCGAGACGCGCGACCTGGATGCCGTAACTTTTGTCCGCTCCGCCGGGGAGAATCTTGCGCAGGAAAATGATTTGCTCGTTCCATTCGCGCACCGCGACATTGAAATTGCACACGCCGGGACGATCCTCCGACAGTTTTGTCAGTTCGTGGTAGTGCGTCGCGAACAATGTGCGCGCTTTGATTTTGTCGTGCAGGAACTCGGCGACGCTCCAGGCAATCGAAAGCCCATCAAAGGTGGACGTGCCGCGACCGATCTCATCTAGAATCACAAGGCTACGTTCAGTCGCGTTATTGACGATGTTTGACGTCTCGTTCATCTCCACCATGAATGTTGACTGACCTCGCGCGAGATCGTCATTCGCGCCGACGCGCGTGAAAATTCGATCAACCAGACCAATTTCTGCGCTTTCCGCCGGTACGAAGCTGCCTATCTGTGCCATCAGCACAATCAATGCGACCTGGCGAATGTAAGTTGATTTCCCAGCCATGTTCGGTCCCGTGATGATGGCGAGCCGCAGATTTTCGCCATCGAGCGACGTGTCATTCGGCACGAACTTCTCTTCTACCAAAGTTTGATCGAGGACGGGATGCCGACCGTCCTTGATCACGAGCCTTAGGGTTTCGTTCAGTGCCGGCCTGCAATAACGAAATAGCCGAGCCGTTTCGGTCAGCGCGCAGATGGCGTCGAGAACGGCGATTGCCTCTGCCGTTTGCTGGATCGGACCGAGTTCACGCAAAGTCTCCTCGCGCAGTTTCTGAAAGAGCTGGTACTCGAGTTGGCGGGCGCGTTCGTCTGCGCCAAGGATTGTCGCCTCCATTTTCTTAAGCTCAGGAGTAACGAAGCGTTCGCCGCCGACGGTAGTTTGCTTGCGCTCGTAATGCGCAGGCGCGTTCGCGAGGTTCGATTTTGTGATCTCGATGAAATAGCCGAACACGGAGTTGTAACGGACTTTGAGCGACTTGATTCCGGTGGCTGCAATCTCGCGCTCCTGCAATTGACTGATCCAATTTTTCCCGTCGCGCGATGCTCGCCGCAGCTCGTCTAGGTCGCAATTGTACCCGTCACCGAAAATCCCCCCCTCTTTTAGCGCCAGCGGTGGATCATCGACGAGCGCCTTTTCTAGCTTCTCCGCCAGTTCCGGCATTTCGTGGATGTTGTCGTGCAATTCAACTGGTAGGGCGCGACCGGTCCGAGCCGGACTGGCATTGGGCCCGCCGTCTTCCTCCGCAATGATAGGCGTTTTCCCAAAACTTATTCGCTCAATCAGCTTTTGTAGTTCGCCTTTCAATTTGGGGATTTCTTGGAGCGAAGTTTTCAATCCGAGCAGGTCGCGGGCGTTGCCTGAAGCCTGGCTCAAGCGCCCCGTGGCGCGTTCGATGTCGCGAATCGATTTCAACTCTCCGCGAATAGCCGCGAGCAGGTCCGGTTCCTGCAGTAAATCGGCGATCATCTGGTGACGGCGTTGCAGTTCGGGCAAATTGCGGAGCGGTTGCAAAATCCAAGCCCGCAGTTTGCGGCCGCCCATTGGCGTGCCCGTGCGATCAAGCACTGCGAGCAGGGTCGTATCACGCGCAGTACGCGGTTCCACGAGTTCGAGATTGCTCTGCGTGGCGGCGTCGAGCAGGACGTAATCCGCAGGCGCATCGCTGCGTAGCGAGGCGAGATGATCAATCTTGCGCCGAAGCTGATGTTTCAAATAATGAACGATCGCGCCCGCAGCCGCTACAGCCTGCAACATTTGCGCGCAGCCAAATCCATCCAGCGATTTGACTTTGAAGTGCTCGCACAAAGTAAAGACTGCCTGTTCTGGCAAAAACGCGTAGCTGTCGTAGCCAAGCGCATTCTCAATTTCCTTAAACTGCTGCTGTTGCTCGTCGCTGACGAGAAGTTCCGAAGGCGAAACACGCGCTATTTCGTCGAGCAGCGATTGCCTGTCTTGCAATTGAGTGATCCGGAATTCACCGGTGCTGAGATCGGCGTACGCAAAGCCGAATACACCCGAGTCGGCGTGGACTGCGCCGAGATAATTTGCACGTTTGGATTCGAGCAAGTCGAGGTCGCTTACTGTGCCCGCACTAACAATCTGAGTAATGTCGCGTGAAACAATCTTCCCCGGTTGCGGTTCGCTGGTTTGGTCACAGATTGCGACGCGGCGCCCGGCCTTGATTAGTTTTGCGATGTAGGTTTGCGCTGCGTGATACGGCATGCCGCACATCGGCACCCCGTTTCGCTTGGTTAACGCGACGTTCAGCAGCACGGCTGCTTCCTTTGCGTCTTCAAAAAACAGTTCGTAGAAGTCCCCGAGGCGAAAGAGCAGGAGCGTATCGGCCGGGATGCTCCCCCGCACGCGCCGGTACTGCTGCATCATTGGAGTGAGCGCGTCGCGCATCATTTCAGAATTAAGTCAGGCCGCGCGAATTGCGAGTTTTGAATATGTGTTGGCAATATTGCCTTGCCGGCGTCCGAACGTTCGCCTAAAAATCAGGCCCGACTTTGATGAACCGCTTTGCTCATCCGACTAGCAGGCGGCCGCTTATATTCGGATTTGTTCTTGTGCCCGCTGCTCTTTCGGCAGCCGCGCTCGCGCAAAACAATCAGCCGCCGCGTTCCCCCGATCCGCCGGTTTTGATCTGGGACATTGACCTAAAGCTGGCGAACGCTTTGCCAAGAAACTTCCGCACGACTAACGATCCGCTTAACGAAAGCAAAGGTGAAACGCTTGCCACGACTGGGTTGAGCGATCTGCGGGCTTCCGGCAGCGGCGAGTTCACTCCTGAAGGTTTAAAGCTTGTGCTCGCCCGAACTCGCGGTCCGGTCACCGTGTTCGATTTGCGGCAGGAAACACACATATTTGTGAACGACATGCCCGTAAGCTGGTATGCGTCACACGATTGGGCGAATGTCGGGCGGAGTCAGGAAGAGATCGAGAGCGAGGAAGCCGCGCGGGTTCAGTCGTTTAAGCCCGGCAGCGAAATTGATGTTCGACCTGGGCACCCGGTCAAACACGGCAACGGCAATTCTGTCACGCCGCAACGGGTGACTGTCGAACGCGCAAGCACGGAGCGGGATGTTGTCGAAGGTGCTGGCACGCATTACGTACGTGTCACGGTCACGGACCACGCGCGTCCACTCGATCAAGAAGTGGATCGCTTTGTTCTTGCTGTCCGTGAGCTTCCGGAGAATGCCTGGACCCATTTCCACTGCGAAGCGGGGCTTGGGCGAACGACGACGTTCATGGTACTTTACGACATGCTGCGAAACGCAACTCGTGTGTCACTCGAAGACATTGTCCGTCGGCAAAAGGTTCTCAGTAATGGCTATGATGTGCTTCAACCAGCTCAGCGCGGAAACTGGAAGGCGCCGTACATGGCAGACCGGGCTGCATTTGTCCGCGAATTTTACGATTACGCGCGCGCTAATCCCAATGGCCGACCAAAACTTTGGAGCGAATGGCTGAAGTCCAGCGCGCGGTGACGACAGTGTTTCGTTGCGGCGATTGCTAAAAGATCCCGCCTTGTGTGTTATCACCGGGACGTCTGCAGATGTGTCGTGGAAACAAAAAAGGTTCTTGACGCGGCGACCAGCGCCAGTTGGAATAATCTGCATGACATCTCCGACTGTTCGCATCGGCGCCGTTGCTGGGACTGCGATTTTTTTTCTCTCGCTGGCCACGATTTCCGCGGCGACGACGGACGTCATCTTTAGCTGTGAAGAAGATGAGGGCGAATACGCCGACACTGATTTAGAGACCGACAGCGCGGGTAACATTTATGGCACCACAGTTCTCGGAGGGGATTTTGGAGGTGGCACGGTTTTTCAGTTGAGACCCACACCTGATGGGTGGGTGCATACCGTGCTCTACAGCTTCACGGGTGGTGCCGATGGAGGTGAGCCGTACAAAGGGGTCACACTCGATCGCGAAGGGAGCCTATACGGCACGGCAGTTACTGGTGGATCCGGTAATTGTGAAGGCGGATGCGGAGTAGTTTACAAGCTGACCAAATCCGGACAGACCTGGTCCCAGACAGTGATCCATGCATTCACGGGCGGAAATGATGGCTCCGGACCCGGCGCAAGGGTCACAGTGGATCAGAGCGGCAATGTTTATGGAATGACTCCGACCGGTGGCGCGTACGGCTTGGGCACGATTTACAAAATTCATGGGGCACCACATGGAGATTGGGCCTTCAGCGTAATTCACACTTTCACAGGCGGCGCGGACGGCGCCACAGGCTCCGCTGGAAGGATGGTTTTGCGCCGTGGCCGGCTCTACGGCGCGGCGACTGCCGGCGGCACTTATGGTAGCGGGGTGGTTTTCGAGCTCGCCAAGACAGGAGTTGGAGAATGGGATTTCAGGGCGCTTTATTCCTTCCAAGGCCAACCGGACGGAAGTTTTCCGTATGGTGCGCTGCTTTTCGATGCTTCAGGAAATATTTATGGAACCACGTATTACGGTGGGACCAACGGTATTGGCGCTGTTTACAAGCTGTCACCGCGGCCAGTTGGCGAATGGGAGGAGAATGTAATCTATAGCTTCCAAGGCGGAACGGACGGCAATAGCCCCATCAGCAATCTTGTCTTTGACGTGGCTGGCAATCTCTATGGAACTACGAGCGAGGGTGGCTTGGGCCGCGGCACCATCTTTGAGTTAAGTCCCATTGGCGGCGGTCAGTGGACCGAGACTGTAGTTCACCTCTTCCAAGGACCTCCAGATGGCGCCTTTGCCTATAACGGGATGGTCGTCGATCAGTTCGGAAACTTTTACGGTGCCACCGTTCATGGAGGCGAAAATGACGACGGATGCGTCTACAAGTTCACGCCTTGAGTACGCGCAGGGTTAGTTAGAGACTGCATTGGCGGGTCAGTAGCCTTATCACCTTCGCCAGATTTTCTCACGCTCACATCAAAAAGGGCGAACGTGCCCTCAGCCCGTTGTCAGCTTGCGGTTTTGAGAGCTGTTTTTACCATTCACATGGAGGCGAGGGGAGTTGAACCCCTGTTTGCCCAAGACACCTAAGCGAAACCGCCATTTCCCTCGTAAACGGACAACCTAAAACATCTCTGGACATGCACGGATGTTGTCAGTATTGTTGTCAGTATGGCCAGCATACGACAACGAGAAGGCACAAAATTTTGGTTTGCCTGCCTTACACTCCCCAACAGCAGGCGAGTCCAACGGAGCACGAAGGAGACAAACCGAAAGAGAGCACAGCAGATTGCGGACAAGTGGGAATCTGCGACGCGCGGCCGAGTCACTGCGCGGCAAACCCAAAAGGTCATTGCCGATCTTTATCGTGACATCACCGGCCAGCGCCTCGTGTTTCCAACCGTGCGCGAATACTTCGATGCGTGGGTGGCGCGCAAGAAGCCGGAGACAGCGCCGAGCACTCACCGTTTTTACCATGATAAGGCGCGTGGATTCCTGAGCTGGCTTGGGAAGCGCGCTGACGAACAAATCTCGCTGATTGACCGGCAGGACATTCTCGATTTCCGCGCAGCGGAATTGAAGCGCGTTGCGCCGCGCAGCGTGAACCATGCGATCAAATTCCTGCGCATGGTTTTTAAGACCGCGAAAGAGGACGGCAAGTATCACGATGAGAATCCAGCGGGCGGCGTGAAGGCCGCCAAACTGCGCGACGCGAGTCGTCGGCGCGGCCTTACGATTCCCGAGATCAAGCGCATTCTTAAAATCGCAAATGACGAATGGCGAAGCTTGATTTATTTCGGCCTCTATACCGGCCAGCGCCTTGGCGATCTTGCCCGCTTAACTTGGCAGAATGTTGACCTCGATCGTGACGAGATTCGTTTCGTCAGTCGCAAGACGGGCCGCACGATGATTATTCCAATCGCACCACCACTTCGCGCTCACATCGAGAAATTGCCGGCTGGTGACGATCCGGACCAGCCTCTTCACCCGCGAGCGTTTGCATCCGTGGAGAAGAGCGGCGGCGTTAAGACGCTCTCCCGCCAATTTTATGAATTACTCGCCGACACTGGACTGACGATGCCGAAGGCTCACCGCCGGTCCGACGACGCGCCTGGTCGTGACGGTCACCGCGAGTTGTCGCCGATTTCATTTCACAGCCTGCGCCACACTGCAACGTCGCTGATGAAGAATGCCGGAATCAACGCGTCGGTGGTGATGGACATTATCGGCCATGAGTCGGAGGCAATTTCAGCGCACTACACGCACATTGACGAAGATACGAAGCGCAGAGCGATTGCGAAGCTGCCGAGAATCTGATGACGCGACTAGAGAAGCAGCTAAACCTTTGGTTGCGTTATTGGAACGCGGGCGCGTGCTTACGGGACGCTCTTATCGCCTGCGACCGGGAAGCAAAGGCGAAGAACAGCGCCGCAAGGCGTAAAGCAAGAGACGAGGCAACGGAAAATTTGTTCGAATTTTGGTCTTGCATCCGCCCCATCGAAGACAGTCTTCCCAAAACGCTGCACAAGGTTGCTGATACACTGGATGGAAAACGGTATCGGTATGTTCGGCCCAACGACAATATTGAAAAGGCAGTGGCCGCGGTCCTAGGCGTAGACGGCAGAAACGAACTGCGCTTTTTAATGAAAGCAATGAAAACCCAGTTTTCCCTGAGGCAGTTCAAACAGGAACTCGCCCGCATAGAGGGAGTCGAGCCGAAAGATTTTCGGCACGCTGACAGCCTACTTCGCCGGACGCTGAAACGTCGCGGCTACACGGTGTCAGGCAAACCCGGCAGACCCAAAAAATCGCCACGGCTTCCGACTGAGTGAACAGCCGAACCGCCGTGGCGTAAGCCCGCCAATTCAAGAGTTGCCACGCTGAAAGCAGCGGACCGTCCGCAACATTAACAAGGTTCGTTAAACAAAGTCAATTGTGTGAGCAGACCGGCTCATGAGTTCTAACAGCTTTCGAGCACTCACCATCGCCCAACCGTTCCTTTGTCTCCTATTGCCCTCGCGTCTCCTTTTGCTCCTTGGCCTGAGAAGAGCCTGAGCTAAAAGGAAAAGAGAAAGAAGAAAGAAAACCCACCCCCAACCCCCTTCCTTCAAAAGAAGAAAGAGAAAAGAAAGCAAGAAAGCGAAAAGGAAAACCGCAACCCTGAGTACGCCCAGGGCTGTTCGTTTTTCCTTTTTCACAGGGCCGGTAGGGGTTTGGCGGAGTCTGCGTGCCCTCTGACCTCGTGGCCGCCTGTAGCGATTCCACTCAAGCAGATTGTTTAGCCTGCAAAGGTGGCCGCGTTAGTTCTTTCAACGTGGCGACGCTATTCAAAGCCATGCCGCAAAGGAGATATAGGTACCGATTCAGCCACCATCGAATTGGTATCTATTTTGATCGTTCACGCTCATCCATGTTCGGTCATGGATACCAACTTCACGACGCAACCAGTCGCAGCGACATGGGGAGTTGATGCTGAGTGGACTGACATTCCGGGAATCAAAGGAATGTTCAAAATCGGTCGCACCTCTACATACACGCACATCGAAAACAACGACTTCCGGTCGGTAGTTTTGCGCAAGCCGGGCTGTGTCAAAGGCAAACGATTGATCTTCGTGCCGTCGGTGCGGGAGTGGATCGCGAAGCAGCTCGCCGAGCAAGAGTCAGGCAAAGCTGACAAAGTTGACCCGCGATTGTCGGCCATTTGCAAGCGAGCAAACCGCGAGATGCGCAAGAAGAAAGCAGAGCGCGAGGCGTTGGAGCGCGAGAATGACAGTGAAGACGCGCGTTAAAAAAACAAAAGTGAGGCTAGCCTCAAAAGTTATCGAGCCGACGCTGCGCGAGCTTTCGGATATTGGCTTTGAGCCGACGCTGACACCCGAAAGCTACGTCAACATTGTTAAGGCTGGATTCAATCGGGCGACCCTTGCGACTGCGTTTGTGCTGACGCAACTGGCTTTGGAATGTCAGCCGATCACGGTGCGTGGCCTGATGTACCGCGCGCAAGCGTCAGGATTATTTCCCTCAACGACTCTCACCTACTACCAGCAAACAGCGCGTGTTGTGTTGAAGCTACGGCGCGCTGGCATCGTCCCTTACGATTGGATCGTCGATTCAACGCGGCGACGGTTAAAGCCGTCCTCGTGGTCTGGACTAAAGGACTTCACAGAGGACGCGGCTAACGCTTACCGGCTAAATCTTTGGAGCAGGCAAGCGCATTACATCGAATTTTTTGTCGAGAAAGACGCCATGGCCGGGATTTTGCAGCCGGTCACATACGAGTACGACGTTCATCTCAATGTCATTCGCGGCCAGGTTTCCGAGACGTTTGTCTGGAACATCGCTGAGGAATGGAAAGAGATCGAAAAACCGATCTTCGCTTACTACCTCGGAGATCATGACCCGTCCGGCCTCAAAATTGAGGTTAGCCTCAAAAGTAAGCTGCACCACTTCACCGGCAAAGACTTTTCATGGCAACGACTGGCAATCACCGAAGACGACTTCAAAGATAAAGGTCTGCTCGGGTTTCCGGTAAAGCGCAGCGGAAGCTGGCGCGAGTATCTCGCAAGGCACGACGACCGCTGTGTAGAAGTTGACGCCTTGCCGCCTGATGAAATCCGTGAGCGCGTTAAAAACTCCATCGAACTGCACATCGAAAGTATCGAATGGGAAAAACTCAAAGAAACGGAGCGCCTCGAACGCGAAAGCTGGAAACAGATCGCCTCTGCCCTTGCCGCATGAACACGAACTTCGCACAACAACCTTTGCGCTGTCCCGCGAATCAGTGGCAGCTGGCTCGTTTCGAGGCAACGCAAGACGGTGCTTCTCTAAAGCAGTGAAAAACCAAAAAACAACAACAAAAGGAGATAACTGGAGCGAAATGAAACGCAACCGTACCCGATGCAAAAAACGCGACTGTGAGTTCGAACCAATGAGCAAAGAGCTGGCTCGGATCGTCGCCGATGCGACCAAGCAAGACTGTGAGTTGCAACCAATGACGCCGGAGTTGTCGCGCCTTGTCGATGAGATGCTGACCACCAAGCAAGACTGTGATGAGTTCGAACAAATGCCGCCAGAGTTATCGCGGCTCGTCGATGAGGTGCTGTGTCCGGATCGACGCCGTGCTACCACAACCATGCCACGCCGACCCCCCAAAAGACGTAAGACAAAGCGGGCGGCGTAGCTCAAATTCCGGCGCACCCGGAACGCTCTCGCGTGCGCGTGCGTGCGGCTTATTTCAATTACTGTCAGTACACCGGCCAGGGGTTGGCTCCAGCGATTGGTTAGGCGGCGTATTCAAGTGCCTGATACGATAACACCACTAGGGTGACGCTTCCATTGGTCAAAGAAAAATGGCTCAAGTTCGAAGAATCCGTCGGCCGCGAGCCGCAATTCCGGGCTTAGAGGAGAGGCCGAGAAGAATGCCACATACACCACCTTGCCTAGACGCTTTAGCTCAAGGATGAGCGGGACATAGTCTCCATCGCCGGCCAAGAGCACTGCGACATCGTAATTGTCTCGGTAAGCATGTCCGAGGATATCCCTCGCGAGTGCGATATCGACGCCCTTTGCCTTCTGGTCCTGTCGAGACTTCTTGAATACCTCTGGACTAAAGCCAAGGGTCCAAAGGGCCTCCTTTACACTTACAATGCGCTGCTCATCGCCGACGAGGCTCGTATAGTAATACGCGCGAATCCCCTGACCCTGAACGCCGAGCCGCGCGCCGGGAACGATGTTCTGAGTGGGTAGGACGCCAGGTATCCATACGTACACATCGGGGTCGTACGTGGGACCGCGCGAGAGTGTCAGTTGCCTTTCGGCCGCGAGTTGCTGAGCGCGTAGCGTCAAGTTCTCGCCGTCGACAAAGAGCATCCACCGCCGCAAATGCGGATCGATCGGCTGCTTCAGTTCGATAAAGCTCTCGGCCATTTCGATGCGTTGCCTGGTAGCCGCCTAACGAGACAGAGATAAGCCACGGCAGGGTGTCGTGGCAAACACTCTGAAGCTATATCGCAAAGGGGCCGTTGGCTTCATCGACTGGTTAGATGGCGGCGTGTGAATATTTGACCGCGGCTTCATCTCGGGAAACAATGTGAAGACGACGTGGACCTCCACCATGCATTTCGCTGCGCGGATACGTCAACTCCCAAAGCCGACCATCTCGCGGGTCTCGATAAAGAGTCTCCCAACCTGACGAATCATTTGCGATGCGCTCGAGCTTCTCTGTCGTAAGCCACTGGATGCGCTGCTCCGTGGCGTCGCCAATCACTGAACGATCTTTTTGCACTAGCCAATTACCGCACAGATCGACTTCTTCTGATTCAAGCTCTGCCATCGGAGGAGCCATCTAACGAGACAGAGATAAGCCACGGCAGGGTGTGGTGGCAAACAGACTGAAGTTATTTCGCAATGGGCCGTTGGCTTCATCGATTGGTTAGATGCTTCGTGCTCAATCCTCCCAACGGTTCCACGGTTCACGTTACCGAAAGTTGAAGGTCAAATATGAAGACGCGACCCCATTTTGCATTTAAAACGCACCATTGAAAGCGATCATGAAAACTTATCTGCTCCCTGCTCTATTTCGTAGCGTTCGACCGCGAACGCGGAAGACAAAAATACTTACAGGAAGGGCTGATTGCATTCGGCCTAACCCACTTTTTCTTTGAGCGCTGCTATGGGTTCGCGCAGCGCGTTGACAATGCGCTCGTGAGCCTCTTTTCCCTTGCCCGCGCGCTCCAGCTCCCGCGGATCAAGCGGCTTTCCGAAGGTAACCCTGACTTTCCTGAGACGAGGCAGGACAGCGCCGACTGGCAAGGCCTCGTGTGTTCCCGCGATGAACACCGGTACGACCGGGACAGGGAAACGCGCAAGCACGATACCGATTCCCGGCTTGAATGGCTGAAGCTCGCCCGTGCGCGAAAGCCCGCCCTCGGGGAACCAGACAATGCTCAGCTTACGCTTCAACAATACGGCGCCGAATGCGAGACTGGAGATCGCGCCGCGCTCGGGGTCGATCGGCACGGTATTGACCAAACGGCCGATGAACCGCGTAAACACGTTGCGCGTTACGATGACGCTCCATCCTCCCCAGTAAGTTCGCGCCAGGCGCGCATTACTCAAAACAGCGCCAAGGGCGGGAGGATCAAGATAGCTGGTGTGATTCGGCGCGAATACGAACTGGGCGTTTTCAGGGAGACGATCGAGGCCCCTGGCTTCGACCCGGAAGAGCCTGCGCATAACGGTTCGATTGGCAAAAAACAAAATGCGCGCTACCAACCGCATCACGAGACCGGGCGGTTCCAGCCAGCGCTTTTGCTTGTCCGTCAGGATCTCCTCTGGACGATCGAGCGGCTGGGATTCTGACTCGGCCTCGCTTGCTTCGGAAATCTCACGCAGGAGATCGCGAATTGCATCGATGCGCGCAATTGCCGCCTCGGTGAGCTCGACACCAGCATTTTCTCGAATTTCGAACGTGAGATTCAGCCATTCAAGTGAATCGATGCCGAGATCCAGCCCGGGATTACTATCCGGCGTTAACCGTTTGTCTTTGTAACGCCGGGCGAGCAGTTCCCAAGTTGCTTGCGCGGCATGATCGTCGAGCAGCGCGCGGTCTTCGCCCGACATTTCCTCAATGGGCATTGGTCCCGCGAGTCGCTCGTGCGAGACGTCCTCACCTTCTTTTGCTTTCTCGTAGCGTTCGGAAAGCAGGTGTCGCCGAATCTTTCCCAGTCGCGTGCGCTGGATGACCTCACGCGTTAGGGCATAGTCGGAGACGCGCTGATACGGAGGAAGCCGGCGCGAGACGCGCTCGATAGCTTCACGAATTACGCGCTCAACGTTTTGCTCTCCCTGTTTGCCTGCCGGTACGATCAGCGCGACCAGCTTCCCGTCCTTTTGCAGCACGCCGATCTCGCGGATTGCTTTTTCGCCCGCGTAAGCTTCCTCCACGTCATCAGGCTGAACTTTCTTGCCGCCCTCGGTGACGATCAGTGTCGAGACGCGGCCAAGAAGGTGCAGATTGCCTTCATTATCCATGAAACCCAGGTCGCCAGTGCGAAACCACCTGTCTTCAGTGAACGCCTCCCGCGTCTTTTCTTCGAGATTGCGATAGCCGGTGAAAACGCTTGGGCCACGTGCGAGTACTTCGCCCTGGCTTTCCAGGCCGCCCACGCGCTCTTCTTTTTCGGGCGTCCGAATGCGCAGCTCAACGCCTCGGATCGGTTTGCCGACGCTGTCGAGCGGGGCCTGGCCGGGGAGATTGAACGTCAGTAGCGGCGAAGTTTCGGTGAGCCCATACCCGATGGCTACCTGCCAGCCGAGTCCCTCAAGTTTCATCGCCAGTTCCGGATCGAGCGCCGCACCACCGGAGGCCAGCAGGCGCAGCTGAGACCCGAGCTGTCGGTGAAGGGGTCGAAGCAGGATTTTGCCTGCGCGCACTCCGAAGCGGCGGCGTAGCGCGATGCTTAACACCAGGAGTTTTCTCGCAATTCCGCCACGGACCGGTCCCGCCGATTGGAGCCGCGCCTGAATCCCAGAGTAAAGCGCTCGATAAAGGCGCGGAACGCCGATGACGACATTGATCTCGCCTTCCTGTAGCGCGCGAATGATTTGTGGCCCGGTCAGCGATTGAGGAATAACCATGGTGAGACCCCTTGTCAGCGGCGCGAGCATGCCGATCACAAACGGGTAAACATGATGCAAGGGTAACGGGAGAAGCAGGTGGTCATCTTCGCTGGTTAAGCCCGTCGCGAGAGCGGCATCGATTTGTACGCTCAGGTTGCTATGCGTGAGCGGCACGCCTTTCGGTGGTCCGGTCGTGCCGGAAGTATAGAATAAAGTCGCGTGATCCTCCGGCCCGAGTTTGGGCAATGCGCCGGCGTTTTTTAAAAGCAAGCGCCGCCAACTCCGCTCGTCTTGATCTGTTGCGTCCAGCAAAACGATCCGCGCATTTTCCGCACAGGCCATGATCCGTTCAGCCCGGTTTTTCGTCGTGAACACAAAGCGAGGAGTACTGTCGCCAAACACATGTCGAAGCGCCTTCTCCCCGAGTTGGACATCAAGCGGCACGACGACACCGCCGGCACGGATGACTGCGAGCGCCGCGGCGATCCACTCGGGCCCATTATCGGCAATGATCGCAGCGCGATCTCCCCGTGCGAGCCCCGCATGACGGAGCCCACGCGCGAGCCGGTCCACGCAGCCGTCCAGATCCGCATAGCTCCATGTCTCCGAGCCTCGTTTTCGGAGAGTAAATACTGCTGGCCGGTCGGCGTTCCGCGACAGGTCGTTAAGCACTCCGTCACAATTTTGCAGCTTTGCCATCGGAGAACTTAAGCTGAAAATAGTTCTTAGTTGAGAGTTGATTAAACGCAGTCAGCTTTTCATCAGACCGCACAATGAAGCACCGACCGTCGCCGCGATGCGCGTCAGCAATCCAGATCGTTCGCCCGTTGGAATCCACTGCTGAGACGTAGCCCCAACTCCAACCGCGTTTCTTGAGATTCACGCGCACGCGTTACTCGTTGCATCGGCTGTGGTTTCGCCCGGACTTGTCACGGCCCTCTGCCGCTGCCGGGCTGGAAAGTGCCCGGGGCACCGAGGGGCCTCTGTATCCCGCTGATGGGCTCTACCTCGTATTGGGAGGAGGGTGAGCTTGACTGCCCAGTTCGGGCGGGCCGGTCTTGTTGATTTGATGCTTGTGGCGTCTGGCAGGCAGTTAAAAAAGCAAGCGTAGCGAACACAAAAGAGTTTTTGAGATTCCGGCCCATAAGCCGCACTAAGGCAGTTTGGTCTAAAACGCTGCAAGATGGCAAGCGCAATCGCAGGGTCGTTCTGGGTGGCTGCGGCTCGGCGGCAGCGGTTGGAAGCTTCCGGTGAATTCACCGTAAGCTAGGAGGCCGTTAAAACGCTGGGAGCCGCATCGCCGCTCTTAAACCCGCTGGGCCGTCAAAGACGCAGAAATTCGGGCGTATAGACGCGGGAATGGCCTAAATCACCGGGAAACCGGCAACTGAATGGCAACAACACCGTATATTTAGGCTAAACAGCGGATTGCTACTCCGCAGAACGCAGCGGCGCCAAAATACGAGATGGCGGTCTTTTTCCACCGACCAAGAAAGACCTACCCAGGCCATTTAGCGGCTAAAACCAACCTCGTCCAGACACCGTAAGGAGTCGCTGGCAAGTACCTCCCGGCCGGCTGCGGCTCAACTCTCAACTGCGTCGGTTTCCGCAGCATGCTTTAGTTTTTTGTCTTCGCGTTGACCGTGCGTGCGATGGAAAGATTTGAAGCACCTCCGGCGAATTCATCTGAGGCGAGCCTTCGGTTAAACTCAGCGACGTCTGCCGCTAAGATGTACCGCCTGTTCGCGATTAAGTGTGTCTGTAGCCATCCGCGCTTCTGGTAGCGCCATGCCGACACCTTCGATAAACCTGTGATTTCGCAAAAGCGGTGCAACAACATTGGTGGAACGTACTCAGGTGGAACGGTCCTTTGTGTGTTAGTAGAGGAATTATGTGAGTTCATGTCAGCAAGGTACGGACTTGGCGGACTTAAAATTGAGGTTTTCGCGATTTCTTTGCTTGTCTCCGCACGTCAATTCAACCGAGTTTTCCCAGGTAAATTGCGCAAATTCGTGATTTAGCAACTCGTATGCTGGGTAGGGCAGAAAGGCGGCCATTCTTGCACAAATTCTTGCACAACAGTCGGGCGAAGACCGTCACTCGTGCCCGGCTTTCTGATATTATTTAGCGCGCAGCGAAGCAGGAATCTCCATTGACTGGTGATATGAAAGAACGCAGCGTCGAAGTCGCGAGAGATAAGTATCGGTGTGGCCGACAACTGACTTTGAACCACACGCTTCAGTCTCAGTCAGATGCCGAAACGCATCGCAGTCCGCTTTGGGAGGAGTTGCTCTAAACAATCGCCAGCGCCCGAAATTTTCGCCCAAGCACTTTCTCACTCGGCGCTTTCAACCATCGATCCAACAAGGTTCCGTAAACGCTGCGAAAATCCGTGTTGAATTTCAGGTCGCCGTGGTCAAGATCGACAAGACTCGGATACTTGCCAAATAGTCCGGGTTTGACCGCACCGCCGAGAACAAACATCGGCGCGGCCGCCCCGTGATCGGTACCGCCATTCGCATTTTCCGCGACGCGCCGGCCGAATTCGCTGAACGTCATCAGCAAGACGCGTTCAAAATTTCCCTGTTGTTTCAGATCTGCGACGAATGCGTTAACCGCCTCGTTGAAATTGCCCATCAAACGTTCGTGCGCATTCATTTGGCCAGCATGGGTGTCGAATCCGCCCTGGGTTGCGTAGTAAACGCGCGTGGGCAATCCGCCGGCGATCATGCGCGCGATGAAGTTCAAACTGCTGCCAAGATGACCCTGCGGATAGCACACGCTGGATTTGTATTTGCGCGCGATAGCGAGAATTTTGTCTGAGCTCAATTGCGCGTCGAGCGCAGTGCGTTGCAAAAAATCCATCGTGCTCAGGTTGCTCTTCGTTTTTGCCGAAAGCGCACCGATAGCTGCGCCATCTGTCACGCCCGCCGCGCTTTCTTCGTCAGAGCCATTAAGTTGCCGAAAAAAATCTTCCTCAGCACTTCTGTAGCCTTTTTCAGGCTCCGACAATCGCCAGAGAAATTGTTCAGGCCGAGAAAACGTGACGCCGGTTGGGCTTTTCGCCGAGAATGCTTGCGGCATCTCATCGCCGATGGCGACGCCGACAGTTGGATCTACGCCGGAGCAGCAATTGTCGAAGTAACGGCCTAACCAGCCATTCGCTTCATTGCGATTCGAATCGGAACCCGTTTGCCAAATTTCGGTGGAACGAAAATGCGAACGGTCCGGATTTGGATAACCGACGCCATGTACGATTGCGACATGACCTTCATCGAAAAGCGATTTCAGGCCAGTGAGTTTTCCGTTTAATCCGCAGTAATTGTCGATCTTAAGAATTTTGTCCGCGAGAAGGCCGAGCCGCGGGCGCACGCGGTAATAAGCATCATCAGCATATGGCACGACTGTGTTCAATCCGTCGTTTCCACCAGCCATTTGCACCACGATAAGAATCGTTCCGTCTTTTCCGGTGACGGTTTGGGTGAGAGTGTCGGCTGCCATCGCATCGAGCGTGACGAAAGTTTTCTCGAGAAAAACGGGGAGCGTCCATGTGGCGGCCGCGCCAAGCATGGAGGTGCGCAGGAATTTGCGGCGAGTTTGTAATGTCGGTTTCGTTTCCATTTGGAAAGGTCAGTTACAGTTCAGGCCAGTTGAAATTGCGGGGTGCTCATCATCAGATGCACGAGTTCGCGCATTGTCTCATCACTCGTGTCCGGGTTTCGCGATTCGAGAAATTGCACAAACGTGTTCCCCTCTCTTTCGGACGGACGACTTTGGAAAAAGCGCCTGCTCAAAAGATCCACAAGGTCACGCGGCCTGTCGCGGAGCTCGTTGGGCACAAATTTGCTGATGTCGATCGGGTCGCGTTTGATTTGATTGGCCAGTTGTTGTCGCTGCACGACTGATTGCCGAAAACCCGGATCGGGATTTTCGATGCGCGCAGGGGCACCGTGTCGCAGCATGGTGTCCCCGTTAATCAAATAATTCGCGAAGTTGTAGCGAAACAACAATGTCGATGTTGTGATCCACGCTTTGCCGCCGTCCCAGCCTTTCACATTCATTGGTGCGAAAAGGACCTGACCCATCTGCCGCATCGCGTTCTGCGTGACGGTAGGTGGGGGCAGCGCCGTTTCGAGGAGCTTGGAAGCTTGGACAACGTATTGGACGGGGCTCTTGATCTGCGTTTGGATCACACGTTCGGAGTAAAATTCGGCCGAGCTAAAAATCTCACGCAACAGCGGGCGCATCTCGAAATTGTGTGCGCGGACGCGCCCGGCGATGTCATCGACAATTTCCTGTGATGGCTCATCCTCAACAAAGAAACGCCATAATTTTCGACCAATGAACTCTGCGCAGGCCGGTCTCTGGAAGAGAATGTCTATGATGTTATCACCGTTGAGTGGCCAGGTGTGACCCATAAAAGTTTTCGGACCGAGGTCCTGCTGCTTCGGTGCGAAGCGAAATTGCTGGGTCGTGTAATCGATTCGGTAACCGGTAAAGGCGCGCGCCGAAGCACGAACATCTTCTTCGGTGTAATTGCCGATGCCAACCGTGAAAAGTTCCATCAGTTCGCGCGCCCAATTTTCATTTGGATGCTCCTTGCGGCTCTGGTGAAGATCGAGGTAGATCATCATCGCCGGGTCGCGTGACATTTTTCTGACGAGCGTGGCGAAATTTCCCAAGGCATTGCGGCGCAGTGTGTCGTTTTGGAGCCACATCCAGTAGGCGTCTTTCACTTTTTGTACGCTGGTCGCAAAATGGCCGTGCCAGAAGAGCGTCATTTTCTCGAGGAGCGGCGCCTGCCCAGTCATCATCCGCTCCAGCCACCAACGGCGAAGGTCGAGAATGTTTTCGGTCTCCATCATGTGAACTTCGCGCGCTTTTTCCCGAGAATTTTGACCCTGATCCTTCGCTGCGTTGATTTCCACTCGTTGGGCACGAATGTTTTGCGGATGAGCCCACGCTGGCGGTGGCACGTTGACAGCATCGGTGTTAGCATCGACAAGCTCATGCACCATTGCACCGAGGCCCTTCTTGCGCGCGGCTTCGATCTCCCCTGGCGTGCCGCCAAAGGCCCCGCGATTGAGAAGATGCGCAGCGGTCTGGTCATTCCATTTCTGCGTTGGTAACGGAAACAGCACGCTTATTTTCACGCCTCTAACGTTCGAGCCGTGGGAGGGCCGACGACAGATAGACGCCGCCGAATGTTTTTGCCGGACTAAATCGTACACACGCCCGGCGACATGTTGCGCCTTGTTGAACTCACTCACAGACCCCGAAGCCGCGTCCGAGAGAAATTCGCTACTGACTTTGAATCAGTTGGTCTGGAGATCCGCCCCCGTTCACGTTCGTTCTTTACAAACCGGCCAAAATCGCGCGCGCGTGGAGTTGTTCAAGGGGCGGACAACCGGCGCTGTTCGCGGAGCAGTATGCTGATGAATGTAAATGAAAGCCGAGTTTGGGGCGGGGAAAAAAATCTGAACAAAATAGTTGACTGGTCGGTCTAGTGAGGCTAGATGGTCGATATGCCAAGAGTGAGTGACATGAAGGAACGCCTGACGGACGCGGCGATGGATTTGATCTGGCACAACAGTTACGGCACGACGTCGGTAGATGCGATTTGCGAGCGCGCCGGTGCAAAGAAGGGGAGCTTTTATTATTTTTTTAAGTCGAAATCGGAGCTTGCTGCCGCCGCCTTGGAAGCGGACTGGAACAAGAAGAAGGCGGAAATGGATTCGATTTTCTCACCGACGGTTCCGCCATTGGAGCGGCTCGA
>Ga0209057_1000829_pt1 | contig 26281 bp, 23 predicted proteins | sample GraSoiAngelo_146_FD_185903 | JGI IMG/M metagenome (GOLD analysis project Ga0209057, IMG submission 185903) | Grasslands soil microbial communities from the Angelo Coastal Reserve, California, USA - 14_1009_05_30cm (SPAdes) (version 2) | ecosystem: Environmental > Terrestrial > Soil > Grasslands ... | reverse complement strand
GTGGCAGCCGCGGCGGCGCAGGTGCTGGCCGGCCCGAACTCGGTGGTGCCGATGGTGGGGGCCTCGGGCGCCATCAGCGGCGTGATGGGCGCCTACATCCTGCTGTACCCGCGCGTACGCGTGCACACGCTCGTGACCCTGGGGTTCTTCGTCACGACCGTGGCGCTGCCGGCGTACGTCATGCTGGGCTATTGGTTTCTGCTCCAGCTCCTGATGGGCGCCGTGGGCTCGGTGTCGCGCGTCGAGGGAGGCGTGGCCGTCTGGGCTCACGTGGGCGGGTTCGTCGTCGGGATGCTGGCGATTCACCTGTTCGCGAACCGGGAGTACCTCGACCGCCGGCGGGGGGCTGGAGGCGGGGGCCGGGACTGGGGCGGCTATCCCTCCGCGTGATGCTTGATGGTCTTTCCCTCCACCACGAACACCACGTCTCCGCGCCGTTGAGCTTCACCTGAGCGGTCGCGGGAGCTGCGGCCAGCGCCACGGCGCTGAGGGCGAGAAATCGAGACTTCAGCATGTCGGTGCCCTCGTGAGATCGGAGTTAGAACGAGAACTGAGTTTGGAACAAGGCTTGGGATCGGGTCGCCTCTTGCGCGGCGGTCGGCGTGCCTTGGTAGTCCACGTAGTCCCAGTCCGCGAGGAGGCGCAGGTTCGGGCTGAGCTGATACGAGACGCCCCCGATGACGCGCGTCTGCCGGTCGTCGGCGACGTTGGTGTTGGGATCCACCACGTCCACCCGTGCGAGGACGGCGACTCTTGACCGCGGGACGTGGTAGACCCCGAAGCCGCTGATCACGCGCCCGTTGGTTTCCGCGAGCGGGGTGGCGGTGACGGTGTCCTTAGTGGACGCGTATTCGCCTGCAAGCGTGACTTGCTTTGAGCGGTACGACACCATGCCGACCCAGCGATAGCGCTTGCCGCCACTCGTCGGCTTGCCGTACTGACCGTACGCGGTCAAGCGGAGGCCGCCGACCCGGCTCGAGTCGTCCGTGTCGAGCACCCGGACGGAGACGCGGCCCATCACGTCCTTGCGCTGGTCGCCGGCGCTCGATTTGAAGTCCTCCCCGTTCACCGCAGTGACCTGGAGGTTCACCTTGTCCGGGCCCCATTTCCCGTCCACGCCCGCGCCGAGGTCGGACGCGCTCAGGTAGCCATTGCGGTCAAGCGCCATGGAGCCCTGCATCCGGTAATCCCAGACCGCCTCTTCCCAGTCGAGCCAAGGGGTGTGCATCTGGCCCAACTTGAAGGTCAGCGGGCTGGCGGTCGGCGTGTACGTCACGAAGGCGTACTTGAGGCGGAAGCTCAACCCGGTCAACGTGCGAAAGACGTCCGGCGTGATCCGAGCGGTCACCCCGTTGCTGAGCCGCGCATTCACGTTGATGTAGGCGCGCGTGACCTCGAAGTTGTTGAGGTGGTTTGCGGTGTCCTTGAGCTGATAGACGTATTGGAGGTAAGTCAGCGCGCCTACCGAAACCTGCGGGGGGGATGGAGCTTGGGCGGCAGCTCCGCCCGCGGCCAGCGCGCACATGACGGCGGCGGCCGAGAGCGTTTGAGGCAGTCTTGCGTGCACGGAGGATCTCCTCAAGACGAGGTGGAGTGAGCGGCTTCTGTTGCCGCGGGAAACGTGCTGAAGCGCAATCACCATATGACGTCGCGTGTGTCACAGGACTGTAACGCAAGGAGGCGAGAGCAGGTAGCGGAGCCGTGCGGGCCTCCGCTACCTGGCACCCGGACGGCAGCCGTGCAGGTCGCCTACCTCGGCCTGTGGCCCTGCGGCTCCACCCGCCGGAAGCGATACCCCAAGCCTCGGACGGTCTCGATGCAGCGGGCGAGCGCGCCCAGCGTACAGCGCAGGCGCTGCAGATGCATGTCGACGGTGCGCGTCCGGATGTCCGGCTGCGCTCGCCACACCGTCTCCTCGTACGTCTGGAGGATGGAGACTACGACCACCGCAACGGCGCCGGCTCGGGCGTCACAAGATCACGTCTCCGCCGGGGTCCCGGCGCTTAAGGTGGTCCACGGCTTGCCGCGCGGCGGCGCGGGCGCGCTCCGTCGCGGCGACATCGCGCACGATGGTCACCACGGTGCGATCAGTCCCCTGCTCGACGCTCACGAGCAGCACGTCGTCCGGCCGGGCTGCGTGCGGCAGCAGCCAGCGGGGGACATCGAGCGTCGAGCCGCCGTCGACTTCCACGACAGCGAGGTCGCCTTCGTGACGATCGACGATGAAGCGGTGCGATTCAGGCATCGACGGTACCTCCGTTGATTAATCCCAGGCTGAAGCCTGGGCTCGGCGCAGCACTGTCCTAAAGGACGTGCATCAATTCCGCACCACCCGGGCGTGACACTTCCCCTCGCGTTCCGTCGTGATCGTCCAGGCGCCATTGCGCGGCACCCGCACCGTCACGGTACCGTTGTCCGCGGTGCAATAGGTCGGGATGCCGCGCGCCGCCAAGAGGGCGAGCACCGAGGCGAAGGGATGCTGCCGGCCGTTCGCACTGATGATCACGGCGCGCGGTTGCACCGCGTCGAGCAGCTCGGCGCTGGTTGCGTTACTCGACCCGTGGTGGCCGCCCTTGAGCACGTCCGCCCGGAGCAGGGACGGCTCCGTCAGCATCCACCAGCCCAGCTCTGCCTGCTCGGCGTCGCCGGGGAAGAGCATCACGAAGCCGCCGCGTGTGAGTCGCACGCCGACCGAGCAGTTGTTCACCGCGTCGCCGCCCGCGTCGCCCGGCAGCGCGCCGCATGTGGGCGGAGGCGCCAGCAGGCGCAATTCGACCGAGTCGTCGCCCGTGACGAGCGTGACCCGCCGGACGCCCGTGTCGGCCGTGACCACAGGGATGCGGAGGCTGTCGATGGCGCGCAGCAAGGCACGGTACGTGACGGCGGTGCGCGGCGTGCCGCCGTACACGAACGCGCGCACGGGAAAGCGAGTCACCACCGCGCCGAGCCCACCGTAATGGTCCGCGTGGGGATGGGAGAGGATCACCGCGGCGAGCGTGTCCACGTTGAGGCGCGTGAGGCCCGCCACGATCGTCGCACCGTGCTCGCCGCCGTCGATCAACACGTGACGGGCGCGACCGGCGCCCGCGTCAGTGATGAGAATGGCATCGCCGCCGACCCGCGCGTCGCTCACGTCCAGCACCCGGATGAGCAGGACGGTCGAGTCGAGCGGCACCGTGAGCCGCGCAGCGAGCAGCAGAGCGGCGAGCATCGCGTGGCAGAAGGTAGCGTATTCGGTCTGGCCTCCGCAATTTACAGCGCACTATGCGCGTGCTCCTCGCGCTGCTCATCGCGGCGCAGCATCCGGTTGTCCCCGCCCCATCCCCCGCTTCCGATACCGCCCACGACGTCGTCGTCGCGCCGGCGCCGCCGCCGGTGAGCGAGCCAGATAGCACCGTGCTGCGGGTGCTGGCCATCAACGACTTCCACGGCGCCCTCGAAGCGCGCGCGTGGCCGTGGTCCAATGGCAAGCTGGTCGGCGGCGCCGCGGCGCTGAAGCCGTGGCTGGACTCGCTCGCGCGGGCGTGCGGCTGCACCACCGTCCGCTTGGACGGCGGCGACGAAATGCAGGGGACGCTCCTCTCGAACTTCAGCTTCGGCCTCCCGGCCATCGCAGCGATGAATGCGTTCGGCATCGACGGGGCCGCAATCGGCAACCACGAGTTCGACTGGTCGGTCGACACGCTGCGGGCCAGGATGGCGGGGGCGAAGTACCGCTTTCTCGCCGCCAACATCACCGATTCGAGCAGCGCAGCGCGGCCCGAGTGGGCCGAGCCATGGACCCTGATCCAGCGCGGCAGACTGAAAGTCGCCGTGATCGGACTCGCGCTGCGGGCCACGCCGACGAACACGGCCTCGTGGAACGTGCGGGGGCTCGTGTTCGGCGAGGGCGCGGCGGCGGTGCGCCGCGTGCTGCCGCGGGCCCGGGCGGCCGCCGACTTCGTGATCGTCCTGGCGCACGAGGGGGCGTTCTGCGACGGCGTCACCGGCCAGGACCCCGTGCCGGCACCCGCCTGTCACGGCGAGATCGTGGACATCGCGCGCGGGCTCGACTCGGGGTCCGTGGACCTCATCGTGAGCGGGCACACGCACTCGCTCGTGAACACGGTGGTGAACGGCATCCCGATCGTTCAGGCGCGCTCGAGCGGCGCGGGCATCGCGGTGGTGGATTTCGTGCGCGTGCGCGGGACGGGGGGCGAAGTCCGCGCGCACATCGAAACCCCCTACGCCGACCAGGTTCAGCCCGATGCCGCGCTCGCCGACACGCTGCGCCCTTACCAGCGGGCTATCGAGGCCGTCACCAGTCGCTCCGTGGCCCACAGCAAGATCGAGCTGCGCCGGGTCGGCGAGGAATACGGGCTCGGCCGACTGATCGCCGATGCGCAGCGCAACGTCGCGAAAGCCGACGTGGCGATCGTGAACAACGGCGGCATTCGCGCCGATCTGCCGGCGGGCACCGTGACGTACGGCGATCTGTATGCGGTGCAGCCGTTTCAGAACCGGCTGGTGCGGCTGTTCGCCCGGGGCGAGGTGTTGCAGCAAGCGCTGGAGCACGCGGTGGCGGGCGACCGCGCGGACGCGCACGTCTCGGGGCTCGAGGTCTGGTACGATCCGCGCGAGCGCGTCGGGCATCGGGTCACCAAGGTCAGGCTGACGAACGGACAGGGGCTCGACAACGGTCGCACCTACACCGTGGCGGTGAGCGACTTCCTCGCGGCGGGCGGGAGCGGCTACACGATGCTCCGGGGGCTGCCGGCCGCGGACGTGGGGTTGGTCGATCTGGACGCGCTGATTCAGTACCTCGCGGTGCTGCGGCCGCCGGTCGAAGCCCCGGGCGACGAGCGCGTGCACCGTGCCGGAGCCGGCCGGTGACGCTGCGCGTGTTCGTGAACGAGCGGCCGGTGACGGTGGCCCGGGGGGCCACGGTGCGCGACGCGGTGGCGGCGCTCGACGGCGAGCTCGCGGGGCTGCTCGCGAGTGGGGCGGCGTACGCGACCGACGGCGTGGGGCGCCCGGTCGACGCCGCGGACCCGATCGGCGAAGGCGGCGCGATCCTCCGGGTGATCGTGACGGCGCGGCAGGGACCGCCCCGCCTCTCCAAGGAGCTGCTGCGGCGCTGGCCCAAGGCCGAGCTGCACGTGCACCTGGACGGATCGTTGCGTCCCCAGACGATGCTCGAGCTGGCGCGGGCCCAGGGCGTCCGGCTGCCGGCAGACACGCCCGAGGGGCTCGCCGAGGCACTCCACGTGAAGCACGCCAAGAGCCTCGAGGAGTATCTCACCAAGTACGAGATCACCCTGTCCGTCATGCAGACCGCGGCGGCGCTCGAGCGCGTCGCCTATGAGTTCGTGATCGACGCCGCGGCGGACGGCGTGCGCTATGTGGAGGTGCGCTACTCGCCGCTGTTGCACCGTCCGGCGCTCACCCTGACCCAGGCGATCGAAGCGCCGCTCGCCGGGATCCGGCGCGCGGAGGCCGAGACCGGCACGAAGGTGGGTGTGATTGTGTGCGCGATCCGCACGCGGCCGCCGGCGGAGTCACTCGAGCTGGCGCGCGCGGCGGCGCAGTACCGGAGCGCGGGCGTCGTGGCGTTCGATCTCGCGGGCCCCGAGCGGGGGCATCCCGCGCGGGAGCACGCGCCGGCGTTCGAGTACGCGGCGGCCCACGGGATGGCCTGCACCTGCCATGCCGGGGAAGGGGACGGGCCGCATTCGATTCACGAGGCGCTGCATCAGTGCGGCGCGCAGCGTATCGGCCACGGCACCCGGCTGGGTGAGGATCCCACCCTGCTCGATTATGTCGTGGAGCGCGGCATCCCGCTCGAGATGTGTCTCACCAGCAACCTGCACACGCACACGGTAACCACGATCGCAGAGCATCCGTTCAAGCGGTACCTCGACCGGGGGGTGGTCGTCACGCTCAACACCGACGGGCGGCTGGTCGACGGCATCTCGCTGACCAACGAGTATTTCCTCGCCCAGAGCGTGTTGGGGCTCGGTCGACAGGAGCTCGCGCGCGTGACGCTGAATGCGTGCGACAGCGCGTTTCTTCCGGAATACGAGAAGGTCGCGTTGGTGTCGCGGATCCAGAGCGAACTGGAGGCTCTCTAATGTCCCTCCACCGTACGGTGCTCGCCTGCGGCGTCACCTTCGTGTGCGCCCTGCTCGTATTCACGCTGCCGCGCTTCGCGTGGAATAGCATCGAGGCGGCGGGGCGTCAGCAGGTGACCCGGCCGGACGCGACCGCGCAAGCCATGCCGCCCGTCGCAGCGGCTGTCCCCCAAGAACCGCGCGGCCTGGGCGAGCGGCTCACAGGCCTCTTGGGGATCGCCTTCATCCTGGGACTGGGGGTGGCCTTGTCGCGCAACCGCGGGGCGATCAGCGGGCGGGTGGTGGCGTGGGGCGTCGGGCTTCAGCTCGCGTTCGCCATCTTCGTGCTGCGGGTGCCATTCGGACAGCAGCTGTTCAGCGCGCTGGGTGACGCAGTGAAGGCGATTTTGAGCTTCTCGTACGTCGGGTCCGAGTTCGTCTTCGGCGAGATCGGCAAGCAGCACTCGAGTCTGGGCATCATCTTCGCGTTCCAGGTGCTACCCGCCATCATTTTCGTGTCTGCACTGTTCGCGATCCTCTATTATCTCGGCGTGATGCAGCTCGTGGTGAAGGCGTTTGCGATCGTGATGAATAAGGTGATGGGGGCGAGCGGGGCAGAGAGCCTGAACGTGGCCGCCTCGATCTTCATGGGCCAGACGGAGGCTCCCCTCACGATCCGGCCGTTCCTCCCGGGGATGACGCAATCGGAGCTGATGACGGTGATGACGGCTGGCATGGCGCACGTGTCGGGATCGATCATGGCGGCCTACATCGCCTTCGGGATCGAGGCACGCCACCTGCTCACGGCCGTGATCATGACCGCCCCCGGGACCATCATGATGGCGAAGATCCTCGAGCCCGAGACCGCCACGCCGGAGACGCTCGGTGGCGTGCGGGTCGAGATCCCGCGCACCGACGTGAACGTGGTCGACGCGGCCGCGCGCGGCACCACCGACGGGCTGCACCTGATGCTCAACGTGATCGCGATGCTGGTGTCGTTCATCGCGCTGGTTGCCCTCGCGAACGGCGCGTTCGGGTGGGTGCACCGGTACGTCGCGTGGTTCCCCGAGAACATCCAGACGGTGCTCGGGTGGGTCTTCAGCCCCATCGCGTGGGTGATGGGGGTGCCGTGGCACGACAGCGGCACCATCGGGAGCCTGCTGGGCACGCGCATGGTCCTGAACGAGTTCATTGCCTACGCCCAGCTCGGCCCCATGAAGGCGGCGCTCGACCCCGTCTCGTTCACGATCGCGACGTTCGCCCTGTGCGGCTTCGCCAACATCAGCTCGGTGGGGATTCAGATCGGGGGCATCGGCGCTCTGGTCCCCGACCGCAAGCACGATCTCGCCCGGCTCGGCTTCCGCGCCATGATCGCGGGGACGCTCGCCAACTTCCTGTCGGCGACGCTGGCGGGAATCCTGCTATGAGCGGGGAGAAGGGAGAAGGGAGAAGTACTCTCCGCGCAGCGACCGAGACCGTCTCCCGCACGCTGGGGCCCCTTGCGCCCCGCGTCGCGATCGTGCTTGGCTCGGGGTTGGGGGACGTGGCGGAAGGGGTTCGCAGCGCCACGCACATCCCCTACGCGGACATCCCCGGTTTTCAGAAGCCCGGCGCGCCGGGCCACAAGGGGGAGCTCGTTGCCGGGACGCTCGAGGGTGTGGAGGTGCTCGTTCAGAGTGGCCGCTTTCATCTCTATGAAGGCCATGCGCCGCAGCTGGCGGTGTTGCCGGTGCGGGTGTTCGCCCGGCTCGGCATTCGCACCCTCGTCGTCACCAACGCCGCCGGCGGGATCCGCCTCACGTTCCGCCCGCCCACGCTCATGCTCATCGCAGACCACATCAACCTGATGTTCCGGAACCCGTTGGAGGGCGCGGTGGAGGAGGGGGAGCAGCGCTTTCCCGATATGAGCGATCCGTATGACCGCGAGCTGCGCGGGATCGCCCGGGAGGTAGCGCTGCAGCAGAAGATCGGGCTCGATGAGGGGGTGTACGCCGCGCTACTGGGCCCCTCCTACGAGACGCCTGCCGAGATCCGCATGCTCGAGCGTCTGGGCGCGAACGCCGTGGGGATGTCCACGGTGCCCGAGGTGATCGTGGCGCGGGCACGAGGGATGCGCTGTCTGGGCTTCTCGAGCATCACGAACGCAGCGGCCGGACTTTCCGCCGCCCCGCTGTCACACGAGGAGGTGTTGGCAGCGGGGGCGCGGGTCGCCGGCCAGCTTGCCACCCTGATAAGAGGCGTGCTCGTGAAGCTTTAGCCCTTCCCCCGTCCCCCTTTGCCGGCCGTTGACCGTCTTCTGACAAGTTCGTTGCAACCCTTTCGGACCGAGCGCTGTCATACTTGGCGCTATCAGCCTGCCTCGGACGCCGTCGCCGGGGATGTCGCACCGACCTCCGTCTCGAGGTGCCCATGTCTCTGGCTGCCCTTTGGCTGGCCGGCTCCGCCGCCGCCTACGTGCCGACGCTGACCGCTCCGCCCGCTCGGCCACCGGTTCTGACCCACGCCCTCACCGCCGATTCACCCGCCGTGGCCGCGCAGCAGGTGCGCGCCACCCGACTGGTCCGACCCATCGTGATCGACGGCGTGCTGCACGACCTCATGTGGGAGGGGGCCGAGCGCGTGACGGGCTTCTTGCAGCGGGATCCCAATGAAGGGATGGCGCCGACCGAGAGCACCTACGTATACGTCGCCTACGACGACGCGGCGCTGTACATCGGTGCGCGGTTGTTCGACGCACATCCCGACTCGATCGTCGCCCGGCTGGGGCGGCGCGACGCGCAGACCAACTCGGACGCCTTCACGGTCTACATCGATCCCTACCACGACCGACGCAGCGGCTACTACTTCGCGATCAACGCGGCGGGGACGCTGTCCGACGGTACGCTTTACAACGACGAGTGGGACGACAACTCGTGGGACGGGGTGTGGGAGGGGAAAGTCAGCCGCGATTCGCTCGGCTGGACGGCGGAGCTGCGCATCCCGTACTCCCAGCTGCGCTTCATCCAGAAGCCGCAGTACGTGTGGGGGATCAACTTCCGGCGCGACGTCGCCCGCAAGAACGAGCGGGACTATCTCGTCTACACGCCCAAGAACGGCAGCGGCTTCGTGTCGCGCTTCGTGGACCTGGTGGGGATCGAGCGAGTCACGCCGCCACCGCGGCTCGAAGTCTTGCCCTACACGATCGGCAAAGCGGAGCTGTCGTCCCGCACCCCGGGGAATCCGTTCAACGACGGGTCCAAACTGACGCCCGGGCTCGGCGCCGACGCGCGCATCGGGTTAGGGCCGAACCTCACCCTCAACGCCACCGTGAACCCAGACTTTGGCCAGGTGGAGGTGGATCCGGCGGTGGTGAACCTGAGCGACGCGGAGACGTTCTTCCAGGAGAAGCGGCCGTTCTTCATCGAGGGCGCGTCGATCTTCAACTTCGGCCGGGGCGGGGCGCGCAACTATTGGGGGTTCAACTGGGCCGAGCCCCAGTTCTTCTACAGTCGCCGCATCGGCCGCGCCCCTCAGGGAAGCGTGCCGAGCGCCGACTTCAGCGACATGCCGGTGGGGGCGCACATCCTCGGTGCGTTAAAGCTGACCGGGAAAGCGGCCGGGAGCTGGAACGTCGGCGCGCTCTCGGCGGTGACGGGCCGGGAGACCGCCCAGCTCGACACCTCCGGAACGTTGTTCAAGAAGGAAGTCGAGCCGCTCACGTACTACGGCGTGTTCCGGGTGCAGAAGGAATTCCCCGACGGCCGCCAGGGGCTGGGCGTCATGAGCACGGTGGCCGCGCGCGGGTTCCGGGATCCCCTGCTGCGCGACGACGTCAACTCGCATTCGTTGGCCTGGGGCGCCGACGGGTGGACGTTCCTCGACCATGCCAAACGGTGGGTGGTCACGGGGTGGGTGGGCGCGTCCCGCATCGACGGGAGCGCAGCCCGCATCACCGCCGTGCAGGAGAACCCCCGACACTATTTCCAGCAGCCGGACGCCGGTCACGTGCGCGTGGACTCGAGCGCCACGTCGCTGACCGGGTGGGCGGCCCGGGTCTACCTCAACAAGCAGAAGGGGAACTGGTTCTCGAATTCGGCGATCGGGGTCATCGCTCCCGGGTTTGACGTGCACGACCTCGGGTTCCTCTGGCGCACCGGCGTGGTCAACATGCACGTCGGCGCCGGCTACGATTGGACCAAGCCCGGCAAGGTGTTCCGCTATGCGGAGCTGGGCGGAGCGCTGTTCCGCAATTACGATTGGGACGGCAACATCAACTGGACGGGCGCCTTCCAATTCGGGACCCTGCAGCTGCTCAACTACCATCAGTTCAACTGGGACCTGGCGTACAACCCGTGGACCGTGAACAACCGGCGCACCCGCGGCGGCCCGCTGACCTTGAACCCCCCGGGCTACCAGGTGGACGTCGGTTGGCAATCGGACACGCGGAAGGCGTGGGTGATCAACTTCCAGTCCGGCACCTACCAGGCGGAGAGCGACCGCAACTGGTACCTGTCGCCCAGCGTCGATTTCCGGCCCGCGTCGAACGTTCTGTTGAGCGTGGGCCCAAATCTGTTCCGCGAGCTGACGCCGGTGCAGTACGTCGGCACGTTCGCGGACCCGGCGGCGACGGCGACGTTCGGCAACCGCTACGTGTTCGGGACGCTGCACCAGACCGAGCTCTCGGCGGGTGTCCGCTTGAACTGGACCTACAGCCCGACGTTGTCGCTTCAGGTGTACGCCCAGCCGCTGATCTCCGCCGGGCGGTACGGCGACTTCAAGGAAGTCGCGCGGCCGCGCACCTTTGACTTCACCGTGTACGGGCGGGATGCGGGCACGATCACGCGCGCAACCGACGGGAGCTATGTCGTGCACCCGATCACGGGCAACGCGACCGACTCGCTCACGTTCGCTGACCCAAACTTCAACTTCGTCTCGCTGCGCGGGAACGCTGTGCTGCGCTGGGAGTACCTGCCGGGCTCGACGATCTTCTTCGTGTGGACGCAGAGCCGCTCGGACGATGAGAACATCGGCGACTTCCAATTCCGGCAGTCGATGGATCGGCTACTGCACGCTAAGGCTGACAACATCTTCCTGGTCAAAGTCACGTACTGGTGGAATCCATAACGGCGCTGTGGACGCGTAGACGCCAAGTTAGATGCTGAGATGCCGGCGTCTACCTCAGCGTCTGTCCATCTGGGGCGGATACACCGAGACGTCTGATCCCACCGCGAAGATAGTGGAGACGGGCGTGCTGCGATTCAAGAATTCCCACGCCGGTCCGTACAGGGTCCCGAAGTCCACCGCGTAATCGACGCTCACGATTTTCCTGATGGCCCACGGCGGGTGCTCCACGCGGAACGCTCGCGGCCGCCCGTGCCGGTCGGTGCGAACGCCGTACGTGCGCTCTTTGAGGTAGTGCTCGAACGTCGACGCGGCCGGAACGGCGCTGTCGCGCGACCCTGTGACGACGAGGCGATGGCGCGGCGCGTCGAGCCCGAAGCGGTATTCCGCGCTTACGCCATCTGTGCCCGCGACGACGCGGGCTGAGATCCGCGCGGCCTGGAACGGCTCCCCGTAGCGGAGTCGCCCGACCGCCGCGATGATGCGGCTGGGGACGAGCTCGCGCACGAACGTCACGGCGGGGTGGGCTCCGTGCCTGGCGTAAACCCGGAAGTTCACCTGTGGGTGGGCCGCGAAGCCGAGGATGCGCCAGCCGCGCAGCCGCACGTCCCGCATCTCGAGCGCCACTAGACTCACGTGCGTCTTCCCGTTCCAGCGGTCGGGTTCGACACCGGGCGCGACCTGCGCCCGTACGAGCTCCTCGGGAGCTTCGAAGGTGAGCAGGACGACGTTCGACCAGTGGGCGATGAGAAACGGGCGGGTCATCACTTGAGCCGGGGGACGGGATCGGTAGTAATATGGCATCCCGACTCTCGAGGTACCGATGACGAGTCCCCTCACTCCGGACGCGCGCCTCCGGACGGTCAAGATCATCCACGGCGCCCTCATCGCAGGCGTGATCGTTTTCTTGCTAGTGACGGCGTGGGTGCCTCGGGCCACGCCGCCAGCATCAGGTGGCTTCGGCCGCGCGCTGACTTACGGCGGCCTGGCGCTGCTCGCCGCCGCGCTCGTCGTGCTACGCCTGGTCCCCCGGCCCGATCCCGCCCCGGCACCGGGCCAGACCACGGAGCAATGGTGGGGGGTCAGTCAGGGACGGTTGATCGTCATGTGGGCGCTCATGGAGGGTGCCGCGCTCGTCAACGGGGTCGTGTGGTTTGTGACGCGCGAGCGGACGCCGCTCGCGGCGGCGGCGGTGGCGCTGGTGGTGCTCTACGTGCTCCGGCCGGGCCGCTATTTGGAGTAGGCGCTCACGAAGGCACCCCTACAATCCGTTGGTGGGCGGCCGCGGCGGCGCGGGCACGAAGTGGTTCAACGGTCCGTGTCCCTTCCCCAGCCCCGGGGCGGCGGCCATCGCCCGGGACACGAAGTCGAGCGCATCCTCGACAGCGCGCTCGAGCGGGCGGCCGTGGGCCAGCCCTGCGGCGATCGCCGCTGAGAGGGTGCAGCCGGTGCCGTGCGTCGAGGTCGTATCGAGCCGCGCGCGGGTGAAGCGTCGCACGGTACCGTCGCTCACCAGCACGTCGACAATCTCGTCTCCCGCGAGATGGCCGCCCTTCACCAGGGCGGCTTTCGCGCCCAATTGCACGAGCGCGCGGCCGGCACGCTCCATGTCGGCTGGGTTCCGCACGTCCGTGCCCGCGAGAATCGCGGCCTCGCCCAGGTTGGGCGTGACGAGCCGCGCGAGCGGCACGAGACGCCGCGCGATCAAATGCTCGGCGTCCGCATTCAGCAACCGGTCTCCCGAAGTCGCAAGCATGACCGGATCGAGCACGTAGTTCGGCAGCCGCCGGCCGGCGATTCCCGCCGCCACCGTTTCGACCAGCTCGGCCGAGGCGAGCATGCCGCTCTTCACGGCGGCCGGCGGGAGGTCGTCCGCCAGCGCGTCGATCTGCTTGGTCACGAGCGCCGCCGGAAGCGCCTGCCACGCCCGGACGCCTACGGTGTTCTGAGCGGTGACGGCGGTGATCACGCTTGTGCCGAACACGCCGAACTGGTGAAACGTCTTCAGATCGGCCTGGACGCCGGCCCCGCCGCCCGAATCGGAACCAGCGATGGTGAGAGCGATCTTCACACGGGCTCCGTCGGGCGCCCGTCTCCGCCGCGCAGGAGGGGCAGACTGCAGCGCCGCTTCTTCGCATATTGATGGCGCGGAGCCGGGCCCGAACCCGTGAGGAGACCCATTGCCAGTAATCTGCAGTCGACGATCCGCGATCTTCAACGGCGCAAGGCGCGCGGCCGGCGCGGGCTCGCCCTGATCGAAGGGGTGCGCCTCGTGGAGGAAGCGCTCGCGGCGGGCCTGACCTTCCGTGGCGCCCTGGTCGCCCCGGACCTGGCCCGCACGACGCGCGGCCGCGAGCTGGTGGTGGAGCTTGAGCGGCACGCCGTGCCGGTGGAAGAGGGCTCGGCGCGCGCCCTCGCCGAAGTCGCGGACACGGAAGCACCGCAGGGCATCGTCGCGGTCGTCGAACCTCGCACCTGGGCGGCCGACGACATCCCGCTCGGCGGGGTGCGCAGCACGGCTCTGGTCATCGACGGCGTGCAGGACCCGGGGAACGTGGGCACGCTCATCCGCACGGCGCACGCCCTGGGTGCAGCGGGCACTGTCGTCCTGCGCGGCACCGCCGACACGCTCAACCCCAAGGCGCTGCGCGCCGCCATGGGCGCGACTTTCCGGCATCCTGTCGTAGCGCTCGACGACACCGCCTTCATCGCGTGGGCGCGCCGACACGGGGTGACCTTATGGGCCGCCGCCGCCGACGGCGTTCCGCTGCCACGGGCGCTGGGAGAAGGCGGACCCGGGCAGTCGGAAGGGCCGATCGCAGTGATCGTCGGCAACGAGGGCGCCGGCATCCGGCCGCAGCTCAACGCGGTGTCCGCCAAGCGTGTGGCGATCCCGCTCGCCCAGGGCGCCGAGTCGCTGAACGTCGCGGTCGCGGCCGGCATCCTGCTCTTCGAGGTGACGCGTGGTCGTTGATCCGATCCTGCTCGTCGGGGCCGCTCTCCTCGGGCTTTGCTTCGGGAGCTTCCTGAACGTCTGCATCCTGCGCCTGGCGAAGGAGGACAAGAAGCAGCGCTCCCTCTTCCATCCCCCCTCTACCTGTCCGACCTGCCGGCAGCCGATCGCGTGGCGGGACAACATCCCCGTGGTCTCGTGGTTGCTGCTGCGCGGCCGCTGCCGCCGCTGCGGACACCCCATCTCGCTGCAATACCCGATCATCGAGGCGGTGGTCGGGGTGGTGTGGATCGCGGCGATGGTGGCCTACGGACCGACCGTTCACTTCCTCGCCGCCGCGCTCCTGGGGACGATCCTGCTCGGCATCGCCGTGACCGACGCTCGTCACTACTTGATCCCCGACGAATACAACTGGGCCGGTCTGATCCTCGGTCTCGGCGCCTCCCTCACCTCGGGGGTGCCGGGGTTCAAGGAAGCGGTGCTCGGCGCGGCGACAGGCTTCGCGCTGCTGTACGCGGTCGGCGTCGCCGGGCAATGGGTCTTCGGGGAAGAGGCGATGGGGGGCGGCGACATCAAGATGATGGCGATGGTGGGCGCCTTCGTCGGCTGGAAGGGCGTGCTGCTCACCGTCTTCGCGGCCTCGGTGTTCGGCAGCCTGGTCTACGTCCCGCTCCTCCTGCGGCACAAGAAGCGTCACGTCCCGTTCGGGGTATTCCTCGCCATGGGGGCGGCTGTCGTGTTCGTGTTCCGCGACACCATCATCGACTGGTACCTGCGGTTCCTGCGGGCGGGGTGACCCGATGGGCGATCCGTTCGAAGGCCTGTTCGACTCGGGGGCGGTGCTCGAGCGCGTCGGAGTCGACCTCACCGTACAGGCGCGACGTGGAGACTTGGAGCCGGTCCGCTGCCGGGATGCAGAGATCGCCCGTGTGGTGGACATCCTACTGCGGCACAGCAAGAACAACCCGGCGCTGATCGGCAAGGCAGGCGTCGGCAAGACCGCCATCGTCGAGGGGTTAGCGCAGCGTATCGCGGGCGGCGACGTCCCGCCCGCGCTCAAGGACGCGCGGCTCGTCGCCCTGGACCACGTGGCGCTGCTCGCGGGGACGGCATTCCGCGGCCAGTACGAAGAGCGGATCCGTAAGCTGGTACGCGAGCTCTCGGCCAACCCCGACCTCATCCTGTTCGTGGACGAACTTCATAACCTCATCGGCCAAGGCACGGCCCTCGGGGCCGCGATGGACGCGGCCAACATGTTGAAGCCCGCGCTGGTGCGCGGCGACATCCGCATTATCGGCGCGACGACCGGCGGCGAGTACGACAAGTGGATCCGGGGCGACCCGGCGCTCGAACGGCGCTTCCAGCCGGTCGTCGTCGAGGAGCTGGACGCGATCCAGACGTGGGAGGTGCTGGTGGCGCGGCGGCCGCGCCTCGAGCGGCACCACGCCGTTGCGATCACCGACGACGCCCTCAAGGCCGCGATCGTGCTCACCGACCGCTTCGTCCCCGAGCGCGCCCGCCCCGACAAGGCGATCGACGTGCTGGATGAAGCGTGCGCCCACGCCCAGGCCGCGGCGCAGGTGTCGCCCGCGCTCGACCGGCTCATCCGCGAGCGGCGCAAGGTGGACGCGATGATCCGACGGGGCTTGACCCATGAAACCCCGGCAACGGAGCCGGCCGAGGACTTGGTGGCCGAGATCTTTCCAATGCTGGAACGCATTGGCGCGGAGATTGAGAAGATGCTGGGGGGACGGTCGGACAGTCGGACCGCCGGACCGCAAGGCACCGAGACCGCGGTCCGACCGTCCGACCGTCCGACCGTCACGCTCGCCGACCGCCGCGCCGAACTCGACCAGCTGCTCCGGGAAGAGCTAGAGCACCAGGGGATCGTCGTACGCGGCCAGGACATCGCCCGCGCAGTCGGGGCGTCGGTCGCGAAGAGCATCGAGTGGCAGGGATGAAGCGGCTGCGCGGCGCCGGCGCAGTGCTCGCCGCCGGCGTCGTCCTGGGGTGCCGCGATCGGGCGGAGGCGGTGCAGCGCCAGAGCGCGTTGCGCGAGCTGGTGCACCAACGGATGCCCGCGCTCGAGCAGGTGACCGGGCTCAAATTCAAACGGGATCCCGCGGTCGCGCCGCGCAACCGGAATCAGGTGCGCGACTACATCGTCCACAAGTTCAACGAGGATCTCCCGCCCGCGGAGCTCGCCGGGCTGCAGGCGACGCTGCGCCTCTTCGGCTTCGTGCCCGATTCGCTTGACCTGCGTGAATCCTTTGCGGACGTCCTCACCGAGCAGATCGGCGGCTACTTCGATCCCGACTCGAACACCCTCTATGTGCCGACGGACATCGATTCGTTCATCGTGCGGACCAGTGTCACGCACGAGCTGGTGCACGCCCTGCAGGGCCAATACGTCAACCTCGATTCGCTGCTCGAGCTGAAGCACGCGAATGACCGCCGGGGCGCCGCGCAGGCCGTGCTCGAAGGCCAGGCCACGCTGGTACAGACGCTCGTCATGATGCCCGAGCAGCGCCTCGAGGAACTCCCCAGCTTTTGGGAGGCGCGCCTGGCCACGATGGCCCAACAGCGGCGCATGCCCGCCTTTGCGCACGCACCCCGCTGGCTGCGCGAGACGCTGATCTTCCCGTACCTAGCGGGAGCCGACTTCGTTCGCTGGTTCCGCACGACACACCCCGGCCGGCAGCCGTACGGGGCGGCGATGCCCGTGTCCACGGAGCAGATCCTGCATCCCGACCGCTATGCGGCGGGCGACGCGCCGCTCGAGCTCGCGTTCGTCGCGCCGTCGCCCGATACGGTGCGCTACGAGGACGACCTCGGCGAATTCGAGATCCGGCTGCTGTTCGCACAGCTGCTCGACGACAGTACAGAGGACCAGGCGGCGTGGCTCGCCGGTGGCTGGGGCGGCGACCGCTATCGGATTCTGGGACCGGGGTTCGAGGCGCTGGTATGGTATTCGGCCTGGGACAACTCCGCCGCGGCGGCACGATTTGCCAAGGGACTGGAGCGGGCCTGGGCCCGGAGGCCGTCGGCCCTAGCGGCGGTCAGACGATGGGAAATCACGCGACTCACGATCGACGGTCGACCGCTGGTCCGGCTGGTAGACGCACCCGTTGGATGGGCGGGATGGAGCAGCGTGCCGCGGATCACCCTGGTCAAAACCCGGTGAAAGGCCGGTCCCCCTTTTAATCCGCCAACGTCGTAAGTAGCTTTGTGCCCCGATGTTTACAGCCCTCTCGGAGCAGCTCACCGCGGTTCTGAAGCGCCTCACGGGGCGCGGCGTGCTCTCCGAGGCCGATGTGACCGAGGCGTTGCGCGAGATCCGCGGCCACCTGCTGGAGGCGGACGTGGGCTTCGAAGTGACGCGCGCGTTCGTCGAGCGCGTCCGTGAGCGGGCGGTGGGGGCGCTCCAGGTCGAGGCAGTTCGCCCCGGCCAGCAGGTGGCGAAGCTTGTGCACGACGAGATCGCGCGCATGCTGGGGGCCGAGGTCGGACCCGATGGGCGGTTGGTAGGGGCGCAGGGTGCTGCGCCGCTACAGTTCAATTCCGTCGGCCCCACGCTGCTCTTGCTGGTGGGTTTGCAGGGCTCCGGCAAGACGACGACCGCGGCGAAGCTCGCCCGGCGGCTGAAGCGCGAGCAGAAGGCCCCGTGCCTGGTGGCGGCGGACGTGTATCGGCCAGCGGCCAGGGAACAGCTCGAGCAGCTCGGCGGGCAAGTCGGGGTGCCGGTGTTCGGGGCAGTGGAACATGGATTGGGCGGTGTAGGGGCGCAGCATGCTGCGCCCCTACAATCCGCGAACCGTGCCGTCGAGGTGGTGTCCGCCGCCCTGCGCGAGGCCGAGCAGGCGCGCTGCCGGGCGGTCATCGTGGACACGGCCGGGCGCGTGCAGATCGACGTCGCGATGATGGACGAGCTGCGCGCCCTCCAGCAGGCGGTCGAGCCCCGCGAGGTGCTGCTCGTGGCGGACGGGATGAGCGGGCAGGATGCGGTGCGGATCGCGCAGGGGTTCCACGCGGCGGTGCGGCTCACGGGCGTGATTCTCACCAAGCTCGACGGTGACGCGCGCGGCGGCGCGGCCCTGTCGATCCACGGTGCGACCGGCGTACCGATCAAGTACGTCGGCGTCGGAGAAAAGCTGGACGCGCTCGAGCCCTTCGACCCTGGACGAATGGCGGGTCGGATCCTGGGGCAGGGCGACGTGGTGGGGTTGGTCGAGAAGGCGGCGACCGCGATCGACGGCGCCGCGACGCAGCGGCTCGAGCGGAAGGCGCGCTCGAAACGGGGGATGGATCTCAGCGACTTCCTCATCGCCCTGAAGCAGATGGAGGCGATGGGGCCGCTCAAGCAGGTGCTCTCGTTGCTGCCGGGCGTGAACGCGAAGGCCCTGCAGGCGGTGCGCGCCGACGACAAGCGGCTCAAGCACGTCGAGGCGATCGTCCTGTCGATGACGCCGGAAGAGCGGGCGGAACCGACGATCCTCACCGGATCGCGGCGCCTGCGGATCGCGAAGGGCGCGGGCCGGCCCGTGCAGGAAGTCAATCGCCTCCTGGCGCAGTTCCAGCAGATGAAGCAGCTATTGAAAGGGACTTGAGCACATGGCAACTCGTATTCGACTGCGGCGCGTGGGACGGAAGGGGCAGAGCTACTTCCGGATTGTGATCGCCGACCAGCGCTCCCCGCGCGACGGGCGCTTCGTGACGACCATCGGGCACTACAATCCGCGCACCAACCCGGCCGTTATCAAGGTCGACGCAGAGCAAGCGCGGGCGTGGCTCGACAAGGGCGCGCTCCCGACGGACACGGTGCGCTCGCTCTTCAAGAAGGCCGGAGTGCTGGGGAAACGGCCCGCCTAGTCGGGCGGCTGCGCAAGCCGCACGGGCAGCGGGGGGAGGTGTCGATCTTCCCGCTGGTGGAGAATCCCGGCGCGGTGTTCGTGCCGCAGACGCGGCTGTACGTGGTGAACGAGGCGCGGCAGGTCGTCGCGGGGCCGCTGATCGTGGCGCGGCGGCGCGCTTACCACCGCGAGTGGCTGCTCGGGTTCGTGGGGGTCACGTCGCGGGCGGTCGTGGAGCCATGGCGGGACCACTTCGTCGCGGTGGAAGAGGCCGATGCTGACGCTTAACGTCGTGACGCTCTTCCCTGAGGTCTTTCACGCGGCGCTCCAGCTGAGCATCCTGGGCCGGGCCGCCGAGCAGGGGTTGGCGCGGTACCGGGTCGTGCAGCTGCGCGATTACACGCGCGACCGACACCAGACGGTGGACGACTATCCCTACGGGGGCGGTGCCGGGATGGTGCTCAAGCCGGAGCCGTTCTTCGAGGCGGTGGAGGATCTGCGCGCCGGCCCGCCGATCGTGCTGCTGTCGGCGCGCGGGCGGCCCTTCACCCACGACGACGCGGTGCGGTTCTCCCTGGGGCGGGAGCTGACCCTGCTGTGCGGCCATTACAAGGACGTGGACCAGCGGGTCGCGCATGGGCTGGGGGCGGAGGAGCTGTCGCTCGGTGATTTCGTGCTGTCGGGGGGCGAGCCCGCGGCGCTGTGCGTGATCGACGCGGTGGTGCGGCTGCTTCCCGGGGCGTTGGGCGATCACGAATCGGCGGCGACGGATTCGCATTATGATGGATTGTTGAGCCCGCCGAGCTACACGCGGCCGGCGAGCTATCGCGGAATGGATGTCCCCGCGGTATTGTTGAGCGGCGACCACGAGAAGATCGCGGCGTGGCGAGCGGCGGAAGCTGAGCGCCTGACGCGCGAACGGCGGCCCGATCTGTGGGCCCGATATGAGGATCGAGGGTGAGGGTATGGACCGACTGAGGGCGATCGAGCGGGAAGGGTTGAAGACCAACATTCCCGCTTTTGATCCGGGCGACACGGTGCGGGTGATGGTGCGCGTGCGCGAGGGCGACAAGGAGCGGCTGCAAGCCTTCGAAGGCGTGTGCATCGGCCGCCGCGGCGCGGGGATCAACGCGACCTTCACCGTGCGCAAGATCTCGGCGGGCGTGGGGGTGGAGCGTATCTTCCCACTGCACTCGCCTGCGATCGCGGAAATCGAGCTCGTTCGCAAGGGCCGGGTGCGTCGCGCCAAGCTGTACTTCCTGCGCCGGCTCGCCGGGAAGGCGGCCCGGATCCGGGAGAAGCGCGGCGGCGTCGTCCCTGAGACGGAGCAACAGCAGGCGTGAGAGGGCCCCGCCCCTCGCTCGAGCGTGAACGCGCGCTCTGGGAGGCGGCGGGCGCAGGGAGCGGACTCGTCGCCGGTCTCGACGAAGCAGGCCGCGGTCCCCTGGCGGGTCCAGTGGTGGCCGCGGCCGTGGTGTTTCCGCCGTTCTGCCGGCCGATCCGCGGCCTGCGCGATTCGAAGCTGCTGGCGCCCGGGCGCCGCGCGCGGCTCGCGCGCGTGGTGCGCGCCCGGGCCCTCGCCGTCGCCGTGGGGGCCGCGAGCGTGCGAGAAATCGACCGGATCAACATCCGCCGCGCCTCGATCCTCGCCATGCGGCGGGCGCTCGCCCGGCTCGGCTGCTCGCCCGCCTTCGTGCTCGTCGACGGCCTGCCGGTCCCGGAGCTCGGGTGCCCCCACCAGGCGATCATCGACGGCGACGCCCGCTGCCATTCGATCGCCGCCGCGTCGGTGATCGCGAAGACGGTGCGAGACCACTTGATGGAGCGGCTCGCCGTGCGACACCCGCTGTACGCCTGGGCGAGCAACAAGGGATACGGCACGCCGGAGCATTTGAGTGCGCTCGCGGACTACGGCTTCACTGCCCATCACCGGAAGAGCTTCGCGCCGGTGATTCAGCTGCTGCTGTCTACCGACTTTCTTTCGCGCGTTTAAGCGCCTTCCGAAATTCCGCCAGCGGGCGCGTGTTCGCGATGTCGCCCGACTCGAGCCACGCCCGCCGCGCCAGATCCACGGCGTACTTCATGAACGGCAGGTTGTTCGGCTGGTGGCTGTCGGTCGACAGCACGAAGCGGACGCCGTGCTGCTTCGCTGCAGCGGCGAGCGTGTCCGGGAGATCCATCCGCTCGGGGTGTCCGTTCAGCTCGAGCAAGCACCCCGCGGCGGCCGCGGCGCGGGCGAGCTGGTCGAAATCGAGCGGGTAGGGCTGCCGCTTGCCGAGCAGCCGACCGGTGGGGTGCCCGATCGCGTCGATCCAGCGGTGCTGTGCCGCGCTCACCAGGCGGCCCGTCAATTCCCGCTCCGTCTGATTGAGCCCATAATGGATGGTCGCCACGACGTAGTCCGCCTCGGCGAGCACGTCGTCGGGAAGATCGAGCTTGCCGTTTTCCAAGATATCGAGCTCCACGCTCTTCAGGATCGTAAAGCCGTGCGCGCTCGCGTTCCACCGGTCGATCGCCTGCCACTGCTGCCGGAGGCGCTTCGCGTCGAGCCCGCGCGCCATCGTCACGCGCTTCGAGTGGTCGGTGATGGCCATGTATTCGTACTTGAGGGTCCGCGCCGCTTCGGCCATCTCGTCGATCGTCGCCTTGCCGTCCGTCTCGCTCGTGTGCATCTGGAGGTCGCCGCGGAGGTCCGCGAGCTCGACCAGCCGGGGGAGCCGGTGCTCGCGGGCGAGGGCGATCTCGCCGCGTGCTTCGCGCAGCTCGGGTGGCATCCAGTCGAGGCCGAGCCTGGCGTAGATCTCCGCCTCGGTCTTGCCGGCCACGCGGCGGGTGCCCTTGAACAGGCCGTACTCGTTGAGCTTGTACCCTTGCTCCTGAGCGATCTTGCGCAGCTCGACGTTGTGCGCCTTCGACCCGGTGAAGTACTGCAGCGCCGCGCCGTAGGCTGCGGGCTCGACGGCTCGCAGGTCGACCTGGAGCCCACTCTGCAGCTTCACGCTGGACCGCGTTTCACCCTGCGAGACCACTTCGGCGACCTCGCCATAGGAGACGAAGCGCTCCATCACCTTCGGGCTGTGGCCGGACGTGACGAGGATGTCCAGGTCTCCGATCGTCTCGCGCCGCCGCCGGTAGCTTCCGGCGACCTCGATTTGCGAGATCCCGCCGCTCGCCTTCAAGTACGCGACGATCGCATGGGCCGCCGTCTCGGCTTCGTGCAGCAGCAAGCGCCGCTCGCTTTGCTCAGCGACGCCGAGCCCCGTGCGGATCTTCTCCTCGATCTTGGGCCCGAAGCCCTTGAGCTTCTGGATCCGGTGCTTGGCGAGTGCGGCGGCCAGGTCCGTCGCCGATTTCACCTTCAACTTCTTGTGGAGCAGCTTCACGCGCTTGGGCCCAAGACCGGGAATGCGCAACAGGTCGAGCAAGCCCGGGGGGAGCTTGGCGGCGAGCTGCTTGCGGAGCGGCAGCTCACCAGTGGTCACGATAGCGGTGATTTTGTCGGCGAGGTCCGCGCCGATGCCGGGGATCTCGGTCAAGTCCTTGGTGCGGGAGCGCACCAGCTCGGCGATCGGCTCGGGGAAGTCGCGGATCGTGCGGGCGGCGTTGCGGTAGGCGCGCACCCGGAAAGGGTTGGCGTCCTGGATCTCGAGGAGATCGGCGACCTCGTCGAACACGCGGGCGATGTCGGGGTTCTGCATGGCTCAAAGATGGGCGTTCGCGCCCGCTTGCGCCTCTCTCGTTCCTGTGCTAATTCTGCCGCGCCCTTGTAAACCTCCTGCCCGGTGTCGGGACCTGCGTGCGTTGAAGAATCTCTGCCATCACCCGCTGCAAGGGAGGATTGCGTGAAGCCCACCAGTCTGTTGCTCCAGGCCGGGCGCGTGCTGGTGCTGTTCGCGTTGCTGGGCGTCCCGGCGGTGCTGTCCGCGCAGGGCGTGACTACAGCGGCGATGAGCGGCGTCGTCGCCGCCCAGGACGGAACCCCGCTGGCTGATGCGACGGTCGTGGCGATGCACGTTCCCAGCGGCACGCAATACCGAGCCGTCACGCGGGCAGGGGGAGCGTATAACGTCCCCAACATGCGAGTCGGCGGGCCGTACCGGGTGACGGCTACCCGCATCGGGTACAAATCCCACGCCCAGGACGGCGTCTTCCTGAGCCTCGGGCAGGACCTGCGCGTCGATTTCCGTCTCGAGGCCCAAGCGATCGAGCTGGAGGCCGTCGAAGCGGCCGGACAACGTGACCCGGTGCTCAACCCGGGGCGCACCGGCGCGGCGACGTTCATCGATCCGGAGAAGGTCGCGCTGTTGCCCTCGGTCAAGCGCAGCACGCGCGACCTGATTCGGGTGGACCCACGCAACGACGGCAACTACAGCTTCTCGGGTAGAAACTGGCTGTACAACAACATCTCGCTGGACGGGTCGTACTTCAACAATCCCTTCGGCCTCGACGACCCGGCGCCGGGCGGACAAACCAATGCCGAGCCGGTTCCGTACGACGCGGTCGCGCAGGTGCAGGTCTCGGTCGCCCCCTTCGATGTGCGCCAAGGCGGGTTTACCGGCGCGAACGTCAACTCGGTGACCAAGAGCGGCACTAACGAATATCACGCTTCCGCCTACACGTTCGGTCGCAACCAGGACTTGCTCGGCAACACGGTGCGGGGGTCGCCGGTCATCGCCAACCCTGATCTGGGCTTCATTCAGGCCGGCGCTTCGGTGAGCGGAGCCTTGGTCCACGACAAGCTCTTCTTCTTCGTGAACGGGGAGATCGAGCGGTCGCACGAGCCCGGCTCGAACTTCATGGCCTGCACGGTGTGCACCGGGACTTTGCCGCTCGGCGTTTCGCGCGTGAGCGCCGATACACTGGACAAGATCCGCAACCGGATGATCACCAACTACGGGTATGACCCCGGACCGTACCAGGGATATCTCCATCACACCGACAACGACAAGCTGATCGCCAAGCTGGATTGGAACGTGAACGCCAGCAACACACTCACGTTCCGCTGGGACTACCTGAAGGCAAAGCGCGATCTGCCACCGCACCCCTTCGTACTGAGCTTCAACAACACGGGTCGGGGGCCGAATCAGACTAGCCTGCCGTTCGCCAATTCGGGCTACGCCATCAACAATCACCTGCACTCGTTCGCTTTGGAGCTGAACAGCCGGTCGCGTGGCTTCGCGAACCGCTTCTTCGCGAGCTACAACCGCTTCCGGGATTTCCGGGAGCCGTTGAGCAAGCCGTTCCCGACGATCGAGATCGGCGACTCGGGAGTGACCTACACGACCATCGGCCACGAGCCGTTCTCGATCCACAACATCCTCGATCAGGACGTGTGGCAGTTTACGAATAACTTCTCCTTGTTCCAGGGCAAGCACGTCTTTACGCTGGGCGCGAACTTCGAGACGTTCTCGTTCTACAATTCGTTCAACATCTTCCGGTACGGCGTGTTCTTCCTGCCGGCGCACGTGTTCACCGGCACCACGTTCTCGTCGCTGAGCGACTTCATGGCGGCCTCCGACCCAAGCAACTCCAACTACATCGACTTCCGCACCTATGTTCAGACCGGGCCGTACAAGGGCGAGGACATCTCAGTCGGCCAGCTCGGCTTCTACACCCAGGACGAATACCCCGTATCCGAGCGGCTGAACGTCACCTACGGCCTGCGGGTCGATTTTCCGATGTACTTCACCGATCTCGTTGACAACCCGTTTTCCCGCGGGCTGACGGCGTTGGACGCTAACGGCAATCCTGAAACCGTCGATCAGAGCAAATTCCCCAGCGCGACCGCGCTGTGGTCGCCGCGCCTGGGCTTCAACTGGAACGCGTCGGGCGAGCGCCGCACCCAGCTGCGCGGCGGGACCGGGATCTTCACGGGCCGGGTCCCCTTCGTGTGGATCGGCAACGTGATCTCAAATCCCGGCGCCAACCCGAACCTCTACCCTGCGTCCGGGGCGCCGCTGCGCCCCACAGGGTCGCCCGAGGACTCCTCTACCCTGGCGCAATCGTTCGATGTCAACGCCGTGAATCCAAAGTTCAAGTGGCCGCAGGTCTGGACCACCGACCTCGCCATCGATCACCAACTCCCTGGCGGCCTGCTCGGGACGCTTGAGCTCGTCTATTCGAAGGACATCCACGCGATCATCATGCGAAACGCCGACCTCCGGGCGCCCCTGAGAACGGTGCCGGGGCCGGACGGCCGGCCATTCTACGGCAGTTGCACGTTCGCCGCGGCAGCCGATTGCCCGGCCGGGAGCGGTCCTGGCGGCAGCGAGCTCAACCCGGACGGCGGCGCCGGGATCTACGTCCTCGACAACGCGAGCGAGGGACACTCCATCAATGTGACCGCGCAGCTGCGCAAGAACTTCGCGTCCGGTCTATCGGCGAGCATCGGGTACAGCTTTACCGACGCGCGCAACAACCTCAAGTCCACCGAGATTGCGAGCGTATTGTGGCAGAACGAGCCCGTGAAGGGAGATCCTAACAAGCCGGAGCTGAGCTACTCTGAATTCGGCCAGCGGCACCGCATCATCGGCTCCGCTACCTACACCAAGGCGTGGTCGCCGACCTTCAAGACGCGCGTCGGGATGTTCGTGGAAGTGGCCCAGGGCAACCGGTTCGCCGGCGCGGGGGGCAACCGGTATTCGTTCATCTACTCGGGTGACGTGAACGGCGACGGCCAGGGCGGGAACGACCTCATATATATCCCGCGGAGCCAGAGCGAGATCCTGCTCGATCCGATCCGCGATCAGGCCGGTAACATTGTGGTGACGGTGCAGGAGCAGTGGAATCGCCTGAACGCGTTCATCGAGCAGGACGACTACCTCCGCACCCACCGCGGCCAGATCGCCGACCGGTTCGGTGAGCTGAATCCGTGGTACAACGACGTGGATCTCCGGATTCTGCAGGAATTCGCTATTCAAAGCGGCGCGCAGCGTCACGGGTTCGAGCTGAGTTTCGACATCCTGAACGTGGGGCATCTCCTGAATTCGTCGTGGGGGGTGCGCAAGGTCGCGAGCGCCGCCGCGACGTCCCCGCTCAAGCTGGTGCGGTTCGACGCGACCGGCGCGCCGGTGTTCAACTTCACCGGCCCGGCGACGACGTTCATCGACGATCCGAGTCTCTTGTCGCGGTGGCAGATGCAGATCGGGCTGCGGTATCTGCTGAACTAGTGGACTGTCTCTCGTTTGCCGATAGCACGGATGCGGTGCTTCGGGTTGGTGTAGGCCCAGCGAAATGGGCGACAGGTCTTGTTGTGGGCCCGGATGTATTGCATCAGCTTGCGCCGCAGA
>Ga0209057_1000825_pt1 | contig 26337 bp, 23 predicted proteins | sample GraSoiAngelo_146_FD_185903 | JGI IMG/M metagenome (GOLD analysis project Ga0209057, IMG submission 185903) | Grasslands soil microbial communities from the Angelo Coastal Reserve, California, USA - 14_1009_05_30cm (SPAdes) (version 2) | ecosystem: Environmental > Terrestrial > Soil > Grasslands ... | reverse complement strand
TCCCGTCGCAATCACCTCCACCAACCTCCACCGTCCTCCACCATCCTCCACCAACCTCCCCTTACGCGGTCGCCTCTACGTTCGGAAACGGCGGCACGTCCAGGAACCACAGGCCCGCCAAGCGCGAGTTCTTGTCCACGTCGACGAGCAGGCGATCAGCCACCCGTACGACGGTCGCCGCTCGCTGGCGCCCCACGCGAATATGGAGCACCGACTCGGACTGGTTCTTCTCGACCGTGAGCGCCGTATCGACTTCTACGGCCGCGACGCCCGGGTGCGACTTGCGGCTCGGGAACACCACTCGCCCCTCCTTCGCCGTGTCGGGAATGGCGAGGTCGTCGCGCGTCCGGATGTCATCCGGCCACGTCACGACGTCCACACCGCGGAGACACCCGCCGGCCACGTCGATGACCACGAACGAGCCGTCACCGCCCTCCAAGTCCACGGTACCGTTCAAGCCGGTGGCCTTGCCAGCGCCTTTGCAGGCGACCGACAGGATGTCCGTCTCCGGGTCCCAGCGATAGGTGACCTTGGGGAGCTTGCCGTCGAGCGGCTCGATCCGCGCTTCGAATTGCATCGACCCGCACCTTCCAACGTCCCAGGGGGGCGGGTAATATAGGCCGCACGTTCGGGAGGGGCTAGGACGATGGAGCGGCGGGAGTTTGTGGCGGCTGGCGCCGCCGTGATTGCGGATTGGCGATTGCGGATTACGGATTTCAGCGCGACCAATCCGCAATCCACAATCCGCAATCCGCAATCCATCCAGGAGCCTTCCCTGTCACCCGCAGTGTTCCAGCGCCGCCTCGAGCACGCCCAGGCCGAGCTCAAGGCGCGCCGCTGGGACATTCTCGTCGCGACGCCGAGCACGAACTACGAGTACCTCACCGGCTACAACCCCGGTCGGAGCGAGCGTCTCATCGCGCTCGTGCTCCCCGTCTCGGGCTCGCCGACCGTGGTCTGCCCGTCCTTCGAGGTCGAGCGCATCAAGCGCCATAGCGTCATCACCGATCTGCGCGGCTGGGAGGAGCAGGACGACCCCTACATCCTGGTGCGTGACGCCGTGCGGCGCCCGAAGCCCGGGTCGGGGAACGGCACGATCGCACTCGAGTCGTCCACCACGTACCAATCGTCCCTCCGACTCGCCACCGCGCTTCCCGGTTGGAAATTCACCGACGCCGCACCCGTGACGGAACGGCTCCGCGTGATCAAGTCACCCGAAGAGATCGCGCTCATCCGGCGGGCGATCGCGATCACGCAGGACGCGATGGCGGCCACGTTCGCCCAGCTCACGGTCGGCACGACCGAGGTCGATGTCTCCCATGTCCTGTCCCGCGAGATGCAGCAGCGCGGCGCCCCGGGGGGCGGCCTGGTGCAGTTCGGCCCGTCCAGTGCCCTGCCCCATGGCGGCCCCTCTGGCCCGAAGCTCGAGCGCGAGATGGTGGTGCTGATCGACTGCGGCTGCACCGTCGGCGGATATCAATCGGACATCACGCGCACGATCTGGTTCGGCGATCATCCGTCGGACGAGTTCGTGAAGGTGTTCAACGTGGTGCACGATGCCCAGACCGCGGCGATCGAGCTGGGACGACCGGGTACGCCGTGCCAGGACATGGACCGGGTGATCACGGCGGCGGGCTACGGCCGGTTCTTCACCCACCGCCTGGGCCACGGCCTCGGCATGGACGGCCACGAGCCCGCGTACCTGGTCGAAGGCAACAGGACACCCCTCGAGCCCGGCATGGTGTTCACCGACGAGCCCGGGATCTATCGGCTCGGGAAGTTCGGGGTCCGGATCGAAGACGACTGTACGATGACGGAGCACGGCGTGGAGGTCTTGAGTCGCCGCGCCGACAAGCTCTAGTCCTTCACTTCTCCCCTACCACCTCGAAGCGGGCGTCCAGCCCCTCGGCGGAGCTCGGCCCCGCGTAGACGTGAAACCAGCCGGGCTCCACGACGAACTTCATGTCCTGATCGTACAGGCCGAGTCGTCGGGGTGGGATGGCCAGCTCAACGGTCTGGCTCTCGCGAGGACCGAGCGGCACCCGGCGGAAGTCCACGAGCTGTCGCACCGGGCGGGTGACGCTCGCTACCTCGTCATGCACGTAGACCTGGACGACTTCGGCGCCCGCGCGGGTCCCGGTGTTCGTGATGGTGACGCGTACCCGCAGCGTGTCTCGAGGTCCGATCTCCGTCGCACTCAATCGCAGGTCGGAATACCGGAATTGCGTATAGCTCAATCCGTAGCCGAACGGGTAGAGCGGCGTGGGCGGCAGGTCGAGATATTGCGAGGTGAAGTGATCCGTGGCGGACCACGGTCTACCCGTGTTCGTGTGGTTGTAGTAGATCGGCACCTGCCCGACGGAGCGCGGGACCGTCACCGGTAGCTTGCCACTCGGATTGACGTCGCCGAAGAGGATGTCCGCGACGGCGTGCCCGGTTTCCACGCCCAGGAACCACGTCTCGACAATCGCCGGCACGTGCTCGGCAGCCCACGGCAACGCCAGTGGTCTCCCATTCATCAGCACAAGCGCCACGGGCGTGCCGGTGCGAGCGACCGTTTCGAGCAGCTGCTCCTGTACGCCAGGGAGTCCGAGGGTGGATCGACTGGACGCTTCGCCGCTCATGTCCTGCGTCTCGCCCAGCACCACGACGGCGATATCCGAGCGGCGCGCGATGCCGAGGGCCTCTGCGAAGCCTGCCGTGGACGTATCCGTAACGTGGCAGCCCCGCGCGTATCGCACGACGGTGCCACGGGGGGCCCGTGCCTTGAGACCCGCGAGCACCGTCACGACGTCCCCCGAGTCACCCAACGCGTCCCAGGGCCCGAGGGGGTCGTTGCGACTGTCGGCGAGAGGCCCGATGACCGCCACGTGCCTGGCCTGGCTGTCGAGCGGCAGGAGAGCGCGGTCATTCTTCAAGAGCACGATCGCTTCGCCCGCCACCGTTCGCGCCAGGCGCCGCGCCTCGGGCGTGAGCGTGACGGCCCGCTCACGCGCGGGATCGGCACCGCGATAGGGATGATCGAACAGCCCGAGCCGCGCCTTGGCCCGCAACACGCGTCGCACCGCATCGTCCACCATCGCCTCGGGAAGGGCGCCGCCGCGAACCAGTGTAACCAGATCGTCCGCGTAGATGCTGCTCTGCATGTCCATGTCGAGCCCCGCTCGGAGCGCCAGCGCACCGGCGGCGGCCGGGCTGCCTGCGACACCGTGCGCCTGCAGCTCTTTGACGGCGGTCCAGTCGCTTACCACAAGCCCGCTGAAGCCCCATTCGCCCCGCAGCACCGTGGTGAGCAGCCAGCGATTGGCCGAGCTCGGAATGCCGCCGATCTCGTTGAACGACGCCATGATGCTCCCCGCGCCCGCCGTGATCGCGGCGTGGAACGGCGGGAGATACACCTCGCGCAGGGTGTGCTCCGAAACCTCGGCCGTGTTGTAGTCGCGGCCGCCCTCTGCCGCACCGTAGGCGGCGAAGTGTTTCGCGGTCGCGAGGAGGTTGTCGAATCCGAGCGTGTCACCCTGGAAGCCGCGCACCCGCGCGGTGGCGAACGCCGATCCGAGCTCGGGATCCTCCCCCGCTCCCTCCGCGATGCGCCCCCAGCGGGGGTCGCGGGCGACGTCCACCATCGGCGCGTAGGTCCAGTTCACACCCGCCGCGGCGGCCTCGCGCGCCGCGGCGCCCGCGGTGGCTCGAGCGGCGGCGGTGTCCCAGCTGCTCGCCTCGGCGAGCGGGATCGGGAAGATAGTGCGATAGCCGTGGATGACGTCGTAGCCGAGGAGGAGAGGGATCTTGAGACGCGATTCTTCTACGGCGACGCGTTGTGCCTCACGGGTGGGCGTGGCTCCCACGACGCCGAGGAACCCGCCGACTCGACCCTGGCGGACGAGCGCGAGCTGCGCCGCGCTGGCGGTGCCGTGCTCGCCTGCCGCGATCAGGTTGAGCTGCCCGAGCTTCTCTTCGAGGGTCATCCGCTCGAGCAACGAATCGACGAGGCGCTCGCGCGCGTCCCGCGGCATCGTTGGCCCGGTCCACGCGAGCGCGAGCCCACCCGAAAGGGCGACGAGAACGCTCAGCTGGATGAGTCGAGACAATCTCAGTCGGCGAGCTTCTTGGCGAACCCGATGATCCGATCGAGCGCCTTCTGAATGTTTTCCGAGGAGGCGGCATACGAAAGGCGAACGTAGCGGTCGTCGCCGAATGCCGCGCCCGGCACCAATGCCACACCGTTGGTGGTGATCAAGCGCGTACAGAACTCCGTCCCGCCGATCCCACCGAACGAGTCCACGCGGAAGAAAAAGTAGAACGCACCGAGGGGTTCCACGAACTCGACGCCGGGCAGCTCCTGGCGGAACCGTGCGACCACCAGGTCCCGTCGCTTGCGGAACTCGGCGACCATGCGGGTCACGTCCTGCTCCACCCGCTCGTCACTGAGGGCCGCCGCCGCGGCGAACTGCGCAGGGTGATTCGCCCCGGTCGTGGTGTGCGACTGCAGCGCCGCGATCGCCTTGGCCGCGGGGCCGGGCGCGAGCGCGAAGCCGATCCGCCACCCCGTCATCGCGTACGCTTTGCTCACACCGGAGATCACGACCACGCGCTCGAGCATCTCGTCGGGAAGGTCGAGGAACGACGGCGCGGGACCGGTGCCGTAATGGATGCGGCGGTAGATCTCGTCCGCGACGACCCATACCCTGCGGTCCCGCGCCCAATTGGCGATGGCCTTGATCTCGGCATGTGTGTACACCGCCCCCGTCGGGTTGCAGGGCGAGCACAGAATCAGCCCTCGAGCGCCCGGCACCACCCGGTCGAGATCACGGACGCTGACCTTGAGGCTCCACTCGGGCTCACCCTGGACGAGCACCGGTCGGGCACGCGCCAGATATACGATCTGCGGATACGACACCCAGGCGGGCGCGGGGATGGCCACGACGTCGCCCGGCCCGAACAGCGAGAAGCACGCGTTGAAAAGCGCCTGCTTCGAGCCGTTCGATACGACGATGTTGTCGGCGTTCACGGGACGTCCGCCGGACAAGAGGGACAGATGCTTCGCCGCGGCGGCGCGCAGCTCGAGGATCCCCTCGTTCGCGGGGTAATGCGTCTTCCCTTCGCGGATGGCGCGCACGCCCGCGTCCGAGGGAATAGAAGGGGTGGGGAAGTCCGGCTCCCCCGCTCCCAGGTCGATCACGTCCTCGCCCGCCGCCTTGCGGCGCTTGGCTTCCTGCGAGATCGCGATCGTCGCGGAGGTCTCGAGGTGTTGCAGGTTGGGCGACAAACCGGACGGCGGACTCATGGTCGAGAGGATAGCCCTACCGGGCAAGAGCACGCAACCGGCCGTTTGCCTTCGGGCTCACGGGATTGTACCATCCTCTCGAGCCATCGCCCTTTGACAATCGAGGATCGTGTGACGGCAGCAGACGCAAAGGCCGCGCTCGAACGCGGCCGACCGATCGTGTTCGTGCGACCGCCGGCGGCGGAGCAGGCGCGGGACCTGTGGGATGTGCTGGGTGCCCTCACCGCGGGGCATGGCCCCGGGGTCGGTCCACCCGTGGTGATCATCTGCGCCGACGACACCGCCGCGGCCGAGTGGGCCGCAGCCACGCCCGTCGCGGGGCGCGTTCACGCCGTCACCGGCCTCACCCGTACCGCTCACCTCCTCAACCAGGGCGTCGTTCAGGTTCTCGCCGGCGGGGTCACGGACCTCGCCGCCCTCGTCCAGCGCGCGGTCCTGAAGCTCGAACGCGTCTCTACGGTGATCGTGGCCTGGCCCGAGACGTTGATCGCCCGCGATCACGCTGCGACGCTCGATACCCTGCTCGGCGAGACGCGGGACGCCCGCCGAATCATCCTGAGCTGGAATCCCGCGCTGCTTGCCGACTTCCTCGAGCGGCATGCGCGCCGGGCCGAGGTCGTGGGGAAAGCTGGAGTGGACGAGAGCGGCAGATTGTTGCCGCCGGTCTGCCGCGCCCGCTATGCGATCGTTCCGTTGTTCCGTCGTTCCGTCGCTATCCAGGACACGATTGACGCCGTCGGCGCAGCGAGGCCGTTCATCTGGAGCGGCGGTCCGATCGTGTCCCCGCCAGAAGCCCCCGATGCCGTGCTCTGTGACACGCTCCCGACCCGCGACGAGCTCGCGGCCCTCGCCAAGATCGGCGAGCCGGTGCTCTTGCTCAACGCCACCCAGCTTCCCTACGCCCGCTCGATCGCGACGCTCACGCCGCTCGTGCTCCCGTCGGCGGCGGATCGCGCGCGCGACCGCTCCGAGGAGCTACGCACGCAGGTAGCGCAGCGCCTCGCGGCCGGTACGGTGGACCCGGAGCTCGCGGTCCTCGATCCGTTGTTCCAGCGGTTCGACCCGGCCGAAGTTGCGGCGGCTCTGCTCGCGATGCTCGGCCAGCGGGAACGAGAGAAGAAGGAAGGGACGAGCTCACCACCCCCCGTCGATGCGCGCGTGAAGGTGTTCGTCAACGTGGGGAAGAAGGACCGGGCGTCCGCCAAGGACCTGGTGGGCGCTTTGATTCGCGAGGCCGGCCTCGCTAAGAGCGACATCGGCCGGATCGACGTGCGGGACTCATTCAGCCTGGTCGAGCTTGCACCCTCTGCGGCGCAGCAGGCGGTCCAGAAGCTCGCGGGGGCCACGATCCGGGGGCGTCGCGTAACCCCGCGGCTCGATCGCGACAGCTAACTGGAACGCGCGTTCGGCGACCCGGTACAATGCGGGTGCCATCCGGAATCACGCGCGTCCAACCCGTTGTCTTGAGCGGCTACCACGGATCACCGACGACCGGCCAGGTCACGATCCAGACGTTCGATCGCGAGCAGCGTCTGCGCCGCGCGTTCGCTGGATTAGGGAAGTGGTGGGCCGTCGCGCTGTTCAGCGTATTCATCCCGGTCGCGCACTTCGTGCTGGTCCCGTCGTTCCTGGCGTACGGTGCGTGGCAATTCTTCCAGCGGCTGGGGACCGTGGAGCTCGCGACCGAGGCGCGCGGCACCTGCCCCGACTGCGGCGCCGAGCAGGCGCTCGAGCTCGCGCCACGCTGGCGGGCCCCGCAGCCGGTGACGTGTCGGCAATGCCACCGGGGGCTGCGCCTGTCGCTGCCGTCCTAGCCGTTCTCGCTGATCAGGGGCTGATCTGTTGCGCCAGCCAGCGCATGCTCTCGCCCACGTGCGCGTGCCAGTACTTCCAGTCGTGTTTGCCCGGCCATTCCCCATACACGTGCGCGATGTCCATGCTGGTAAGCTCGGCGTGCAAGGCGCGTGACTGGTCGGCCAGCCCGTCCTGGGTTCCCGTGTCCATAAACAGCGCTGGAATCGGATCGGCGGTGGTCTTGAGGCGGCGGGCGCGGCGGGCGGGGTCCCGCGCCTCCCAGGCTGCGAGCGCGCTGCCGAACGCCGGTGCCACCGACGGCCATACACCGCCCCATGCGACCTCGAGCGAGTCGATCGAGGTGAAGTAGCGGGCCGGTGGCGCGAAGGGGTGTGGACCCGCGTACATCGGCGAGAGGACACCGGAGTGGCTCGCGGCCGCGGCGAACAGATCGGGGTGATCCAGCGCGAGCATGACCGCGCCGTACCCGCCCATGCTCAGTCCGGCGATGCCGCGGTGGCGCCGATCGGCCAACGTGCGATACGTCGAATCGACGTGGCGCACCAGGTCCCGGGAGACATAGTCCTCGTACCGCGGCGTGTTCACGCAAAAGGTCGGCGCCGCCCGGTCGCGCGCCGCCCCGTTCGCACACTCGTCGTATCCGCGCGGCGTGGCCCAATTGGTGTACCAGCCATCGTCGCCGTCCGGCATCACGAGGATCATCTCGGACATACCGCCCGCGATGAGCGAGTCGGCGATCACGTCGATCCCGGCGAGCGACACCCAGTCGGACTCGCTTCCGGAGAGGCCGTGCAGGTAGTACGCGACCGGATAGCGCCGCGTCGGCGTGCCCGCGTAGGACGGCGGGAGGTACACGAGATAATGCTTCGTGACGCCGAGCGACGGCGCGAAGAAGCGTTCGACGAGGACCGCGCCGTGGGGCGGGCGCGTCGGGTCGGTGGGGGTCGCGGCGAGCAGCGTGGCCACGCCGAGTGCCGCCACCAGTGGTCGAACCATCGCAGGTCTTCCCTTCAAGAGGAGGTGCCCACCGAAGCCGACGGGCCGCCCAGCGGAGCGGCCCGTGAACTGCTGACGGTGAATCGAGGCGTGGCTTACTTTCTGTTGACCGCTTGCTTCAGCTGCTTCCCGGCGCGGAACGCGGGGGCGATGGACGCTTTGATCTGAATCACGCCACCGGTTTTCGGGTTGCGGCCCATGCGCGCGGCGCGCTTGCGGGCCTCGAAGTTTCCGAACCCGGTGATCTGCACCTTCGCGCCTTTTTTCAGCTCGGCGGCGATGATGCCCTTGTCGTCGAAGAGCGCTTCGATCGCCCGGCCCGCGTCGGCCTTGGACATCTTGGTGCGCATGGCCAGTGCCGCGGTCAGCTCGGCTTTGTTCACCGTGTCTCCTTGTGAGGGTCTAGGGCTGAAAACCCTTGGAAATCCGCCCCTTTCACGGAGGGGCACCCGGAAACCCGCATAAAACCGCCACAATATGGGGGTATCATCCGGAAATCCGCAAGATTAGGGCACTTTTGAGGGCCCGGGTGTCGGGGGGCGCCGCGCCTCCGGGTGCGAAGTGTGTTAGGCTGCGCGGCTCGCAGTCTATTTCCGTCTTTCGTGGACTGCGTCTATGGCGTCTATCCTGTTCCGGAGAGCGCAGTTGGACATCGCGAGGGCGTCAGCGGTTTGTGCTTTTTAGATTGCGAGGAATGCCGGTTTGAAGACTGAAGCCAAGCAGTCTAATCCTAGTTCTATGAGAGCGATTAGTAAGGGTGGACTTCGCCGCCGCTGATTCCTGAGCGTTCTCGCCCCGGACAATCAGCCCACCTTGTTTGCGTAACGAGGTATCGCGCTGCTGCGGTGTTTGCAGAGCAGTCTTCTTCCGCATTCGTCTCCTCCCTCAAGCTGCCGGTCCGACTTGGACGAATTGCCAGCACGACGGTTTCGCGCGCGCGCAAACCACAGTTCTATCTGAGACTCGGCACGGAGCCGGCCTGACGCTTCTTCGGGTTCTGCGGAGGGGGCCTAGAGTTAGGCGAGTGCCTCGGCGTGACTGCTCACCGGGCGGACTAGGATTATCGAGACTGCCCTCCGCACCCTCGTCCTGGTACCGGGAGCCGCCGGCGAGAAGACACGCCCACCACCGCCTCGGGGCCAGGTCTTTTAGCGCGCTGGCGTGGTCAGCTTTGTCGGATCGTAGCGTTCTCCTTTCTTCCAGAGCCGGAGCGTGAGCGCCGCGAGCTTGCGAGTGAGCGTCAGACGCGCCAGTTCCTCTCGCGTCCCACGCGCGATCACGCTGTGATAGAAGTCCTGCAGCGGGCCGGGTCGCGCGGTGGCGGCCGTGGCGGCGCCCTTGAACACGTCTTTGAGCACGCGATTGTGGTTCCGATTCAGCCCGCGAGTCAGCGGGGGGCGACGCCGACGCACGGTCTGGCCGGCCACGAGCGCATAATCGGCGCTGGACCGCGTCACGACCGCCAAGCCAGCGTAGGCCCACAGGTTCCGTTTGGTGCGAAACCGCCAGGGCGTCTGCATCGTGGCCAGGAGCAGCGCCACGCGGACCGATCCGAAGAACGGGATGGTCCGCAGCACGGGCCACGCGGGATCCCGCCGCGCCTCGGTGACCATGGCCGCTCTGGCCCTGGGCCGCAGGTGCCGCAGCACGTCGAGCTCGGCGTAGAGCGCTTCGGCCCGGAGCCGCGCGCCGGGGTCCTGGAGTTGGGCGAGCCACTGCGCCCGCGCCCTGGGGTGATACACGTGTTTGCCGGAGGCCGGGATCCCGCGGGCGCGAAACAGCGCCTTGAGCCGGAGCATCACCCGGGTCGCGTCCTCGACGAGGTTCCGGTACGTCCGGGTGAGCTCCTTCAGCGTCGCGCGGTCGACGCTCCCATGATAAACCGCGCGCAGCCCGCCGCGGCGGAGCTGCTCGGAGAGCTGGTCGGCATCGACCTGATCGGCGTTGTTCCCCTGCCGCGGTGCCCCCCGCCGATCGCAGACGACGACCCGATCCACCAGCGGCGCCAGCAGGTCGTGTAACCACTGCGCCTGGGTGCCTTCCTCGAGACGTGTACCGCTCCGCGCATCCCGCGCACGAACTCCGTGATCGTGGCGCCGTCGGTCGGCAGCACGCTCCGCGCGATCACCCGTCCGCTCTCTTCCCGCACCGACGCACTCGTAGTTGCTCGGTGGACGTCCAACGCGACATACTTGGTAGTCCGTTTCATGAGAGCCGCTCCTTGCTGTGGTCCACGGGTCTGGGTCGACTCCATGGTAGCAGTAAGGGGCGCGCTCTCAACATGCGTTAGGCAGCGGCCGGAATGCCGGAAGAACGGCGCCGCGTTCTACGTGTCCGCCGCTCGACAACCTCTTGTAGGCGCCCCAAGCTACGGCAACATCCGGCTCGGAATCACCTTCGATCAGCGGCATTATTTGGACTTGGGGAAGGGGCTCCAACATGTGCTGCCTCTGTGCGCCGACTGTGCCCGCCTCATCCCTGAAGATCAGAAGTGGCAGTTTGCGTGAGGTGGACTTGCCGCCGCCTAACAAGCGCTTGAAGCTGACGGGCGCTCGGGTGGGAAGAATTGCGTTCCCTCGCCTGCGGGCGCGGACGGCGGCTCCGCCGCCTTGCGCCCTTGGGCCTGGCGCCCGCAGCTTAAGCGCGATCCGTTAGGCGGCGCGTACCATAACCCATCACCAACAACCCCAGCCTCCAATGAAGAAGACTCGCTCCCAACCAGTCCGTCGGCGCGGCATCAGCCGAATCGATCAACCATCGACGCGGACGCACGGCTGGTGGGTGCGCGTGAACTACCAGGGCCGCCGCGACGGGAGCTACGGCCCGCGTCACCAGAAGTTCTTTGGGGACGCCACGTACGGCGGGAAGCGGCACGGACTACAAGCCGCACGGGCCTATCTCGCCGCGGTAGGTGGTGGTGGGTGAATGTGGTCTCAGTAAGAGGTCCTATGCCCTAATGCCAAGACTCGCCCGCAGCTTACGCGCGGTCCGTTAGGCGGGCGGCGCGTGGCATGAGTCCTCCTACTCGCGCACTCGTTACGCTCAGAGCGATCTTTGGGCTCGCCGAGTTATGAGGGAGCGTCTTCGAAAATCTCGATGAATAGCGCCATTCATTCCATACTCCTGTCCTGCTTCTTCGCTCTGACGAACGTTCAATTGCTCCCGTGCCAAACTGCTTACGCCATGCCCATCCTGGCAGGAATAAGCAATCACGGGGGAAACAAGGGTCAGCCCTATGTCACGGCAGGCGACAGGACGTACTTGATCGGAACGCAGGATGGGAACTTCCCCGATATGGGCGAACACGTGCCAGGCGAAATGGGCGGGTTATGGCTGCACCCGATCAAACTGCTAGATGGTTTTTGGGCAACCGTAACGGATATGGCGACCAAGCAGGAAATCGCTCTGTCGGAGAGCGCCGAATTCGTCAATTACCCCTATGGCAATCGGTTCAGATATGGTCGGGTGTTGGACAGCTTGGAGATCGAGCGCTTTCAGTTCAGTCCGGACAGCCAGGAGGGAGTGATCGTTCAGTATTCTTTCAAGAACGCAGCCGCTCGCAAGCGACAGCTGCGGTTTCACTTTTCCGTCAAGACGGATTTACGCCCCGTATGGTTGTCAGATCGACTCGGGATACAGGACGCTCAGGACACTGTCGCCTGGCAACCGACAGACAGTCTCTTCATCGCCCGGGACGGCAAGAACCCCTGGTTCTCCGTTTGGGGAGCCACCCCTCCCGCCGGTGCACAGCCAATCACAAATCCACAGCCGGTACCCACGAGGGGCATGGGAGTCACAGCCGCATCCCGACACGATCTATCGGTCGACGCCAACAGCACCTCTACCCTGACATTCGTTATCGCGGGCTCGGCAGCAGACAAGCATGCAGCCCTAAACACCTACAACTATGTGGCCAAGAATCATGCGACCCTCCTGGCAAGGAAAAAGGCACGCTACGCTTCAATCATCGAAAGGGCGAGGGTACGAATTCCCGACCAACGTCTCCAAGAGGTCTACAACTGGGTGAAGGTCAACACGGAGTGGCTTGTCAGAGACGTCCCCGGCATCGGTCGCGGTCTCGGTGGCGGGCTCATGGAATACCCATGGTGGTTCGGGACTGAGACATACTCTGTGCAAGCGCTCGCGGCGACCGGCGATTTTGAACTCGCTAAGCAAACCCTCCGCCTATTGAAGGATCAGTCGTTGAAAGCAAACGGCAACGGCCGGATCGTGCATGAGGTCACGACAAACGGCGTCGTTTCCAATCCCGGCAACACACAGGAAACGGCTCAGTTCATCCTTACGGTCGGCAAGCTCTTCCAGTGGACGGGAGATCTGGACTTTGCAAGAGAAATGTACCCGGCGATGAAGCTCGGCATCCACTGGCTGCTGACCGACATGGACCAGAACAAGAATCTGTTCCCGGAAGGTTACGGCATCATGGAAGTGTATGGCTTAAACGCGGAATTGATTGATGTTGCGGTATACACGCAGCAGGCGTTGAAGGCCACAGCACAGATTGCCGGGATTCTGGACGAGCCAGACGCAGCAGCGCAATATCAGCAACTGGCGTCACAACTGGAGATGAGAATCAATGAACGCTTCTGGGTCGAAGAGGATAGTTCGTACGCCGATTTCTACGGAACCAGAGCACAGGCTATTAGTGCCGCCGAGGGAGCAATCCGGCAAATAGGCCTGAAGGGGCCAAACAAGCTGACCCAGAGAGACAAGGAACTGATGGAATACTACGAGCGACTGAAGGAGAAATTCGCCGCAATGCCCGATAGCAGCAGAGGTTGGATCACGAACGAGAACTGGGTCATCACGACGCCCATGGAGACTGGCATCGCCCCGCGAGCAAGAGCGATACAACTGCTGGACAGAATCCGAAACCACAATGTCGGAGAGTACGGACCCTTCTTGTCGGCCGTCGACAGACAGGCGATGATGACCATTTCAACCGGGGTGCAGGCCGTCTCCGAAGCCAACTACGGCCGCACCGACGAAGTGATGTGGTATGTGGACAAGATCGTGCAGACCTTCAGTCGGAAATTACCAGGTTCGATTTCAGAGATGATGCCTGATTATGGCTGCTTTACGATCGCCTGGACCAGCTACGGCATCGTGGTTCCGCTGATCCAGCATGTCTTCGGCATTCAGCCGGATGCGGTGAACAAGACCGTCGTCTTTGATCCTCACTTGCCTACCGGTTGGGAGAATATGAGCATCGAAGATCTTCCGGTGGGAAGCAACAGGGTGTCGTTTTCGCGCGCAAAGACCGGCAGGGGAATTGAATATGGGTTCGAAGCCAAAGAGAACGGATGGAGTTTCGTCTTAAGAGGGGACGCTCTGTCGGGCGCCGAGTATTACGTGAACGGCAGACGGGTTGCTGCTACCTCCTCTGGCATCCGTATGAGCGGAAGGAAGAATCACGTGTTGGTGGTTCAACATTAGATGCGAGTCAAACTCAGTCCTAAGCCATAAGGAACCAGCGTGAAGTTCATGCTCTTGATCTACAACGACAACGCTTTGCTCGACGCAATGCCCCCGAACGAGTTTGACGCCACCATGCGCGACTGCCTCACTCACGCCGACGAGCTACGTCAAGAGGGGCACCTGCTCGAGTCGCAAATGCTCGAGAGCCCGACCACCGCCAAGTCAGTGCGTATTCGTAACGGCCGTCTGACTACGGTTGACGGCCCCTTCGCCGAAGCCAAAGAGGTCCTGGGTGGCTTCGATCTGATCGAGGCTACGGACATGGCTGAGGCAGTTCGAATCGCGAGCCAGTTCCCCTGGGCACGCACCGGTTGTGTCGAGGTTCGTCCCCTAAAGGACATTGCGACAGTTCGCAAGCAGGTGAGCGGTGCAACGCGCCGCCTAACTACGCGTTGAAGCAGGCGGCCGCGCTCGAGAGGTAACGTCAGATGGCCACAGTTCAGGTCCGCTACATTGTCCACGATGTCGACGTGGCCGTCGGCTTCTATACCAAGCACCTCGGCTTCAAACTGGAGATGCGCCCGGCTCCACCGTTTGCCATGCTTTCGCGGGGTGACCTCCGCCTGGTGCTCAGTGCCCCCAATCCGATGGGCGGTGGCGGACGGTCCATGCCAGATGGGAGGAAGCCGGAGCCTGGCGGTTGGAATCGCTTTGCTATTGAGGTCCCTGATCTCGCGGCCACGGTCGAGGCCTTACGCAAGGCGGGCGCTCGCTTTCGCAACGAGATTGTGACCGGCGTTGGCGGCAAGCAGATCCTCCTCGAGGATCCGTCCGGCAACCCGATCGAGCTGTTCGAGCCGACGATCTCCGAGGCTCGTCTGAAGGGGGAGTCACCACGCTAGTTATTCAAGACCTTGAACGGACCCGAGACGAGACGCTGAAGTGCTTCTCGCTCAACCATCGCGACCTCGCGCGAACCTACGCGCCCGGCAAGTGGTCAGTCAGTTATATCCTTCACCACCTCTCGGATAGCGAGACCGTTTTTTTCGATCGCATCCGTCGAGTGCTCAGTGAACCTCGTCCGGTCGTATGGGTGATGGATCAGGATGCGTGGGCGAAGGGACTCGACTATTCGCGGGTGCCGCTAGACCTCTCCCGGCAGGTATACGAATCGGTTCGCAATGCGATCATCTACTATGCTGGTGTGCACTATGAGCGCAGTGGCCACCTTGAGTTCGTGCATAGTGTAGACGGCGTGCGCACGTTGCGGGATGAATTCGACAAGGCCGCCGCTCATAATGAGCATCACTTGAGTCAAATCAGGTTGGCGCTTGGCGGTCCAGCCGCCTGACACACGCCTGCGACCAATCTCGGTACCATGCCTGCCTCGCAGCAGATCCTTGATGCAATCGGCAACACGCCCCTCGTAGAGCTTCGCCACCTGGTGCCGCCCGGCTCCGCGCGCGTCGTCGCGAAGCTCGAGTCGGCGAACCCGACCGGAAGCATGAAGGACCGGGTGGCCCGCGCCATGGTCGAGCGCGCCCGCGCGGACGGGAGGCTCCCGCCGGGCGGGACCGTGGTCGAGTACACGGCAGGCACGACCGGGATCTCCCTCGCCCTGATCTGCGCCGCGTACGGCTACAAGGCACACTTCGTGTTCTCGGACGCGTTCAGCGAAGAGAAGCGGTGGACGATGCGCGCATATGGTGCGGAGCTCACCGATGTTTTGAGCGACAAGAAGAGAATCACCGAGCAGCTGATCAAACGGATGATCGCTACGGCTGGTGAGATCAGTCGCCGGCCGGGGCACTGGTACTGCGACCAGCTCAATAATCGAGACGGCGAGGCAGGCTATCACTCTCTGGGCGAGGAGCTGTGGGAGCAGTCTGGGGGGCGAATCGACGCGTTCGTACAGGCCGTCGGCACGGCGCATTCGATCCACGGCGTGGCGCACGCCTTGCGATCGCACAATCCTCACCTACACGTGACGGCGGTGCTCGCGGGGAAACCCTCGGGATCGCACGGCATCGAGGGAATTGGAATCGGGTTCATCCCTCCGCTCTGGCGGCGAGACGAGGTGACTGAGATCATCGGCGTGCCCACCGAGGAGGCGAAGGCGATGGCTCGGCGGCTCGCACGCGAAGAGGCCATCTTCGCCGGAACGTCGACTGGGGCCAACATCGTCGCGGCACTCGTCGTCGCCAAACGGCTCGGCGCGGGCGCGACGGTTGGTACGATCATCATCGATTCGGGGCTGCGCTACGTGAGCACCGACGTGTTTCGGGCTTGATGGCCGCCGCCCTGCGCCGTTAGGACGCTACCGTCAAATTGCCGGAGGTCACATTGACATCCTCCTCCACGTCAAAGGACGACGTAAAACGGGCCGCGATACAGGTGCGGTCCTATTTCGCGTCCTTACCACCCGCTGCCCGGAAGTACCTCCGGAAACTCCGCCAGGCCATTCGCTCCGCGGCGCCCGGCGCTCGTGAGGCCTTCAGCTACGGGATTCCCTCGTTCAGGGTCGAAGGAAAACCGCTCGTGTGGTATGCCGCCTTCAAACACCACTGCAGCTTGTACCCGATGACCGCCGCGCTGCGGCGCGCCCACGCGACCGCCCTCAAGGGATACGAGACGTCGAAGGGCACGATCCGATTTCCATTCACGAAGCCCCTGTCATCGACTCTCGTGAAGCGACTCGTCAAGACACGAATCGCCGAGATGCGCAAGAAGAGAAGGACGTGACCGGCCCTTCCTTGACCGATCCCCGCGGTCCAACTACCCTCCCCCATCGTGTTTCACGGCACCCGCCCCGGTTGGATCGAAGTCATCGCCGGCGTCATGTTCTCCGGCAAGAGCGAAGAGCTGGTGCGCCGGGTGCGGCGCGCCGTGATCGCCCGGAAGCACGTCCAGGTCTTCAAGTCCCACTTGGACGCCCGCTACGCGGGTCTCTACACGGTCAGCACGCACGACGGGGGGACGGTCGAAGCCGAGCCCGTAGACTCCGCCGAAGCGGTGATGCGGGCGATTCGTCCGGAGACGGAGGTGGTCGCGGTCGACGAAGTGCAGTTCCTGGACGAGCGTATCGTGGGCGTCGCAAACACGCTCGCGGACAGGGGCGTCCGGGTCGTGCTGGCCGGCATCGACATGGATTTCCGCGGCCTGCCGTTCGGGCCGATGCCCACGCTCCTCGCGATCGCCGAGATCGTCGACAAGCTCCAGGCCATCTGCATCACGTGCGGGGGCCCAGCGAGCCGCAACCAGCGTCTCGTCAACGGCCAGCCCGCCCTGTGGGAGAGCCCCACGATCATGGTCGGAGGCCGGGAGTCCTACGAGGCTCGGTGCCGCCATTGCCACAAAGTGCCGAGGGCGGATGAGGATCAGAGGGCGCTGCTCTAGGGAGCGGGGAGCAGGGAGCGGGACCCTCCGCGGCACCGCAAGGTACCGCTCCCCGCTCCCCGCTCCCGGGCCATGCTGAACGTCGCCCTCACCGGCAACATCGCCGCCGGCAAGTCCACCGTCGTCGCCCTGTTCGAGCGTTGGGGCGCCACGGTCATCGGCGCCGACGTCCTGGCGCGCGAGGCGCAGGCGCCGGGCGGCGAGGTGATCGCGGCGATCGCCGGCCGCTTCGGCGCCGACGTCCTGGCCCCCGATGGACAACTCGACCGCGCGGCGCTGCGTGCCAAAGTGATGGGCGACCAGGCTGCGCTCGACGCCCTCAACCAGATCGTCCACCCCGCCGTGCAGGGCCGCCGGGACCAGCTCGTGCACGAGGCGCGGGAGCGGGGCGACGTGCTCGTCGTGAACGACATCCCGCTGTTGTTCGAGGTGCTCGACCCCACCCAGTTCGACGCGGTGGTCCTGGTGGACGCGAGCGTGTCGCTGCGGCGCACCCGGCTCCGCACCATCCGCAGCCTCTCGAACGGCGAGGCGGACCGCATGATCGCCGCCCAGATGCCGGCCGAGCGCAAGCGCGAGAAGAGTCACTTCGTGATCGAAAACGAGGGCTCCCTCGCTGATCTAGAAAAGCAAGCGCGGGCCGTATTCGAACAGCTCCGCCACCGCGCCGCGGTGAGCGCGTTGGGATCGCCGGCGCGCGCCCTGCTCCTCGCAGCCGCCGAGGCGAGCGAGCAGCCCGTGCTCAACGCGATCGCCGCCCGCTACGCCGACGCGGGACTCACCGTGCGGCGCGTGACCGGCACCGCGACCGCCATCGAGAAAGCGCTGGGACGCTCGCCGCGCCCCGACGCGATCGTCGCGACGGCCGCCGCGGCGGACGCCGCGGAGCAGGCGTGGACCCGCGCGGGCCGCCATGGCCTGCTGGTGAAGCTTTCGGACGATCCCGACCCCGTGGCCGTGCGACTCGACCTGCGGCCATGGGGGTACGATCGGCTCCGTTTGGTCGAGCCCGGGGCGGCAGGGCTGGCACCGCGCGCCGATGTGTTCGTCGCGGCCAACCCATTGCCTTGACAGAGGTTTCGTGCTCCGGTAACCTTCGGCCCGACGTTACAGGCCCGCGAGCGAGCGATCCCGCATGGCGAACATTCCGGCCGATCTGCGCTATACCAAGGACCACGAGTACGTAAAGCAGACCGGGGACGGCGGCGTCATGCACGTCGGGATCACCGACTACGCGCAGGGCGAGCTCGGCGACGTCGTGTACGTGGACTTGCCCAAGGTCGGTGCCAGCTTCGGGCGTGGCGACGTGTTCGGCACTATCGAAGCGGTGAAGGCCGTGTCGGAGCTCTACGCGCCGCTCTCCGGGACCGTGACCGAGGTAAACGCGGCGCTGCAAAACGATCCGGCGCTCGTCAATCGCGATCCGTACGGCGCCGGATGGATGATCAAGCTGCGCGTGAAGACTCCCGCGGAGCTCGACCACCTGCTCGACGCCGGGGCCTACAACAAGCAGATCGGGCAATAGAGTCGGCCGGCATGCTCAAGGTCATCTTCCACGGCCACGCCTGCTTCGCGCTCGAAGCCGACGGCCGGCGCGTGGTCATCGACCCGTTCCTGACGGGCAATCCCGTGGCCGATATTCCGGTCGCCCGCCTTCCGAAGGTCGACGCGGTGCTGCTGTCGCACGGTCACGGCGACCACCTGGGCGACGCCATCCCGATTGCGCAGCGCGACGGGGCCACGATTGTGGCCACGGCGGAGCTGGCCAGGTTCTGCGGGCAACGGGGCGCCTCGGTCCACGCCATGCACATCGGCGGCGCGCATGAGTTTCCGTTCGGGCGAGTGAAGCTGGTCCCGGCCTTCCACGGTGGTGCGGTGGAGGGCGACACGACGGGCCAGTTCACGACCAACCCCTGCGGCCTGGTGCTGACGATGGGGGGCAAGTCCGCCTACCACTGCGGCGACACCGCCCTCACGCTCGAGATGCAGCTCCTGGCGGGCCGCGTGGACGTGATGCTGGTCCCGATCGGCGACAATTACACGATGGGGATCGAGGACGCCGTCCGCGCGGTTGAGCTGGTGGGGCCCGGCACGGTGATTCCCATGCATTACAATACGTGGGACGTGATCAAGGCCGACCCGGAACAGTTCAAGCGACAGGTGGGAGACCGAGCACGCGTCGTGGTGCTCGCGCCGGGACAGTCGCACACTCTTTCCTGACGCCATTAAATAGCGATCCATCTTATGCCGACCGTCCGCGCTTCCCTTGCCCCTGCCGACCGTTTCGCCAGCCGCCATATCGGACCGAGCCCCGACGAGGTGCGGGGCATGCTGGCGACGGTCGGCTACGACTCACTCGATGCGTTCATCGATGCCGTCGTGCCGGCGCACATCCGCCTGGGACGCCCGCTCCAGCTCCCCCCGGGGCGCACCGAGCGCGAGGTGCTCCAGGCGCTGCGCGGCCTCGCGGCGCAGAACCAGCTGTACCGCTCCTACATCGGGATGGGGTATCACCATTCGTTCACGCCGCAGGTCATCCAGCGCAACATCGTCGAGAACCCGGGCTGGTACACCGCCTACACGCCGTACCAACCGGAGGTCGCGCAGGGCAGACTGGAGGCCCTGCTCAACTTTCAGACGATGGTCGCCGACCTCACCGCCCTCCCGATCGCCAACGCCTCGCTCCTCGATGAAGCCACCGCCGCCGCCGAAGCCATGAACCTGACGGAGGCCGTGGCGCGCGTGCCGACCGGTGCGACGCCGATGTTCATGATCGCGGAGGGGTGTCATCCACAGACGATCGCCGTCGTGCGGACGCGGGCCGAGGCGCGCGGCGTGCAGACGGTGGTCGCGGACCCGGACGGCTTCGAATTCCGCCCCGGCGTGATCGGGGCGCTGCTGCAGTATCCCACGACCGAGGGGAAAATCCAGGACTACCGCTCCTTCTGCGAGCGGGCGCACGCCGCGGGCGCGCTCGTGACGGTCGCGACGGACCTCCTCGCCCTCACGCTCCTCGTCCCGCCCGGCGAGTGGGGCGCCGACATCGCCGTGGGCAACTCGCAGCGGTTTGGCGTGCCGATGGGCTACGGGGGGCCCCACGCGGCATTCTTCGCCACCCGCGAGGCGCACAAGCGCCACGTGCCCGGCCGCATCATCGGCGTCTCGAAGGACGCCGCCGGTCGGCCCGCGTTGCGCATGGCGCTGCAGACGCGCGAGCAGCACATCCGGCGCGAGAAGGCGACCAGTAACATCTGCACCGCGCAGGTGCTGCTCGCCGTGATGGCCAGCATGTACGCCGTCTACCACGGTCCCGACGGCCTGCGCCGGATCGCCGAGCGGGTGCATACGCTCGCGGTCCTGCTCGCCCAGGCGCTGGGCCGGCTCGGCTATCGCGTCGTGCACTCGTCGTTCTTCGACACCCTCTGCGTGGACGTCGAGTCGTGGGCCCTGCCGCGCCTGCTCGACGCGGCTCGGGCACGGCGCATCAACCTGCGCGTCATCTCGCCCACGCGCGTGGGCGTCGCGCTCGACGAGGCCACGACGCTCGGCGACCTCGCCGATCTGGTCACGGCGTTCTCACTCAACGAGGTTCTGCCGTTCATGGTCGAGGACCTGGGAGCGAAGGCCGATCCCTCCATCCCCGACTCGCGGCGCCGCACCTCGTCGTACCTCACGCATCCCGTATTCCACCGGTATCGCTCCGAGACCGAGATGCTGCGCTACATCAAGCGGCTCGAGGCGCGCGACCTGTCGCTCACATCCGCCATGATCCCGCTCGGCTCGTGCACCATGAAGCTGAATGCGACGACCGAGATGGTCCCCCTCTCATGGCGCGAGTTCAACCGTCTCCATCCATTCGCCCCACGCGAGCAGGCCACGGGCTATCGCACGCTGTTCCGGCAGCTCGAGGACATGCTGTCGGAAATCACCGGATTCCCGAAGGTCTCGTTGCCGCCGAACTCGGGTGCCCAGGGCGAGTTCACCGGCCTCCTCGTGATTCGTGCCTATCACCGCTCGCGCGGCGAGGGCCACCGCACGACCTGCCTCATCCCCACCTCCGCGCACGGCACCAATCCGGCCAGCGCGGTCATGGCCGGTCTCACCGTCGTCCCCGTCCAGTCGGACGCCCGCGGGAACATCGACGTCGAAGACCTGCGCGGCAAAGCCGCCGAGCACAAGGACACGCTCGCCGCCCTGATGATCACGTATCCATCGACGCACGGTGTGTTCGAGTCGTCCATCCGCGAGATCTGCGAGATCGTGCATGCACACGGCGGGCAGGTGTACATGGACGGCGCGAACATGAACGCCCAGGTGGGCCTCGTGCGCCCCGCGGACATCGGCGCCGACCTGTGCCATCTGAACCTTCACAAGACGTTCTGCATCCCGCACGGCGGAGGCGGACCGGGGATGGGGCCCATCTGCGTGGCCGCGCATCTTGGGCCGTTTCTGCCGGACCACCCTGTGGTGCCGCTCCGCCAGCAGCAGCCCTGTGGGACCGTCTCGGCTGCACCCTGGGGTAGCGCCTGGATCCTCCCGATCTCGTGGGCATACATCGCGCTCATGGGACGCGAGGGGCTCGTCGAAGCGACCAAGGTCGCGATTCTGGCGGCGAACTATGTGGGGCGCCGGCTGGCGCCGCACTATCCGCTCCTCTACACCGGCCAGAACGGCCTCGTGGCGCACGAGTGCATCATCGATTGCCGGCCGTTCAAAACCTCGGCGGGGATCGAGGTCGACGACATCGCCAAGCGGATCATCGACTACGGCTTCCACCCGCCGACGGTGTCCTTCCCGGTCGCCGGGACGCTCATGATCGAGCCGACGGAAAGCGAATCCAAGGAGGAGCTGGACCGCTTCTGCGATGCCCTGATCTCGATCCGCGAGGAGATCCGGGAGGTCGAGCAGGGCACACAGCCGCGCGGCAACAACGTGCTCACCAACGCACCGCACACGTTGGAGGACGTCATCGCGAACAGCTGGGACCGGCCCTACGCGCGCGAGCGTGCCGCCTTCCCCGCCATGTGGACCCGCGCGCACAAGGTGTGGCCCTCGGTGAGCCGCGTGGACGGAGCCTACGGGGATCGGAATCTGGTGTGTGTCTGCCCGCCGATGGAGGCGTATGCGCTGGCGGCTGATTAGGGAGGCGACGGGCCAAACCGGTGCGGAGAACATGGCCTACGACGCCGCCCTTCTCGGGGAGTCCAACGTCACTGGCCAAGCCTTTCTCCGCCTCTACCACTTCGACCCTCCCTGCCTCTCAGTGGGACGAAACGAGCCCGCGGACCAATACGATCAGGCCGCGATCGCCCGCCTCGGCCTCGATGTCGTCCGGCGGCCAACGGGCGGGCGAGCCGTGTGGCACCAGGATGAGGTCACCTACGCCGTCGCCGCCCCGATCGCCGTCTTCGGCGGGTTGCGGAACGCGTACCACGCGATCCACGAGCGACTCGCCGCCGCGATCCGGTCGCTTGGGGCCCATGCCACGTTGGGCCTCCACCAACCTCCACCATCCTCCACCCTCCTCCACCATCCGGCTTCTTGTTTCGCGATTCCCGCCGCGGGGGAAGTGCTCGTCGCCGGCCGGAAGGTGATCGGCTCGGCGCAAGTGCGAGAAGGGCGTGCGTTCCTGCAACATGGCTCGATCTTGCTCGATGGGACGCAGGATATGATCACGGCCGTAAGCCGAAGGCCGCACGCCGCCAGTAACGCGACGACGCTCGCCGCGGTGCTCGGCCGACGGGTGACGTTTCATGAAGTCGCGGATGCGATCATCGCCGCGTGGGGCGACGCGGTGACCTCCACCAACCTCCCCCAACCTCCCTCGACCTCCACCACCTGCTTTTCGGCTCCCGCGTGGACCTGGCGCCGTTAGCCGCGGCGGTGAAATCTTAGGCGCCATGCCAACCCTTCGACCGACCACGCTGGCCGCGCTCGCAGGCCTTGCCTTGCTCGGGGGCTGTGAGCGCCGAGGAGGCTGCACCGGCGAGTATTGCGGGACCATGGTCATCGCCGCCACGGGCGAGCCGGATATTCTGCTCCCGCCGGTGAGTGAGTTCGCCACGACCCGGGACGTGACAGAGCCGATCTTTCTCAAGCTCGCGGACCTGGGTCTGTCCGGGAACACCGTTGGCGACGAGGACTTCCAGCCGCAGCTCGCCCAGCGGTGGGAGTGGGACGCCCCCACTACTCTCGTGTTCCACCTGGATCCGCGGGCGCACTGGCAGGACGGCCAGGCGGTTACTGCCGCCGACGTCGCGTTCACCTACGACGTGTACACGGACACGGTGGTGAACTCGCCGTTCCGCTCGTCGCTCCGTCACATCGCGGCCGTCACCACGCGCGACTCGCTGACGGTGGTCTTCCGGTTTCGGCAGCGCTATCCGGAGATGTTCTACGACGCGGTCTATCACATGCGCATCATGCCCGCGCATCTGTTGCGCGAGCTACCCCGCGACCAATGGCGCAGCACACCGTTTGGGCGGGCGCCCGTGGGCGACGGGCCCTATCGGTTCGTCGCCTGGAAAGCCGGGCAGTCCATCGAGCTCGCCGCGGATTCGACCTTCTTCCTCGGCCGTCCGCACATCCGGCGACTGATCTTTCGCTTCACGCCCGACCAGCAGGTCGCCGTGACCCAGCTGCTCGCGGGCGATGCGGACGTCATCGAGGTGCTGATCACACCCGATAACGTCGAGCGCGCCTGCGCGGACGCGAAGCTCGCTTGCTACCCCTACAAGGGGTCGGCGTACGGCTACGTCGGCTTCAACCTCGCCGCCCCCGGCGACTCGACCAAGCCACACCCGCTGTTCGGAGACCGCGACCTGCGGCGCGCGCTGGTGCTCGCGACGGACCGCGAACGGCCGCTGCACAACGTCTTCGGCGACCTCGCGCGGGTGCCGCCCGGCCCCATGTCCCAGCTCTGGTGGGTGTGGGACCCCGAAATCCGGGAGCTGCCCTACGACAGCGCGCAGGCCGCGCGGCTGCTCACCCGCCTCGGGTGGATCGATTCGGACGGCGACGGCATTCGCGACAAGGACGGCCGCGAGCTGTCGTTCCGGCTGCTCGTGCCGACCACGAGCGCCATCCGCCGTCAGTACGCGCGACTGCTGCAGGAGGAGTTCCGCACCGCTGGCGTCGACGTCCAACTCGACGAAGTCGATTTTACGCTCTTCAACGAGCGCGCCCGCGCCGGCAGATTCGACGCGCTGCTGACCACTTGGAACACGGATCCGACCCCGTCCTCCGGCTTCCCGCAGATCTGGACCAAGGCGGGATTCGGACGCTCGAACTACGGGCGGTATTTCAATCCGCAGGTGGACCAGCTGGTGGACCGTGCGGTCACGTCGGCGATGAACCGCGACCAGGCCCGCCGGGCGTGGCGGTCCGCGTTCGAGATACTGAACCAGGACGCGCCAGGCATTTTCCTCTTCGCGACGGAGAACGTCGCCGCCGTCAACAAGCGGTTTACGGACGTGACGATTCGGCCGGATTCCTGGCTGGCGCTCGTGCGCACGTGGCGCGTTCCCCCTGACCGCCTGACGGATCGAGACCGCGTGGAGCGCTAGGTGATCGCGTGGGTGGTGCGGCGGGTCGCCGCGTCGATCGCGATCATCTGGGCGGTCGTCACCCTCACGTTCTTCGTCATTCACGCTGCACGAGGGTCGCCGTTCCTGCCTGAGCAGAGCCAGAGCGTGTCGCCCGAGACCCTCGACCGTCTTCGGCGCCAGTTCGGGCTCGATCGGTCACTCCCCGAGCAGTACGTGCTGTACCTCCGGAACCTGGCACGCGGTGAACTCGGCGAGTCCTTCGTGCTGCGCCGCCCCGTGGCCGACGCGCTCGCGGACGCCATGCCGCACACCTTCTTCCTCGCGCTCGCCGCGTTGCTCATCGACTTCACGGCCGGCCTCGCGCTGGGGATCTACCAAGCGGTCCGGGAGCGGAGCGTCGGCGATGTTGTGCTCGGGAACGTCGCCCTGTTCGTGAATTCGATGCCCACGTTCTGGCTCGGGCTCGTGCTGCTCCTCGGGTTCGCGCAGTGGCTGCATTGGTTTCCGACCGGTGGACCGAGCGATCCAGTCCTCTGTCCCCGAGTCGACTCGCTTCCCTGCCTGCTCGACTTCTTCTGGCATCTCACGCTCCCCGCCCTGACCCTCGGGCTCGTCGGCGCGGCCGGGACGGCGCGCTTCCAACGGGCGGCCATGCTCGAGGTCATCCGCCAGGAATACGTACGCACCGCGCGGGCCAAGGGCCTGCGCGAGGGACGCGTGCTGTTGGTGCACGCCCTGCGGAACGCACTGCTGCCGTTCATCACGCTCGTCGGGTTGGCGTTCCCCTTCCTGCTCACGGGCGCCGTCCTGGTTGAGACGGTCTACTCCTGGCCCGGGATGGGGCTTCTGGCCGTGCGCGCCATCCTGCAGCGCGATTATTACGTGGTGACGGGCGCCGCGCTGGTGACGAGCGCCATGGTGGTCCTGGGGAGTCTGATGGCCGATCTGCTGTATGCCGTCGCCGACCCACGGATCCGCGTGCGCGGCGCGTGAACATCTGGAACTGGGTCGCGCTCGGCGGCGCCGCCGTGGCCGCGCTGCTCGTCGTCGCCGTCGTCCGGCGGCGCGCCAGCGCGAGTGCGTCGGGCCGGCGGTTCTTCCGGCACCCCACGGCCGCGCCCGGGCTGTTCGTGCCGCGCCGCTCGTCGCCCCGTACAAGCCCTATCAGCAGATCGATATCGACCACCTGCAGAATCGCTCGCCGTCGACGCGCAACGTCCTCGGCACCGACCCATTCAGCCGTGACGTCTGGAGCCGGCTCGCGTACGGCGCCCGCATCTCGCTGGGCATCGGGGCGCTGGCGATGCTCGTCGCCGTGACCATCGGCGGGGCCGTGGGCGCCACAGCAGGCTACTTTCGTGGCTGGATGGACGCGGCCCTGATGCGGCTCGTCGACGTGGGCCTCGCCATGCCGCGCATCTTTGCGATGCTCGTGGTCGTGGCCTTGTGGGACCACATCGCGGTCCCCGTGCTGGTGCTGTTGATCGGGCTCACGGGATGGTTCGCCACGAGCCGGTTGGTGCGGGCGGAGGTGCTGAGCCTCCGGGAGCGCGATTTTGTGGCGGCCGCGCGGGCGCTTGGCGCAGGACCGGGCCGCGTCATCGGCCGTCACGTGTTGCCCAACGCCGCGGCGCCGATCATCGTGTCGGCCGCGCTCGGTATCGGCAACGTGATGCTGCTCGAAGCCGGACTGTCGTTCCTGGGCATGGGGGTGCCCTCCCCCGCGCCCAGCTGGGGAAACATGATCGCCGACGGCTGGCCCAAGATGGCCGTCGCTCCATGGTCCGCCACGTTCCCCGGTCTGGCGATCTCCCTGGTCGTGATGGCGCTGAACGCCGTGGGCGACGCGTTGCGCGACGC
>Ga0209057_1000819_pt1 | contig 26439 bp, 21 predicted proteins | sample GraSoiAngelo_146_FD_185903 | JGI IMG/M metagenome (GOLD analysis project Ga0209057, IMG submission 185903) | Grasslands soil microbial communities from the Angelo Coastal Reserve, California, USA - 14_1009_05_30cm (SPAdes) (version 2) | ecosystem: Environmental > Terrestrial > Soil > Grasslands ... | reverse complement strand
GCCCGCGCCGCGATGTTCCCAACCCCGATCGGCGTCGTGGCGTCGGTTGTCATGTTGTCGGGATCATGGCCGAGGCTGCGCATCAGCGGATCGAAGACGCTCAGCCGGTCGCCTGGGAAGAGGTCGACCGCCGCCCGGTAGGCGGCGAAGCTGATCGCGGTTTCCCTGTTCGCCTGCGTGCGTTCCCTATGCGGGCGGCGGAGCGCTGCGCCGAACCGCGTTCCGAAAGCGCGCCCGTCGTAGGCGGCCCACGCGTCGTAAACGCACGTGTGGACGACGGCAAGTGCCCTCGCGACCATTGGCGGGCCGAGGCTCGAATCTCTGACCCCTTGCAGCGCGGCTTCGTTCCAGAGCAGGACCACGCTGTCGCCGGCTGCGGCGCTCGCTGGTTGTCTTGCGACCTTCGGATAGCCATGAGCCCACGCCAGTTGTGGAACCAGCAAGAGCGCGGAGCCGGCGCCAACCTTTGTCAAGAATTGTCGTCTTGTAATTGCGCTCACGGAGCGTCTCGCGAAATTGCTTTCAGCCGCAGCTTGGCCGGATTGTCAGGACTGCTTGATATTGATCTGGCCCTCCAAGAGGATCTCGTGGAAGGTCAATCCAGAGATTTCCAGAGTAACTGTGCTGCCCGGCCCCCCTGACTGCACGGTAGCCGTGAACGGCAGGTTGTGACCCGCGCCTAGCCCGGTGACATTTGCGGTTCCATGCAAAACCGCCGTGTGGCCGTTGAGTGCTACCGAGCTTATCGTTCCAGTCACATACATCGCGTTGACTTCGAAGCGGCCGCTCCCGTCGCCAGTCGCCGCTGCCGGAGCGAGGGCAAGACACTCAAAGGCGCCACCCTGCGAACTCGCGTGAAAAGCCAGCACGGTCATCACCGGGACAGCTGACGCGCCACCCGTACCCCCTTCGATGATTGTGCGCCCGGCGCCCGAGACTTGAAGACGGTTATCGCTCCCGGCGCTGGCGTTTGCTGGACCGGACGACAAAGCAATCATGACCAAGGCCAGTAACGTGACGCCGAGTCTCACCCTCGGCCCCAAGCGGCCGAGGAGCGTACGCCCATTCCTTCCAGAAATCAAAGTGCCCAGCAACATGGCTGTCCTCCTACGCTCTTTGAGCCACAGAGGCCGGACCAGCGGCGGAGCTGGTCCAGCCTTCGATTCACCGTGTCGTTGCCTGGGGCTGCTGGCGGTTAATCCTCCTCGGACGACGTGACATGGAAATTCGTGCGGTTGGCATTTCCAGGTGGCGCGGGCGGTGCTTCCCGGTTCCAGTAATCGACGTAGGACTTCGAGGCGGTGATTCCCTCGAATACCGCGTCGGAGGTTCCAACCAGGTGACAGCTGATCGTCAGCGAGCCTTTGCTTCCGTCCGAGTACCGAATCCCGAGGATGGCCAGGCCTGCGCTTTGGTTTGCGCGGATCCCGATGTTGTCGTTCGGGAGGGGCGGTGTGCCCGGCGCTGGGATCCAGCTGAAGAGTCGTCTCACCGTGTAATTGCCGCTCGCCGTTTGGGTGCCACTGGGGTTGAAGGTCTTCCAGGTCCCGCCTCCAGTAACCCCGCGATCTTCACCCGAGTCAAATGTGCCGGAGCCAGTCAAAGTGATCTTTGAATCGTCGTTTGCGCGAGCAGACGCGACCCCGCCCGCCGAGAGCGTGCCAGTCGCGAAGTCGACGTTGATGATGTCCCATCGGACCCGCTTGCCATCTGCGAAAACCGTTGTAGGAATCCCGAGCGCTCCCAGCACCCCGATGGCGCCCGCTCCTTTCAGAACCTGCCGGCGGCTGAGTCGCAGATCTTTCATGGAGTTCTTCCTCCTGCTTCCCTTACGCACGGGTCGATCCAGGGTGAGCTCTCACATGCCCCTCAAAGGGAGTGCTGCCTTTCAGAAGAGAAGCGAGAAGGCAGACGTCGGAGCGAGAACGCGTAGTGCGTGACGAAGACTCTCTGGTCGCTCTGGCACACTGCGCCGCAGCTCCACCCCTACGACCGACAGATCAACGCATTCATACGCCCGCTTGGCCATCTCGTCAAGGGACATCTCGGTAGTGGCAACGCGTCCTAACAAAGCTGCCAGGACGACCTGCGATCGGCGTCAGTCGTAGAGCAACGCTCCCCATTGCTGGCAGTCAAGGTCAAGATCGAGGTGCTTCATAGGGCCTAGCCCCCGCACTGTGATCCGGAATCGCGACGGCAGTCGTGCGGCCGCCTTGCGATCGATCAGGACTGTCGTACCGTCATCCAGCGTACCGATCACATAGCCGTCTCTGCGGTCTTTTTTCGCAAGGTTCCGCACACTCACGTGGCAGATCTTGCCGCACGATTCACGGTTCGGCGCAGCTTGGGCTTCAAGTACGTCGCGCTCATGGTCCGCGCCGGCCACGGCGATAAAGTCCTTCACCTCGTCCGCGAAGGCTCCGAAGCCGCGCTCTGCGGTCTTCCACGCTCGGCGCTCGGACCGGGAAGCGATCTAACTGAGCTCGTTTGCGAAACCTGCATCGAATGGCTACCGAAGCGAATGGATGCCTCAATCAAGCTCCGAAGGGTTCGGGCCAAACAATCTGACGAGTCGCGACCGTAACGCGAGGCGACGTGCGGGAATATCCCGCGCGTTCCCGGAACTAGGTCAGCGAGACGTCGTCCACCAGAGTGAAGGTCGGGGTTGAAGGGACGCCGTCGTCGTGATTCAGGAAGGTCAGAGTCACGAAGTGGCCGGCGTGCGCGGAGAGATTGACAGTCACCTTCGTCCAGTCCTGCCCGTTGGAACACACTGGCGCCACCAGTGTTGAGCTGGCACCGGTCACGCTGTCCAGAAGGCTGACAGTGAACCAGTCGTTCTTGGCCTTGTCAGAGCAGATCGTCTTGTACCAGAACGTGAGCTTGCCACCCGTGGCCGCGACCGTGAATGTCTGCGCAAGCGTGCTTGTCGACGAAGCGGACGAGGAGCCTATCTGGCCGGCAAAGAGCCCGCTGTGCGGGTACCGAACGGTCGCGGCAACGCCGGTCTGATTCCAACCCGTCAGGTCGCCGGTTTCGAACCCGGCGTTGACGATTCCCTTCAGGGTCACGGTCACAATCACGGTTGTCGAATGGCTGATTGACCCTTCGACGCCTGCAACGGTGACGGTGTACCTCCCAGGCGCGACCCCATAGCCCACGCTGACAGTCAGAGTCGAGACCCCGCCGGCAACGACCGTCGATGGGCTGAGCACGGCGGTTGGCCCAGCAGGAGTTACCGAAGCCGACAGGTCGACGTTCCCCACAGGGCCAGTCGCAGTTGTGGTTACTGTGGCCGCGGCCCTGGAGCCCTGGGCAATGGTCGAGCTGTTCGGGTTTGCAGTCATCGAGAAGTCCGGAACCGGAGTTATCTGTAACCACACATCGACGTAATGAGTCACCGCACCTTCATCGCCCACCACCCTGACGCCGTAATAGCCAGGAGCAAGTGAGGAAGCAACCGCGATTGTCATCGTTGAGCCGGTGCCGGCGGCGATCGAGGGCGGGCTGAACGTAGCGGTCACACCAGGGTCCGTTGTCAGCGCCGACAGGGCGACGGTGCCCGCGGCGCCGATGATCGTCGTGCTCACCGCACTGGTCGGGTTCGGGCCGCCGACCATCATCCTGATCGAGGTCGGGTTCGCGGAGATCGAGAAGTCACGTGCGATGCCAACGCCGTGAAGCGGAACCGATTGCGCTCCGCCGGGAACATTACCCGTGAGGATGAGATTGCCAAAACGGTCGCCGGCGGCGGTCGGCGAGAACGTGACGAAAGTGAGACATGTGGTCCCCGCCGCCAGAGGATTCGGTGCATTGGGGCAGTCGGTGCTCGAGATCGCAAAATCACCGGAAGTCGACGTGGTCGTCACCAACGGCCCCGTTCCCGAGCTGAGGATGAACGCGGCAGCCGCCGAGCTCGTCGTCCCGAGGTCGACCGAGCCGAAATCCATCGTTGAAGGGGTGATGGTCGCTGCCGGAGACCCGGCAGGGGTCATGATTCCGCCGCCGAACTCCCACGTGTCGTTGAAGAAAGTCGCCGGTGACGTCGCCGCGTTGTCTCCGCCGAAGACCACCGCGCGGCCACGGCCGGCGTCATAAGCCATCGTCTGGCCGGCTCGGGGCGCGGGCGCGGCGTCCGTCCAAACGCGGCTCCACTGGCTGCCGTCCCATTCCCACGTGTCGTTGGTCGATCCCAGGGCATAGGGCTGGATGTGATCGCCCCCGAACAGCACCAGCTTGCTCCGCTGGGAATCGAAGGCCATCGCCGACCACAGTCGAGCGTATGGAGCCGTCGGCGTCGCGACCTGGGTCCAGCTGGTTCCATCCCACTCCCACGTGTCCGCCATGCGGCCGCCAGATCCCTGGCCACCGAAGAGCACCGTTCGGTTGCGGGTGGGGTCGAAGGCCGCTGCTGCGCCGTACCTCGGTGAGGGCGAGCCGGCGGGATTGAGCTGTGTCCATGTGTTGCCATCGAATTCCCACGTGTCACTCAACTGACCGGTTGCGCCACTCCCGCCGAACATCACGATGCGTCCCCTCGCGGAGTCGTAGGCCATGGCCGGCCAGACGCGGGCTGGAGGGCTGCTCGAAAGGGCTCTCTGCCTCCAGTTGGCGCCATCCCACTCCCATGTGGCTGATGAGTTGGAGCTGCCCGAGCTGGGGGATCCTCCGAAAAGAACCGAAACTCGTCGCGCGGTGTCGTATGCCATCGCAGCCGCAGACAAAGCGGGCGGCGAAGTTTGCGGCGACCTCGGCAACCAGTTGAAGCCGTCCCATTCCCAGGTGTCCTGGAAGCCGCCCGATCCGCCGGTACCACCCCCGAACAGGACGGTCACGCCGCGCGACGAGTCGTAATCCATCGCGGCAAAAACGCGGGCGGCGGGGGTCGCGCTCGGGGTCGCCTGCGCCCAGCTGCCAGGTGATGCCTGGATCCCGCGCAACGACCACGTATCGGCGTAGACCGGGCTCAGCGTTGTGTCCGGCGTCCCGCCAAAGAGAACCAGCTCAGCGTGGACAGAGTCGTAGACGACGGGAGCCCAGAACCTGGCGCTGGGCTGGTTTGTGGGCGTGAACTGCTGCCACGAAGCGCCGTCGTAGAGCCAGCTGTCGTTCAGCAACCCGGCTGAGCCGGTGCCTCCGAAGAGGACGGTCCTCCCGAGTGCGGCGTCATACGCCATCGAGTACCAGAGGCGGGGCGAGGGCGAAGCCGTGACCGCTGTTTGCATCCAATCGGTGCCGTCGTATTCCCAGGTGTCGTTGAGGTTGACGTCTGCCTGGCCGCCGAACATGACTGTTTTCCCGCGCACCGAGTCGAAGGCGAGCTCGTGGCCGCGCCTCACCGGAGGCGAGTGCACGGTCGCAACCTGTGTCCAGTCGCTGCCGTTGTACTCCCAGGTGTCGTTCAGCAAACCGGCGGAGCCGGTGCCGCCGAAGAGGACGACCAGGTGGCGCCTGGAGTCGTACGTCATCGCGGACCAATCCCGGGATGGCGGACGGTGCGCCGTGAAGCGCGGTGCCCAGGCCGAGCCGTCCCACTCCCATGTGTCCTGCAGCCAACCCGGGTAACCGTAGCCGCCGAACAGCACGCTCACTCCGCGGAGCGAGTCGAACACCATTGGAGCGAGATAACGCTCCGATGGCCCAGGCGCTTGAACCTGCGTCCAGGCCGTGCCGCTGTACAGCCAGGTGTCTGAGAGGTAGGTCGAGCCGGCCGCACCGCCGAAGAGAACTGTCTGTCGTCGGGATGAGTCGTAAGACAACGAGACACCCGCTCGTGCTGATGGTCCCTGTGCGGCGCTCTGAACCCAGTTTGCAGCGACCTCCGATTGGGCGCGACCAACCGTGGGCAGGAGCGACGCGACTACTGCCGCGATCAGCGCCGGCGCCATGGCGACCCTGCTGTTAAGCCAACCTTTCATTGAGAAGTCGGGAGAGGTTAACAGGTGAGTGGCTGAATTCCTGCGAATGGCGCGCTGGCGGTGGTCGTTCTTACTTACCGGGATTCGTTGACGCCATCCACCCGGCGATCTGAGCTCGGGAGCTGAAACCCAGCTTGTTCAGGATGCTGCGGACGTGGCTGTCGACGGTGCGCTCGGAGATGAAAAGGCGCGCTCCGATCTGCTTGTTGCTCAGGCCGTCGGCGATGAGGCGCGCGACGTCGAACTCTCGCTTCGCGAGCACTCCCGGTCTTGCATCCTCTCGAGGCGCGGCTGTCGCCTGGGCTGGTTCGCCGAGGGCCGCGGCGACGGCGGTTTCGCGGGTCAGGTGCTTGCCTGCGGCGAACTCCACCTCAAACTTCGCTTTGCCGAGCGCCGCGATCGCCGATTCCTCCGCCTGGGTGATCACCGGACTCATCGCCGGCATGATGACGGCGCCGGCGCCGATTCGGATTGTCTCCGAGGCGCCGAGAAGCTGGGCCGCTGTCTTCGCCCTGCCCTCCACCGTGGCGTGAAAAGCCAGCGCCGCGAGCAGGTAGAACTGTCCGATCCGGTCGTCGATCTGGTACGCGATGCGCAGGGCTTCGGAGTACCGCGCCTTTGACTCCTCGGTGTCGCCCGCGAGCAACGCGGCGCCGCCGAGATTGAGATTCATCATGTGCAGCGCGTAGAGGTCGCCCACCTGCCGGCTCAGGCGCGCGCCTTCGGTGGCGACCAGCGTGAGCGTCTCGAAATCACCTTCGAACACGGCGTTGAGCGACCGCGCCTGCAGCACGGCGACCCTGGTCGGTATGTCGTCGAGCTCTGCCGCCAGTTCGTCCGCCTCGGCGAGCAGGCGAAGCGCGGAGCCGCGATCCCCCGCCATGTTGGCGGCGATCGACGCCATCGAAAGCGAGTTCGCCAGCTGAACTGGCTGCCCGGCATCGCGCGACGCGCGCATCGCAAGCTCAAGCGCCGGCCGGGCCGCGGTCCAATCACCCTGCAACACGGCCAGGAAGCCGCGGATGAAGTAGGACCACCCAAGCGTTTCGGGGTTTCCGGGACCTGAGGCGAGCAGCTCGTCCAGCCAGCGCACACCTTCAGTGGTCGCGCGTGTGATCCAGAACCAGCTCAGCGAGGTGGCCAGCTGAATTCCTCGCATCGAGTCGGAGCGGACAAGACACCGCCGCAGGACGGAGCGGATATTGTCAATCTCCAGGTCCATCCAGGCCAGCCACGACGGAAGCTGGAAACGGGCTTCGAGCGCCATTTGCTGGCACCTCGACACGTAGTACTCGGTGCATCGCAGCTGGACGGCGTCTTCCTCGCCGGCGTCGTGCAGCTTGCGTCCAGCGTATTCGCGCATCGTCTCGTGCAGCCGGTAGCACGCAATTCCGCGGGCGTCCTCTTTCACCACCAAGGATTTGTCGACCAGCGATGACATCAGGTCCAGGGCGCGCGATGCAGGATCTTCGTCTGGGGTGCAGACCGCTTCGACATCGTCCAGCGTGAATCTCCCGGTGAACAGGCACAGGCGCCTGAGGAGCGTCCGCTCCGCGTCAGTCAGCAGGTCATGGCTCCAGTCGATCGCGGTCTCGAGCGTCTGATGACGCGGCAGCGCCGCCCGGCTCCCGCTCGTCAGCAGTGCGAACCGATCGGTCAGGCGGTCGAGGATCTGCTGCACCGTCAGAACGCGGGTCCGCACCGCCGCGAGCTCGATCGCGAGCGGCAGGCCGTCGAGCCGCCGGCAGACATCCACGACCGCCCTCTGGTTTGCCTGAGACAGCTCGAATGCGCCCGACGCGGCCTCCGACCGCTCCACAAAAAGCCTGACCGCCTCGTTCTGACGGAGCTGGTTCAGGGGCTCGGTGGCATTTGGAGAAGGCAGCTCGAGCGGCGGCACGGGGAGCACGTGCTCACCCGGCGCCGACAGAGGCTCACGGCTGGTGGCGATGACCCGCACCCCCGGCGCGGCGCGTGTGACCTCGGCCACGAGGAGAGAGGCTGCGTCGAGCAGGTGCTCGCAGTTGTCCAAAACCAGCAACAGCTCCCTGCTCTCGAGGTGGCCGAGAAGCAGCGCGATCGGATCGGTGGCGGCCTGATCGCGCAGGTCCAGGGCGGCAACGACAGCGTTCGCGACGAGCCCTGAATCGCGCACATCGGCAAGCTCGACCAGCCACGCCCCGGCGGGAAAGGCCCTCGCCAGATCGGTGGCGGCGCGGATGGCCAGACGCGTCTTGCCTACCCCGCCCGGGCCGACCAGGCTCACGATCCGGACGTTCGTTAGTTTCTTGCGGAGCTCCGCCAGCTCGCGCCTGCGCCCGACGAAGCTCGTCGCTTCGGCCGGGAGGTTGCCCAAACGGCGCACGGGCCTGGCCATCGTGTAGCCGAAAGTACTACGGCGGCGGGCTACCCGCCCGTGCTCGTAGGTGTCCAATCGGTGATTCCACCGATTTCCGCTCCACGCCCGCTCCCTAGGCTCACAACTGATGGCTGATGAGCTTCAGTTGCAGCGAGTCGAGGTGACCTTCGTCGGGGTTCCGCCCATGCACCAGGTCGAGCGCGCCCTCGGTGTCAGCGAGGTGGAGGTCCAGGGTCGGGTCCTGCGCTGCACGGTGCACGGCAGCTTCCAACCATTTCTCGAGGCGCTTCGCGGCCACGAGGTCATCGGCTTGAAGTCAGTTCACCAAGGAGTGTGAAAAACGCATGGTCAGCAACTATCCCGTTCAGTTCGATGTCGATTTCCCGAGCCGCCCGCTCGATCGGCTCAGCACGGCCTTTCGTCTCCTGCTGGCGATTCCGATCGTGATCGTGATCACGATGCTGACGGGAGAGACGCTTCGCGACGACGACAACACCAACGCGATCGTCATCGGCGGCGCGGCGGTGTTCCTGCCGCTCGTGCTGATGCTCGTTTTCCGGCGGAAGTATCCGCGCTGGTGGTTCGACTGGAACCTCAATCTCCTTCGCTTCTCCAACCGCGTCACCGCGTATATGGCCCTCCTAGACGATCGCTACCCGTCGACGGACGAGGAGCAGGCGGTCCATCTTGACTTCGCCTATCCCGACGCTCGCCAGCTGAACCGTTGGCTGCCGCTCGTCAAGTGGCTGCTGGCGATCCCGCACTACGTCGTCCTGTTCTTCCTGTGGCTCGGCGCGGCGATCGCGGTCATGGCGGCGTGGTTCGCGATTCTCTTCACCGGCACGTATCCCCGCGGCCTGTTCGGTTTTGTCGTCGGCGTGCTCCGGTGGACCAACCGGGTGAATGCCTACGCGTTCACGCTGGTGACCGATCAGTACCCGCCTTTCCGGTTGAGCTGACGGCATGGTCATCGTCTCGACGGCGGTGAAGATGAAAGCGGTCGTCGCGAGGGGCCCGGGCTCACCGGCCGCGCTGAAGGTCGAGGAGGTCGCGCGGCCGGCCGTCCCGGACGATGGCGTGCTCGTGCGTGTGCGTGCATCGTCCGTCAACACGGTCGACCTCTATGCCCTCACGCCGGTGGCGCACCTCGTGCGCTCGTTCAAGCCCGCAGTCGTCGGGACCGATTTCGCGGGCACGGTCGAAGCGATAGGCAGGGCCGTGACCCTGTTTCAACGTGGCGACGAGGTCTTCGGCGGTGTACGGGGTGCATTCGCCGAGTACGTATGCGTCTCGGAGCAGAAGGCGGTGGTCCGTAAGCCCGCGGGGGTTTCATTCGAGCAGGCCGCCACCGTTGTGGTTGCGGGGAGCACGGCGCTGCAGGCGCTTCGCGACCACGGACGGATCAAGCACGGACAGCGGGTTTTGATCAACGGAGCGTCCGGTGGCGTCGGCACGTTTGCGGTCCAGATCGCGCGGGCGTTCGGCGCGCAGGTGACCGCGGTCTGCAGCTCCAGGCACGTCGACGTCGTGCGCTCCATCGGCGCGGCCAGGGTTATCGACTACACGCAACAGGATTTCACGCAGGCCGGCCAACGTTACGACTTGATGCTCGACGTCGCCGGCAACCGCTCATGGTCGGATTGCAGGCGCGTGCTGGACCGCGGCGCCACCTATGTCGGGGTCGGGGCGGCGGGGATCCAACACAGCCCGGGCGGAGGCGGGCGGGCGATTGGGCATTTTCTCAATGTCCGTCTGGCTTCGATCGGCGGAGGCCGGAATGTCGTGGCCGTGTTCATCGCCAGCTTGAAAAAGGACGACCTCGTCTTGCTGGGCGACCTTCTGGAGTCGGGACAGGTGAAGCCCGTGATCGAGAGGCGATACGACCTCGACGGAGTCTCGGAAGCTCTCGAGTACCTGTCGACGGGCCACGCGGGCGGCAAGATCGCGATCGAGGTCGGCCTCAATGATCGCTAGTGGCGAGCCGTCGGCGAGCTACGCGTTTGTGGATCGCGGCGCTCAGGATTCGCAGCGAGCGTACGCCCGGGCAGCCGGGCTGTTCTATCTGCTCGTGCTCGCATTCGACATCTCCGGTCTTGTCATCACATCGAGCATCGAAGGCGGTGGCGGCTTTGGGCAGACGGTTCGCGATGTCGTCGCTTCGCAAGGCCTCTACCGCCTCGGCCTCTGCCTCGCGCTCATTGGCAGCATCTCGACGATCCTTCTGGCGATCGGGCTGTACGTGACCCTCAAGCCGGTCGACGGGAACCTCGCGATGACGGCCTTGCTCTTCAGAACCGCCGAGGCCGTAGTGGGCGCGGTAGGAATCGTCGGCGCATTCGCGGTCCTCCAGATCTATCTGGAGGCAAGTCATACCGCTGCGTTCAACCCCGACCAGCTGCGCGACCTGATCGTGATGCATCCACTCGGAGCCTCAACCACTATTGCGGCGATCTTCTTCAGCACAGGGTCGACGATCTTCTTCTACCTCTTCCTCAAGACTCATTACATCCCGAGGCTCCTGTCGGCGATCGGCGTCTTCGCGTCGGTTCTTTACCTGGCGATCTGGTTCACGGGTCTGGTCGCGCCAGGCGCTCCGGGACTGATTCAGGTGCTTGGATCTGTGCCGATCCTGATCGCGGAGGTATCGACCGGATTGTGGCTCCTGATCGCGGGCATCAGGCCGTAGCGATGGTCGCATCGCTGGTCGACGGAGGTCGATGATGGAGTGGCTTACGCGGCTGACACCTCGTGCCAGAGCGAGGATGGCAGGTGTATTTGAAGCACTCGAAGGTGCGGGCTCGTCAAACGGCCAGGTGTTCATTCTCGGCAGCCTCGTGGTCACCGGTGACGCCGCCGCCACCGCTCACAACATCCTCGCGAACGAGGCGCTGTTTCGGCTGGGATTCCTTCTCTCTGTCGCCGGCGTGGCGTTCCATCTGGCCTGGTCGCTCCTGATGTATCAGCTGCTCAAGCCTGTCAACAGCACGATTGCGGCGCTGGCAGTGTTCGTGGTGCTCATCTGCTGCGCGATGCAGGCGCTGACAGCTTTCTTCTATCTTGCCCCGCTGCTTGTTCTACAGGGAGGACACGCCCTGAGCGGGCTCACCGCGGCGCAGACAGAGTCGCTGGCCTTCGTGTTCCTCAAGTTGAACGGCGCCGCGTTCCAGCTCGACCTCGTGTTCTTCGGGCTGTGGTGCATCCTCACCGGCTACCTGATATGGAGGTCGACGTTCCTGCCTCGGATCCTCGGCGCGTTGCTGATGATCGATGGCGTGGGTTGGACACTCTATGTTTGGCCGCCACTCGCGGTCTACCTGTTCCCTGTCATCGCTGTCGCTTCCGGCCTCGCGGAAATACCCCTTCAGCTTTGGCTGATCATCTTCGGCGCGAACAGCAAGCGATGGCACGAGCAGGCGGGAACCGCCGCGCGATCAAGTGCGACGTCGACTCGACTGCATGAAACGGCCGTCTAAACGTCGAGTCTTGTTGGCTTGGAGGTCGGCAAGCAGTCTCGCCAGAACTAAGTTATGACCTCGCGCCATGACACGACGTCATGCGTGCCATCGGAATGCTGGTTGACGTACACCGACGATCCTGACGATATGTCAGCGAACTTGACCGCATAGGTGAAAGTGCCGCGCGTGGTTACATCGCCCCCCAGATACACGTCTATCTGCGCGTTGGACGAAACAGCTCCGCAAACAATGCGACTATGCGCCGGATCCACGTCGCATCCCGGACTGGTGTAGAAACCGGATAGGGTCCCGTTCGCGTGGTGAGCAAACCAGTCCGAATATGGCGGATCAGTGACGAAGATCATGGCCAGCTTGCCGATCTGTGGCCCGGTATTGAAGAACGATCCTTTCCAGCACGCCGCGTTACCAGGATGCGCTACCGGGCAGTAGTCGCCCGCGAGTTGCGCAGTAAGAGCCCGCGCAACCGTAGGCGATGCCAGGGGCGAACCTGCTGTGGAGGGCGTTGCTGTTTGAGACGGGTTCGCCACGGCCGCGGTTTGGCTCTGATTCGCGGATTGCTGCCACGCCCACAAACCGACACCGCTTGCCATCAGCGCAATCACGGCAACAGCCGCCACCATGACCGGGGTTCGACTGGTCGAGGGCTGCGCTTGGGGCATCCACTGCGGAGGAGCCATTTGAGCGACTGGGGCCGGCAATTCGCTCGCCGTTGCGATTGGATCCTGAGTCGTAACGGCTGAGGGTGCGGCGGCCGGCGTCTGAGACGGGGCCCCAGGAACTTGAGCCTCATCGGGCAGCCATGACGGTCGGGTCAATTCGGGTTGTCCTGGTTCAACTGGCGCGGGAGCTCCATGCGCCGGCATGGGCCGCCACGCCTGCCCGTCCCACCAGTAGGCGCCGTCCGGTGAAATTTGAGGATTCTGCGGTGTCATCTGGGCGGGCAATGTTAAGTGCTGCCCCACCCACCTCTAACGTGCTACCGCATTTCGTCCGTCCTACGCCGGCTCGGGGATCCTGGGCGGTGGGGCGGGATCCGACAGAGCGTGGAGTGGCGGAATTACAGAATGAATATCTTCGAGCTGATGCCGGATCCAGCGGGCGACATCATTCGTGGCGACTATCTGGTTGATCGCATTCGACCGTTCTGCCCGCTCGGCAGGGCTCATCTGCAGCGCCCGATGGATGGCTCTTGCGGTGATCTCGACATCAAAAGGATTGATGCTCAGCACGTGGGCGCCGAGCTCCTCATGGGCGCCGGCTGATTCTGATAAGACCAACACCCCAGAGCGCTGATTGACGACAGGACCCTCCTTGGCGACCAGGTTCATGCCATCGAGAATGGGATTCACGAGCAAGACGTCATAGGACCTGTATGCGGCGAGTGCGCGATGAATATCCTCTCCGAGATCGAGGCGGGTGGGCTCCCAGGCTCCCTTTCGGAATCGGGAATTGATGCGGTCCACGGTTGAGCGCACCAGAACCAGATACTGCTGGTAGGCCTCGACGTCTTGTCGGGACGGCTGTAGAAAGGCCCACAGGGCGACGCGACCGTGATATTCGGGGTGGTCTTCCAGCAGTCGCTCGTAGGCCAGAAAACCGCGAATCAGGTTCTTCGCAGGGTCGGTACGGTCCACTCGAACGATGAGCTGCTCCGGACGCCAGCCGGCTATCTCGGCCTCGAACTCGCCCACGCTCGGTGATTCGCCGAGATGCCTCATGGCATCCACATCGATGGAGACCGGGTAGGCTCGTATCCACACCAATCGACCACCGTAGAGGACCGCACCCTCAGCCTCTGCGACGCGCAGTCCCATCAGCTCGACACAACATCGCAGGAAGTTGTGCACGTCAAGGCTGGTTTGCAGACCGACGATGTCGTTGGAGAGAAGGCCTTTGAATATCGCTTCGCGGATCACAGCGGGAAGCACCTTCATGTACCTGGGTTCCGGCCACGGAACATGGATGAAGTGCTGCATCGCGGCGTCGGGCAATGCTGACCGGATGAGCTCGGGAGCGAGGTACAGCTGATAGTCCTGAGTGAGAAAGAGCGGACGGCGTGGGAGCTGGCGACCAATGGCTAGAGCACGCTCCGCTATCGCAGCATTGACCACGCGATAGCCATCGAACCATGCCTTGTAGATACCCTGGTCGACCACAGGCTCGATTGCGATGTTCCACAGATAGTGATGCGCGAACCAGAGCAGTGGATTGCTGATGACGGCGTAATGAAGCTGATATGCATCTGGGTCGGTGGGGGCGAAGAAGATCCGAAATGCTTGATCATCGGCGGCGTCTGAGATGAGCGGCCTGCCGGACAGGGCGAACTCGCGCTCGATCCCCGTTCGCGCCGCAGACACCCAGGAGGCTTTCGTCGCGTTCGCCAGCGAGGTCAGCGCCTTGATCAGGCCTCCGGCCCCCGACGCCAGGGCGCCGTTCGAGGTCGGCTCCAGAGGAGCGCGGTTGCTGAGGATGATCGGCGAGAACTGACCCAACAGCCTCGCCGCGTCGCGGCCGATCGCTTGCAGCGCGGGAGTTTGTTCCGGAGGTTTCATGCCCCGTGACCGTTCGCCGGATGTGGTGAGACGATCCTCGGCCTGACCATCACCACTGGACAGTCCAGCTGGCGCACCATGCGCAAAAGATCGCGGCCCACCAGAGCATTGGGGTTCGAAGGACTAAGTCGCGATCCGATGATGACGAGGTCATGACCGGCGGCCTCCTCGAGGATCCCGGCCGCTGGATTGTCGTGATGGTGAAGCCGGACCCTGGTAGAAGGACGGCGCATCTCCTCAACGATCTGCTCGAAAGACTCCCATTCCCTTCGTGTGCGGTCTGGGTGTTGCGATTCTGTTCGTATGTGCACCATGGTCAGCGTGCTGCCGTGAGCGTCCGCAAGAGCCGCCGCCGTGGACGCGACGACACGAGCGCTCGGACCTCCACGGATCGACGCCAGGATGGACCGCGGTGCGATAGGCTGGCCCGGCGCATTGGAGCGGACAAACACAATGTCTGTCGCCCCGTCAGGCAACAGCTGACGAGTCAGGTCGCTCAAGCCATGGCGGCGTGGGCTTCGGATCGTGGGCCATTCGAGCACAAGGCTCGTAGCCTCGGTTTCGGCAACCGCATCGCGAATGCTGCTCGCCGCGTTCGCGGTCATGCGCAGAGTCACGCCCAAACGGCGGCGAATGTCGCCGCCGTACTCCAGCCCCGCGACCCAGCGGAGCATGTCGCGGCGCCGCTGTTCCTGGGCGAAGACTCCACTGTCACGGCCCGCGCGGATCTCAACGAGCGCAAGCAGGTTGCCCGATCCGCCCGCGGACACGGCGAGGGCGTCGCCAATGCTGATCGTCGGTCGCGCCATCTGACCCATCAGGACTGGCGCGATGACGCGCGGGCGCGCGCCGAGGTGAGAGTAAACGACGCGATTTCTGAGAATCACGCTGGATCGCCCTCCTTCCCGCGCCATCGACGTAAGCCGCCGCGGCGTCCTCTGGTCGCACGGGGAACTGTATAGCTGTGGCCCGGCGCCTGTAAATCGAAGCGATCAACGGCGTTAGGTGTTGGCTCTGCTTCTTCCGAGGTAAGCCTTTTCAATTGAGGCCACCAACGAGTACGTCGTGTCGACCATGTTCCCGACATAGAGCCCACCCGCCTGGGTGAGAAGTTGATAGGCGTCTGCCGGGTGCCATCCGTAGTCGCCGACGAGCCACCCCACCAGCTCTGCATAGGCGATGCGAGCTGCGTCCTCCATCGGTCGTGCGCTTCCGACGGTCATGATCCGATCTCCGGATTCGATCCGGGGCCAGGAAATCTGGCGGCCCTTAAGTACGCTGAAGACGACGGTAACTTTCGAGGTGATCTCTAGAGCGACGCCGCACAGCTCCCCCTGGCCCTGTCGGGCGTGAGTGTCGCCTGTATAGAACAGCGCGCCTTGATTCCAAACTGGGAGGTAGATCGTGTTGCCGGGGCAGACGTCTGGAACGTCCATGTTTCCACCGAAAGGGCCAGGTGACAGAGCGGTGATGGCTTCGAGGTCAGGAGCCACCGCGAGGGTGCCCATGAAGGGTTGCCACGGTAGAGAAAGTCCGAGCTCGTCGTTAACCAGGCGGCCCTGCGCGAGGCGCCAGACCCACACCTTCTCTGCCAGCGGAGGCTGCAGCGTGCGCGTGAGTGAGGTGGACGTGAGTCCGCCAAAGAAGGGAATCAGACAGCTGACGGCGAAGTCTCGTGTCGGCTCGATCTCCTCGATACTCACAGCCAGTACATCGCCCGGTTCGGCGCCCTCGATATAGATCGGGCCGGTCTGTGGGTTCAAAAACTTTGCGTCCGCGAGTGAACGGCTAGGCAAATCCCCGGTCGACAAAATCCGGCTTTCGAATGCGTCCTCACAGTGGATGATGACCCGTTGACCCTGAGCCACATGCGCTATCGGCTCGCGATATGGGCTGAATACGTAGCTGAATGTCTCAGGGATGATCTCGACGGGCGGTTTCACGCTCATTTCTTGTCAGGATATCGGCAGAGGCAGAGACGAGAAGAACTCGAACTGGAGATCAAGCGTTTGCTCGCTCACTTTCCCGCTGTCGCTACCATCTGCCTGCTCCTGTACCTGGAGGAGGCGGGCCTGCCCCTCCCCATCACACCTGGCGAGGCTGTGCTTCTGGGAGCAGGTCTCCTGATCGCGAGCGGTGCCCAACCCGCATGGGTGGTCATTCCTCTCGCGTATGCGTCGGTGATTGCGGGCATGCTTACAGCCTATTTCTGGGCGCACTGGATCGGCCCCGATCGGCTGCGATCTTTGGCCCGGCGTTTCCACGCCGCCGGTCCGTACGAGCGCGCAGCAGCCCGCCTGCGCGAGGCCAGCCCACTCCAGATCGCAGGCTCACGCCTCCTCCCCGGACTTCGCGTTTACACGTCGTTGGTGGCTGGGGCGGTCGGATTGGCACAGCGCCGATTTCTTGCTGGAGTGCTGCCTGCCAGCGCGTTATGGGTTGTGGGCTTCATCGGGCTCGGCTTTTTCGTGGGCGTCCCTTTGGAGCGCCTGATCAGTCGGGTTGCCACGTATGGCCTCGGGATTGGCTTGATCATTGTTGTCGGCCTCAGCTGGATCTTTGCCGCCCGCTGGATACCTCCCGCCGCTGCGGAGAAGTCCATTCCCAGGTCCCCGGCAGGATGGCGCTTGCCGGCGGCGCTGATACTCGACCTGGTAGCTGTCATGGCGGTCGTCACCATCCTGAGTGTCCTCAGCGTCCTGGCCCGGGGAGACCTGGACGATATCGTGTTCGCGTCCGCTGTCTTCGCTCTCCTGAGTCTGCTTTATTTGGTGGTGGCTCGCAGCACGGTGGGGTTCACCCTCGGCGAGGCGCTTTTCGACGTCAGGTACCATCCGCCCAGGCTTCGCAGGTTAGGTGCATGATCGCGCCCGGTGGCGCTCGAGTGCGAGCCTCGCCGAGTCCTCTGTAACGTAGCGATCAACAGGTCATGAAGCTCTACGACGAACTCGCCGAATGGTGGCCGATGATGGCGGGTCCGGCTGAGTTTCGGGAAGAAGCTTTGTTCTTTGATCGCCTGTTGAGCGAATCGTCCGATCCTCCGCCGCGCACTGTGCTCGACCTTGGGTCTGGCAGCGGGAACAACGCCTTCCACCTCAAAGAACATTTCGCGATGACTCTCGTGGACATGTCCCCTCAGATGCTGGCGGTCAATCGAGCAGTAAATCCCGAGTGCGAGCACCTTCTAGGCGACATACGAACTCTGCGGTTGGGCAGGACCTTTGATGCGGTTTTTGTTCACGACGCGGTCTGCCATATGACCGCCGAGTCGGAATTGCGGGCGGTCATGGAGACGGCGTTTGTTCACTGTCGGCCGGGAGGCGTTGCTCTGTTCGTACCCGATGAGATGCGCGAGACCTTTGTTCCAAGTACAGACCACGGCGGCAACGACAGAGAAGACCGTAGCGTGCGCTACGTGCAGTGGACCACAGATCCGGACCCGAACGACACCGCAATCCTGGTCGACTTCGGAATCCTGCTCCGTGACGAGCAAGGGGTCGTGCGGGTCGTGCACGAACGCCAAACCCATGGCCTTTTCGCGCGCGCGGTATGGCTGCGGCTGCTGCGGAAGGCAGGATTCACTGCGTCGGTGGTGAGCGACGAGAGCATCAGAGACCTGTTCCTATGTCGACGCCGAGAAAAGGTAGGGACCATTCGCCGCAAAGGCATGGTCAAATCAAGGTTTTGAGTTCATACAGTGTTCGGCGGTCGCGTGTCCATGGCCGGGGACTGTTCGCACGAACGCCATACATGCGGGGAGATTTGATCGGTGAATATCGGGGCCGCGTGATTGACGTGGCGTTAGAGGGCGAAACGTCAAGCGCCTTGGAATTCTGATCCGCCTACACGCTGCTGTTCGCCATCGATGATGACCTCACGATTGATGCTGGAGTCAAGGGGAACAGCATCCGGTTCATGAATCACTCATGCGACCCCAACTGCGAGACATACGTTGAGGGGGACAGGGTGTTCGTGCACGCGCGGCGACGCATTCGCCCGGGTGAAGAATTGACCTACGACTACAATCTGCAGCCGGGCGACCCCTCCGACAGCCTCGACGCCTACGCATGCAAATGTGGATCGAAGATGTGTCGAGGAACGATGATCGACCGCGACCTGCTCCAGCCCACATGAACAGCCCGAATAGCACGCCGAAGCAACCATCCGGAACTGGCCTTCTCCTGCCATCTCGTGAAGTGCTCCTGTGGAAGAAGAGTGACCTCGCGTTTGTCGTCGAGGCGGCTCGGCGGGCAGAAACCTCCGGCTACGACTCAGTATGGGTCGGAGACTCGCTGCTAGCGCGTCCTCGTGGAGAGCCGCTGACCCTTTTGGCCGCTGTGGCCGGCGCGACAAAACGCGTCGCGCTAGGCACCGCAGTTCTTTTGCCGCTGCTTCGGCACCCCATCTCCTTGGCGCATGCGGTCGCCACACTTGACCGCCTGGCCGAGGGCCGGCTCATTTTGGGAATCGGTCCCGGCGCCGAGCTCCCAGGCACGCATGCAGAACTAAAGGCATTGGGCGTTCCGAGCGAACGACGGGTTGGCGACATGCTCACCGCAGTCGAACGCTGCAGGCGTTTATGGCGGAATGAAGAGCCCGGCATCGAATTAAGCCCGCGACCAATACAGGCGGCCGGTCCTCCCATCTGGTTGGGTGGAGCTGGCCCTCGCATGCTGCGCCTGGCCGGGGCAATGTTCGATGGCTGGCTTCCCCTGAGTCCAACGCCGGCTGACTATGAATCAGGTCTTCGCGCGGTTCGGGAAGCAGCGGAAGAGGCGGGGCGCGATCCGGGCAGCGTTGCTACGGGCGCGTACCTCACGGTGGCCGTCTCCGACACTCCCGACGATGCCGCCAGGCAACTTGACGACTACATTCGCGCGTACTACGGGGTGCCCGCCGAGATCATGGCCAGAACGATGGCATGTCATGCGGGGACACTGGAATCGGCAGCCGAATGGTTCGCGGCCTACCGCGCCGCGGGCGCACGTCACCTCGTGGTGCGAATAGCGCGGCCCAACCTCAGCGATTACGACCAAATCGTCCACGCACTCCTCGGCGCCGCCCAGACGCAAGGCTAGGCGTTTATACGGCAACGCGTAGAAGGAGGACTCATGAGGTTGCTGATGTTCCGTGGCGGCGATGGTCGAAGGCTCGGCGTGCTGCAGTCGGAGCGCGAAGAGGTGATCGAGATCACTCAACCCGCCGACATGCTCGAGCTGATCGACGCGGGTTCAGAAGGCCTGGCGAGGGTTCGGGCAGCGGTGTCGGGCGGCAAGGGCAGGTCGCATCGTCTTTCGGATGTCGAGCTGCTCGCACCGCTCGAGGCGCCACGCGGCAACGTGATCGCAATCGGACGCAACTACCAGAAACACGCGGAAGAGACGGCGCTCGTGGAGGGCCGCGAACCCGGCCCTCCAACGATCTTCACGAAGGCGATCACGTCACTGACGGAGCCATATGCCGATATCGCGATCGACCCGAGCGTCAGTGACAAGTTGGACTGGGAGGTCGAGCTGGCGGTGGTGATCGGCAGGCGCGGCGCGAACATCAAGCGCGCTGACGCGCGGCCCTATGTCTTTGGTTACACGGTGCTGAACGACGTGACGGCACGGGACATCCAAAGCGGCTGGGGCGGGCAGTACTTCAAGGGCAAGAGCCTTGACCGATCGTGCCCGACCGGTCCGTGGATCGTAACGAGCGACGAGGTCCCGAACCCGCAAGCGTTGAACCTTCAGCTCCGTCTCAACGGGACGGTGAAGCAGGATGGCAACACGCGCGACATGATCTATGCGGTCGACGCCATCATCGAATGGGTGTCGAAGGGGATGACCTTGCTTCCGGGATCGATGATCGCCACTGGGACGCCAGATGGGGTTGGGTTTGCGCGCACTCCTCCACAGTTTTTGAAGCCGGGCGATGAGATGGAGACGGAGGTCGAGGGCATCGGCCTGCTGCGAAACAAGATCGTCGCGGCCGTGGACGAGTGAGGCGATGCCGAGGGCGCGCTTGTGGGAAGCTTTCGGGTGCAGATCGCTTCCACCTACCGGCTTCAACTCTCGAAACAGTTCACCTTTGACGACGCGGCCGCCTGCGCCGGCTATATTGCCTCCCTCGGAGTAGAGCGCGTTTACTCCTCACCAATCCTTCAAGCCGCGCGTGGCAGCAGTCACGGGTACGACGTTGTCGACCCGACGCGGGTCAATGAAGATCTCGGGGGCGAGGCCGCATTCCGGCGGCTCGTCGCTGCACTCCGCGAGCACGGGCTGCAGCTGCTGGTGGACATCGTGCCCAACCACATGGCCACCGCCGGACGCGAGAACCCATGGTGGTGGGACCTGCTGCGGAACGGTCCGTCGAGCCGGTACGCGAACTACTTCGACGTCGACTGGGCATCTCCGATCTCGGCCATGAAGGGCAAGGTGCTGCTTGGCGTGCTGCGAGATCGTTACGGCCGAGAGCTCGAAAATGGCGCTTTGACACTTGACAGGCAGGGCTCCGAGACAGTGGTCCGCTACCACGATCTCGTGTTTCCCGTCTCGCCTGAGAGCTTCGGGGGTCTGGAACTGGACTCGGTGAACCGAGACTTCGACACGCTCGATGCGGTCCTCGAGCGCCAGCACTATCGCCTTGCCTACTGGCGCAGCGCGCAAGAGCAGCTGAACTACCGGCGTTTCTTCACCATTGACAGCCTCGTCGGCCTGCGCGTAGAGGACCAACAAGTTCTTGACGACAGTCACGGCGTGATCCTCCGACTGGTCGCAGATGACAGCCTGGCTGGCCTCCGCATCGATCACGTCGACGGCTTGAGAGACCCGGTCGCCTACCTGGGACGGCTGCGGTCGGCGGCTCCCGACACGTACATGGTGGTCGAAGACATCCTGGCCGCCGGTGAGGAGTTGCCGGACGCCTTTCCGGTGCAGGGCACGACCGGCTATGACTTCATCGCATATGTCGACGGCCTATTCGTCGACTCTGCCAACGAAGGCTCTTTGACCGCCCTCTATCACGCGTTTACCGGCGAGTCGCAGCCTTTCTCCGAGGTAGTTCGCACCTGCAAGCACGAGATCATCGCCACCGAGCTCGCGCCCGACTTTGAACGCCTGACCAACCTGCTGGTCGAAATCTGCGATGGCAACCGGCGCCACCGCGATCGCACACGCCGCGAGCTGCGGGAGGCTGTCCGCGAGATCGCCGCCTGCCTGGGCGTATACAGAACCTACGTCCGTCGCGGATCGCCGCCATCTGAACAAGACCGGCGTCAGGTTTCGATCGCCGTTCAGGAAGCCACGCGCCGCCGGCCGGACATCGACGCCGAGCTCCTTTCGTTTGTGGGTGACGTCTTGCTCATGCAACATGAAGGCGCCAACGAGGCCGAGTTCACCGCGAGATTCCAGCAGGTCACGCCCGCTGTGATGGCCAAAGGAGTCGAGGACACGGCGTTCTATCGCTACAACCGCCTCGTCTCACTCAACGAGGTCGGTGGTGATCCGGGCTTGTTCGGCCGGTCTGTCGAGGCATTCCACGCGCACTGCCTCAAGACCGCCGAGAAGTGGCCGGCCACGATGCTCACCCTGTCCACCCACGACAGCAAGCGCACCGGCGACGTGCGGGCGAGGACAAGCCTGTTGTCCGAGATCCCGGCGGAGTGGGAGTCAGCGGTCCGGCGGTGGGCCGAGCACAACGAGCGCCATCGGGCGCAGGGATTCCCTGACCGAAACCTCGAATACCTCATGTACCAGACGATGGTCGGAGCCTGGCCGGTCGACGAGCAGCGGCTGGTGACGTTCCTGCAGAAAGCCGCCCGCGAAGCCAAGGTCCACACCTCATGGATCAACCCGGTTCAGGCATTCGAGGACGCGTTGACTCAATTCGCCGGCAGTGTGATGGCGGACGCTGAGTTCAAGAGCGACCTCGAGTCGTTCATCGGCCGTCACCAACTGGTTGCCCTGGGGCGGCTTGCGTCGCTCGCCCAGACCACCCTCCTGATGACCTCTCCGGGAGTGCCCGACCTGTACCAGAGCACGGAAGTGTGGAACCTGAGCCTCGTCGACCCGGACAACCGGCGTCCGGTGGACTTTCAGCATCTCGCCAGCCTGCTGTCAGAGATTCGCGGCTCCGCATTGAGCGACGTCATCGCGCGGGCGGACGACGGCGCTCCGAAGCTGTGGCTCATCAACCGCCTCCTCGAGCAGCGCAGGACTGACCCCAAGCTCTTCGGCAGCTCGAGCTACGCACCGCTCATCGCGTCCGGAGCCAAGGCACGCCATGCCGTCGGCTTTGTCCGGGATCGCCTGCTGGTCGTGGCACCCCGGCTCGTGGTTGGGTTGGGCGGCGATTGGGCCGACACCGCGATCGACATTCCTGAAGGCAACTGGAGAAGTTTGCTCACAGGCGAAGAACAGCAGGGCGGACTTGGCGTGCCAATCGCCGAGCTGACGCGGCGGTTTCCGGTGGCCGTCCTGGTGCGCCAGGCCCCATCTCGCTAGCGGCGATGCATCGGTTCAGGGTCTGGGCGCCCGGCAAACAACGTGTCGACCTCGTGTCCGGCGGGAGTCGCGCTCCGATGACCGAGCTCGAAGGTGGCTGGTGGGAAGGTGCCGATGCGGCGGCCGGTCCAGGGACGCGTTATGGCTTTGCGATCGAAGGCGGTGAGACTCGGCCCGACCCACGCTCGGCTTCGCAACCCGACGGTGTGCCGGCCCTGTCCGAGGTCGTCGATCATGAGCTGCACTCGTGGACTGATGCGAGATGGAGCGGCCTGTCACCCGCTCGCCTCGTCCTTTATGAGCTGCACGTCGGGACCTTCTCGCCTGCCGGCACCTTCGACGGCGTCATCGACCATCTTCCCCACCTCGTCGCGCTCGGCGTCGACGCCATCGAGCTCATGCCAGTCGCCGAGTTCTCGGGCGATCGCGGGTGGGGGTATGACGGTGTGGATTTCTTCGCTCCGCACCACGCCTATGGGGGTCCAGCCGGTCTCAAGAGGCTGGTCGACAACTGTCATGCCGCCGGTCTCGGCGTCGTGCTCGACGTCGTCTACAACCACGCGGGCCCGGTGGGCAACTACCTGGGCGATTTCGGCCCTTACTTCACCGATCGAAATCGGACCGCCTGGGGGACTCCTTTCAATTTCGACGGAGACGGCAGCAACGAGGTTCGTCGCTTCGTTGTGGACAACGCGTTGATGTGGATTCGCAATTACCACATCGACGGCCTGCGTCTGGACGCGGTGCACGCGATCGTCGACGATTCGCCACAGAACATCCTCGAGCAGCTGGCCACCGAAGTGCATGCTGCGTCGGCGGCGCTGCACAGGCCGGTGCTGCTGTTCGCCGAAACTGACGCCAACGACCCTCGCCTGGTGCGCGCCCGCGATGCGGGCGGGTACGGCCTCGATGCGGCGTGGGCGGACGACTGGCATCACGCACTTCATGTCGCGTTGACCGGCGAGCGTGCCGGCTATTACGAGGACTTCACGTCTCCCGGGATGCTCGCGAAGGCTCTGCGCCAGGCATGGGTCTACGACGGCGAGTGGTCACACCACCGGCAGAAGATGCGCGGCGCCAAAGTGGCCGGTGTTCCTCCCCACGCTTTCGTGGTCGCGGCTCAAAACCACGATCAGGTGGGAAACCGGGCCGCGGGTGATCGGCTCGCCGCGCTGGTGGACGAAGGCAGGGTAAAAGCAGCGGCCGCGCTGCTCCTGGCCACGCCCTTCACGCCGCTGTTGTTCCAGGGAGAGGAGTGGGCGGCGAGCACGCCCTTCCTCTACTTCACCGCCCACACCGACCCGGCGTTGGGCAGGGCCGTGTCGGAAGGACGGCGGCGCGAGTTCGCTGCTTTCGGCTGGAACCCAGACGGGGTGCCGGACCCGCAAGACCCGGGCACCTTCGAGCAGTCGAAGCTGAAATGGGACGAGCTGGGCGAGCCTTACCATCGACGCATGCTCGGTTGGTACCGCAACCTGATCGCGATGCGCCGCCGCCTGCCGGCGGTTGCGCAGGAAGTCAAGGCGCACGTAGATGGGGACCGAATCGTCTTCGAGCGAGACGGCGTCGTCGTCCGCGTGAACCTGTGCGTGCCCGACTGCACCGAGGTCGAGGTCGTCGAGCATGCATGACCTCGAGGTCTGGCCTGGCCGCGCCTATCCGCTAGGCGCCAACTTCGACGGCACCGGAACGAACTTTGCTCTGTACAGCGAGGTCGCCCAGGCGGTCGACCTCTGTCTGTTCGACGACGAGGGACAGGAACGTGGAGTGCCCCTGGAGGAGGTCGACGCGTTCTCGTGGCACGCCTACGTGCCCAACATCGAGCCCGGCCAGCGCTATGGGTACCGCGTCAGAGGTCCATATGCGCCCGAGCGAGGCGCCCGGTGCAACCCAAGCAAGCTTCTGCTGGATCCATACGCCCGCGCAATAGAAGGAGAGATCCGGTGGAACCCAGCCTGCTACTCGTACGAGCTCGGCAACGAGGGCTCCATCAACACCACCGACAGCGCTCCGTACGTTTTCCGATCTGTGGTGCACAACCCGTATTTCGAGTGGGGCAATGACCGGCCCCCCGAAACCCCATTGCACGAAACGGTCATCTATGAAGCGCACGTGAAGGGAATGACTCGCTGTCATCCAGATGTGGAGGAAGAGTTGCGCGGCACGTATGCCGGTTTTGCGCATCCGGCCGTGGTCGAGCACCTTCAGACGCTGGGCGTCACGGCTGTCGAGCTCATGCCGATCCACCAGTTTGTTCAGGACCAGCGATTGCTCGACATGTCGCTCCGCAACTACTGGGGATACAACACGATCGGATTCTTTGCGCCGCATAACGGTTACGCAAGCAGCGGCCAGAGAGGCCAGCAGGTCAACGAGTTCAAGGCCATGGTCCGCACGCTGCACGAAGCGGGCATCGAAGTCATCCTCGACGTCGTCTACAACCACACCGCGGAGGGCAACCACCTCGGGCCGACTCTCTGCTTCCGCGGCATAGACAACGCCGCGTACTACCGGCTCGTCGCCGACGACCCGCAGTTTTATTACGACACCACAGGCACCGGCAACAGCCTCAGCGTGCAGCATCCACACACGCTGCAGCTGATCATGGATTCGCTCCGGTACTGGATCACCGAGATGCATGTCGACGGTTTCCGGTTTGACCTGGCGGCAACGCTGGCCCGTGAGTTTCACGAGGTCGACAGGCTTTCGACATTTTTCGATCTCATACATCAGGACCCCGTGGTGAGCCGTGCCAAGCTCATCGCCGAGCCATGGGACATCGGCGAGGGTGGCTACCAGGTCGGAAACTTTCCAGCCCTATGGTCGGAATGGAACGGCAGATTCAGAGACGCGGTGCGAGACTTCTGGCGGGGTGCCCCGTCGACCGTCGCGGAGCTGGCGTCGCGGCTAACCGGCAGCTCCGACCTGTACCAGAGCGACTCACGCCGGCCGGTGGCCAGCATCAACTTCGTCACTGCGCACGATGGCTTCACTCTCCGCGACCTTGTCTCCTACAACGAGAAGCACAACGAGGCGAACGGCGAGGACAACGCCGACGGTGAATCGCACAACCGCTCGTGGAACTGCGGCGTGGAGGGCGACACGGACGACCCAGCCGTCATCAGGTTGCGCGCGAAGCAGGAGCGTAACTGCCTGACCACACTTTTCCTCGCGCAGGGCGTACCGATGCTGCTCATGGGTGACGAGCTCGGCAGGACTCAGAAGGGCAACAACAATGCTTACTGCCAGGACAACGAACTCTCATGGGTCAACTGGGATCAGGTCGACGGGGAGCTGCTGGAGGTGATGCGCTGGCTGATCGGGCTGCGACGCGAGCACCACGTGTTTCGTCGCCGTCGCTTTTTCCAGGGGCGTCCTATTCGCGGCACTGTGGATATTGGGTGGTTCAAGCCGAGCGGAAAGGTGATGACCGACAAGGACTGGGAAGCGGGACATGAGCGCTCGCTCGGGGTTTTTTTGAACGGAAAGGGGATCCCGGGCCACGACGAACGCGGGCAGCCGCTCTCAGATGACTCGTTTCTCCTGGTGTTCAACGCCCATTCGCGGGAGGTCAAGTGGACGCTGCCCAAGCAGTACGGCGGTCCCTGGAGGCTCCTCTACGACACCGAGCGGCTGCAGCCCGAGCCA
>Ga0209057_1000812_pt1 | contig 26560 bp, 25 predicted proteins | sample GraSoiAngelo_146_FD_185903 | JGI IMG/M metagenome (GOLD analysis project Ga0209057, IMG submission 185903) | Grasslands soil microbial communities from the Angelo Coastal Reserve, California, USA - 14_1009_05_30cm (SPAdes) (version 2) | ecosystem: Environmental > Terrestrial > Soil > Grasslands ... | reverse complement strand
ACTGGCCCGCGTACACGTGGAAGGTGCCCGTCGGATCCGAGACGCGGGCGCGCCACATCGGCTGCCCGTCCGTCCCGACGTTCTCGACGTCCGTGATGACGCCGACGACGAAGACGCGGTTCACCTTCGCGCCGAGGGGCGTGACGACGTACGACGGCGGACGCTCGCCGGTGCCCTCGGTCTCCAGGTTCGCGTCGTTGTACTCGGAGGCGAAGAGCCGCCAGGCGACCTCGCGGATCATGCGGATCCCTCCAGGCCCTCGAGCATCTCCCGCGCCTCCGCCTGCACGTCGACCTTGAGCAGCTTCGCGGACTCGACGATCATCATGAGCCCGTAGTCGTCCGAGGTCACGTTCCCGCGGGCCTCGATCGGCTGGGCCACCAAGATGTCCGCGAGCTCGTCCCGCACGACGTCCGTCGACATCGCCTCCTTCGCGGCGGCGATGCAGGCGTCGAGCGACTTGTCCAGGAGGCCTTCTGTGAGTTCGCGGTCGAAGACCGCGGTGAGGGCGCCGGAGCCGTCGTCCAGGACCGCCTTCACGCGGAGGTCGGGTTCGCCCTTGACCTCTCCATGGAGGCGGCAGGCGCCTTTCCTCAGGACGCGGCGGCACTCCGGGCAGCGGTACACCAGGCCGGAGCCTTCCCGGAGGTCGATCAAGATGCCGCGGACCGTCACGTCGGCGGCGCCCCCTCGCTCCGCGAGGTCCTCGATCCACATCCGCGGGCTGACGTTGAGCCGCTCGGACGGCGGCAGGAGGTCCGGCTTCAGCCGAGTGATCGTCGCCCGCTCGTCGAAGCTGACCTGCGGGATGCCCCGCCACGTCTTGACGTAGGCCCCTTCGACGCGCAGGACCTCGTCCGGCTTCAGGGAGAAGTCCTTCCACGCGCTGAACTGCGTCTTGCCGGTCTCGTCCGCGAGGATGCCGGAGAAGACGGCCTTCGGGGCCCCGTCGACCTCGACCTCGCGTCGTTCGACGGACAGGATGCGCGCGGTCACGGCGACGTTCGACGCGCCCTCCCGAAGGTCCGCCACGCGGACCGCCGTCGGCTTGCCGACGTACGGCTGGCCCGCGCCGGGCTTGAATTCCGGCAGGGCGGTCGGCGATTCCTTCGCGACCGCGGTGCGAATGCCGAAGTTGACCTGGACCTGCCCGCGGTATTCCTTCGTGTACGCGTTCTGCACGCGGACCACGTCCCCCTTGGCGAGGGGGACCGGAAGCGGCTCCCACGCGGTGAAGGGGATTGTCGTCGTCGGATCTCCGAGGATGCCGTACAAGATGCGCTTCGAGCCGCCTTCGACGGTCACGTCTCGCTCGTTCACGCTCACGATCCGGGCAAGCAGGTTGACGCTCTGCTCCCCGGGCATGAGTTCCCGCAGGGTCTTGCTGATCCCCGTCGCGAGGGTCGCGGGGTTCCCGCCGTGCTTCTTGACGATCGACCGCTTCGCGGTGTCCAGCGACACGCGATAGACGTTCAGGTAGCTCGACAGCTCTCGCTCGATCTCTTGCTCACTCACTTTGTTCCCAAGCGCCCGGGTGATGTCATGGACATGGGGCGCCAACTCCTCTTTCACAGAACTCACGTTCCTGAGGCGTGTCTGTTTCTCGCCTCGTCCCTCCGGACGATTCCGTCCTATAAAGGGGTTCGGACGGGTGGACGAAAGTACTGCCGGCGGCGGTCCGTGCGGAAGGTTCATTCCCTATCTTCCGTATCTTTCGACCGTGGACACGGATGAGATGATGCGGGCGGTCCTCGAGTTCCTCCGGACGGCGCGGGAACTCGCTCCGATCAAGGTGCAGCGCCCCTGGGGGACGGTCTACCGCGATGATCGGTTCCCGTTGATCCATCAGGCGAACCTCGCCTGGGTGTCGGCCGTCCCGGATGACGGTCCGGAGCCGATCTTGGCGGACATGGATCAGGCCTTTCGCGGCACCGCGATCCGCCATCGGGCCCTCCTGTTCGAGGATGCGGAACGAGCGTATGCCGTCCAGGAGGAATTCATCCGTCGCGGATTCCGCCCGACCGCGGAACTCGCGATGGCCAAGGTCGGCCTGCCCGATTGCATCGTGAACCGCGAGGTGGAGATTCGATCCGCGGCGGAGGGCGAGGCCGCCGAGGGATTCCGGTCCGTGATGCGGGCCACGGATGCCGCCTTCGGCCATCCTCCCGAGGTCCTCGAGCAAATGTGGGGACTCCGCCAGGACTGGGCGCATCAGGTCGGGATGCGGCCGTACCTGGCCACCCTGAACGGCGCGCCGGCCGGGACGTTCAGCGTGTGGCCCCGCGGGATCTTCGCCTGGATCGACGACGTCGCGACCCATCCCGATTTCCGGATGCAAGGCGTCGGCCGCACGATGATCTTCGAGGCCTGCAAACGGGCGGCCGAGGCGCGCTGCGAGTGGGTCGTCCTGATCTCGGACCTGTTCGACACCCCGCAAGAGATGTACAAGACGCTGGGCTTCGAGCCGATCGGCGAGGTCCGCGGCTTCCTCCGCGAGAGCGGATGAGGCCAGGTCGGTCGACGGCCGTTCGGGGAAATGTTATAGTTAAACAACCATAACATCCGAATCCTTCTTAGCCGCTGCCGGTGGTCGCCCCTCCGATGGACTTGGGCCTGCGCGGCAAGGTGGCCGTCGTCGCGGCCGCGAGCCAAGGGATGGGCCTCGCGACGGCCCGGGCGCTCGCGCAAGAAGGATGCAAGGTCGCGATATGCGCCCGAAATCAGGCGCCTCTCGAAAAGGCCGCAGCCGCGATCCGGAAGGATACCGGGGCGGAGGTCTTGGCCGTCCGCGCGGACATGTCCCGGGCGCCGGACGTCGACGCGTTCGTGAAGGCGGCCCTCGCCTCCTTCGGAGGCGTCGATCTCCTCGTGCCGAATGCCGGAGGACCGGCGGCCGGACGCGCGGACGCGTTGACGGACGAGCAGTGGTCGCAGGCCTTCGACTTGACGTTTCAGAGCGCGAATCGTCTCATCCGGGCGTCCCTCCCCTCGATGCGGTCCCGGGGAGGCGGCTCGATCGTCGCGATCACCTCGATCTCGGTGAAGCAGCCGGTCGACAATCTCGTCCTTTCGAACGCAATCCGCGCCGCGGTCGTCGGCCTCGTGAAGACCCTCGCGCGGGAGCTCGGGTCGGACCAGATCCGGGTGAACGCGGTGGCGCCCGGCTGGATCGCGACGGACCGCTTGTTGGACCTCATGCGGGACCGGGCGAAGCGGGAGGGGCGGCGGTTCGAGGACGTTGTCGCGGAAGGGACGCGGGAGATCCCGCTGGGCCGGTACGGGGAGCCCCGCGAGGTCGCCGACCTGATCGCGTTCCTGCTCTCGGAGCGGGCGTCCTATCTCACCGGGAACGTCATCCAGATCGATGGCGGATTGTACCGCGGCATCCACTAGGCCGCGTCACACATCCCGCTTCGGCGCCTTCGCCGGGGTGGTCGCGCACGACCAGCAGGATTGGCGGGAGACGCTGTTCCATGCGCGGCATTTGCGGCACTGCCACGTTTCCGCGGTCGGCCCGACCGAGGGACGCGCGCCGAGGCGGGCGATCGCCGCCCCACAGGACCAGCAGACCGTCAGCTCCGCTTCGTTCGTGACCGCGCAGTGGGGGCATTCCCAGCTCGGGCCGAGGAGGCGAGGCAGCTTGCGGGTGCGGAGGCGCCAGTCGATCCATGCGAACACGACGCCACCCACCAGGAGAATCAGGAGGGCGCCTGGCAGGAGGTCTTCCACGTCCGACTAGGTTCTCGGGCGGCGATGATATAGGCTCCCTGCCGCGTATCACAGATGATAGCTCTTTTCCTCGTGGATTCACTGATTGAAGGTCTCGACCTTCTCGAACGTCGTCTTGAGGTACTTGATGAGGACGTCGCGGGCCCGTCGGAGGTGGCTCTCGTACCACACGCGGACGAGGTCCGCGAAGAGCCGGTGCAGATCGTCCATGTTCGTCTTGTCGAGCGGCTGATCGTACAGCGTGTGGATCGTCCAGCTCCGCTTCCAGCCGCTGTACTTGTAGTAATGCTCGCCCTCGGAATATTCGAACGTCACGCGCAGGTGGACCTTTCCGTCGACCTCGACGTAGTTCACCTTGAGCGCGTCGCCGACGCGGCCTTGGTCCATCGAGCGGTCGAGGAGTTGGACCGTCTGGACCGCGGCGGGGTTGAATCCGGGCCGCCAGTGCCAGTCGCCGTCGGGAAACGTGTCCGGGAACACGCCCCAGTTCGTGTACGACGGCTCGAGGGCGAAGTGCACGTTGATCTTGTTGAACCGCTTCCAGACCTTCCAGAAGTCCTCGATGAGGGTCTTGTTGAGCTCGAGCCGGGCGACGTTTTGTTCTCCGACGTCCTCGATGATTTCCCGGGTCTTCTTCTCGAGCTCCGCGTCCAGGGAGGAGAACCAATCATCCCCCTTGGCCTTCTTCGCCGCCATGGCCAAGACCCTTCTCTCCTTTGCGCCCAATGAAATATCTCGGTATATAGGTATTTGTCAGGACCACCTGGAGGCGGCGAACTAGTCTCCTCCCGCGATGGTGACCATCGCGTAGAAGGTTCGGAAGGCCTCGGGGTAGTCCGCGGCCTCGAATTCGAAATGCAATCCCGCGATACGGCGGACGGTGGGGATCATGGCCGCCCGGTCGGCTGCGTAGGTGCCTCGAAACTCGACGACCATGCGAATCGGCATCTTGGCTCGGAGCGGCGCAATAGTCTTCGCCTCTCGGAGGGCCTTGGCGGCCTCGGTCCGAATCTGTTCCCGCGCCTTCTTCGGATGCAGATTCCTCGCGGCGGTGGCTCCCGTCGCATCTTTCACCGCGACCGTGTGGACGTTTCCGATTAGCGCCTTCGCCTCCGCGGTCACCGCCCAGTCCCCCGTGACGAGGACCACGGGCACTCCATGATGTCCCGCCAGGTACGCGTTGATCCCGGTCTCGCCGACCTCCGTGTCGTTCACCCGAACGCTGGCGATGGTCCCGCTGTAGGTGTGGTCGAGGATCGCGCGTGGCGTCCCGGCCCGCGCATGGTATCCGATGAACAGGGCCGCGTCGTAGGACGAGTCGAGATCCTGCACCATCGAGAAGGACCTCGGCGTCCCGCGCAACAGCATGGCGGCTTCGTGCAGCTCCTCCGGAAGGAGGTTGTCGAAGTTCCAATGAGAGTCGGCGATCAAGACTTCCGTCGCGCCCGCCTTCACGCAACCCTCGACCGCGGCATTGGCTTCCTGCGTCATCAGGTGCCGATTGCGCTGGTAGGCCTCGCCTCCCTTAATCGGGTCCGTCTCGATCTCGCTAACGACGCCGCAGATTCCCTCCATGTCGATCGAGATGAAAACTTTCATCGACTCCGCTCTGCGACCGCATGGTCCGAATCGCCTTAACGTTTCGGAAGCGCGACGATTCGTGACGCGGCGCGGAATACCGGGCGCATGTTTAAGCGTCGAGATGTGCACGTCGATCTATCAACGGGGCCTGCCCCCAGGAGGAGTTAGACCCCACCATGGCATCGAAGAAGAGCAAGACCACGAAGAAAGCCAAGAAAGGCAAGCGCTGATTGATTCGCGCTTTCCGATCTCGTTGTGGACCGATTTCACCTTTTTCCCTTCTTTTCCTTATTCTTTTCCTTCTTCCTTCCGCGAAGGCGAGCGGCGAGCCGCTCATGGAGGACCTCGCTCACGAGCTTCCCGTCGGCGCGACCTCGAACCCGTTCCATCACCTTCCCCATGAGGGCCTTCTCCGCCGCCTCCCCTCGGGCCTCGATCGCATCCTTCGACTCGTCGAGGACCGCGTCGACGATTGCCTCCAGCTCCGTACGGGCAATCCCCTTCACCCCGAGCGAGGCGATTGCCTCGGTTGCACGAATGCCTCGACGGGCCATCGCGCGCAGGAGGTCGGGGAGCGCTTCCTTCGCGAACCGGCCGGCCTTCAGGAGGGAGAACAGTTCCCGGAGATGGTCGACGGGAATTCCGTCCACGTCCAAGGATTCGCGCCTCAATTCACCGAAGTTGTAGAGGAGGACCGTCGCGACGAGCCTTGGCTCACCGAACTCCCGGGCGATCAGCTCGAACAACTCGTCCGTCCCCTCCTGGACGAGCTGGCGGGCCAGCTGCTCGTGGATCGCGTACTCGCGGACGATGCGGCTCACGGCGACGTCGGGCCGTTCCGGGAGATGCTCGCGGATGCGCTCCAGGCGTTCCCGCGTAACGCGGATCGGCGGCACGTCCGTCTCCGGATACATGCGCGCCTTCCCGGGCAGGGGTCGGCTGTACGCGCTCGTCCCGTCCGGTCGCGGCTCTCGAGTCTCCGGGGGGACGCCTTGGATCGCGGCCTGGGCTCGTGGGATCATCTCCTCGATCGCGGCCTGGGCTTTCGTCCGCCGTTCGGCGACGAGGATGAAGGCATCTTGCGGTCCCGTTCCAAGGGCCTTGCGAACGGCATCGACTTCGGGCGCGATGATGCCGTATGCGGGCAGTTCATCCGAGTGGAAGATTCCCGCGACGCCTGCGATGCGTGCATGCGCCGCGAGCTCCGGGCCCAATCTCCCCTTCAGGAGGCCCGCGAATCCGGGGAGGGACCATCCCAGGACCGCTCCGCCTCGCGCCGACGCCGAGGCGACGACCTTGGATTGCGTTTCCCGGAACACGGCGGTCACGTCCTTCACGGCCGCGGGGACGGATCGAACGCCTCGCCGCTTGAGTTCGGCCGCGACCTCGAGGAGCATGCGCTGACGTTCGACCTCCTTCTCGACGAAGGTGGCGATGAGCCGCAGTTCCTGGACGCCCTTGATCTCGATCCGGGCCCCTCCCTCGATCGAGACGTTCAAGTCCTCTCGGATCGTCCCGATGCCGCGCAGGACCTTCCGCGTCGCCCGCAACAACGAGCCGAAAGTGAGGGCGACCTCGCGGGCTTCCTCGGGGGTCTTGATGTCCGGGGTCGTCGCGATCTCGACGAGCGGGATGCCGAGACGGTCGAGACGGTAGACGACTTCGCCCTCGGCCTCGCCGAGTTTCCGGGCCGCGTCCTCTTCCAGGAGGATCGTCGGAACGCCGATGCGTTTCCCGTTCGTCTCGAGGTGCCCGTCTAAGGCGACGAGCGCGGAGCGTTGGAACCCCGACGTGTTCGAGCCGTCGATCACGATCTTCCGCATGAAGTCGACTTCGCTCACTGGCTTCGCGTCCAAGAGGAGCGCGATCTCCAACGTGATGTCCAAGGCCTCCGGGTTGGGCGGATGGGGCGGCTCTTCGTCCGCCTCGACGAGGCAGACGTTGGGCGTCGTCTCGTAGACGAAGGTCAGTCGGCGTTTCGCCTCCTCGATGGCCGCCGCATCGACCTCGCCGAGCTCCGATTGCGTGGGCCTCAGCCGTCGGCGGAATCGGAGTCCGCCGGGCGCGTCGACGAGGGCCGACGCGTCTTCGCAGAACAACTTGTGGGTCGCGAGCTGCTGGTGAATCTCCAGGCCGACCTTCAAGCCGAGGGCCCGGTAGTCCATCGCGGCTGGAAGCCCGGCGCCGGGATTAAGCCTTCTCTGGGGACGGGACGGAGGCCCCCGCTTTCTTGAGGAGGGCCTCGAGCTCTTCGATCCGAGCCTCCGAGGCCTCTAAGTCCTTTTCCAGGGACGCGATCCGGTGCGCAGCCTCCTTCAGCTCCGTCCATAAGATGTGATACCGCCGGCTCGCGCGGTACTCGCGCAGCGGCTCGGGATCCGACGGCTCCGGCTCTCCGTCGGTGGCCAGGAGATTCTTCACGTAGAAATCCCGGTCGAGTTCCGGCATCGCGGCCATGCGGAGGAGAAGGTGGTGCGGATACTCTGGCTTCAGCGTCGACGCGGCTCGAAGGGCCATGAGGACCGCGGACTCGCCGCAACAGTTGAAGTCCCGGGTCGCGACGTGGTTCTCGCCGTGGGTCTGGCGGTGCATCTGCGCGAGCATCTCCCAGATGCCTTCGTATTCGTCCTGCGCGGACATGGAGGATCGACGGACCAACACCCCCGCGGGCGATGTACCTTTGGGACGGTCGCAATCGCGCGACTGGGACCGATGGCTTCTTGGCCTCCCGGGGTAACAGGCGCGGGCGATGGGGCGCGTCTTCGATTTCGCGAAGCGGCGGATCGTCGGCTATGTCCTCTTCTGGATCCTGGTCCTCCTCTTCCTGGGCATCCTCTATCCCGCGGATCCGCCGGCCCAAGCCGGCGCCCTGGTCATCCTGGGAATCGCCTTCCTCGGATCCCTCCTGTTCACACGGCGGATGAAGCGGAAGCAGAAGGTCCGAAGGGAGGCCGAGGACCGCGTGAAACAGATGCAAGAGGCCTATCAGATGCAACAGATGACCCGGATGCAAGCGCCGCAGCCGCCGGTCGGGCAAGCCCAGGCGGAGCGGGCTCAGCAGCTGGAAGCGACCCGACGGGCGGGTAGCCGCTAGCGGCCCTTCTCCCGGTCTTCCTCGCGGTACGGGGACCGGAGCGTGCCGTCCTCCCTTTTCCGCCGGTGCTCCTTCTCGTTCTTCAGCCACGCGAGGAGGCGAGACGCGGCGCCGAACGGACGGAACTCGAAGACGACCTTGCCGTGCTCGGAATCTTGCGTGTGCAGGAGGACCCGCTTCCGTTTGTGGACGACGTCGATCGTTTCTTCGAGAGGGATCTCGTGGTAGTGCTTGCCCTTCTTGCCGCCCGGCAGGTCCATCCAAGGGAGGTCGAGGAGGAGGAGCCGCCGGCGGGTCTGCCACACCCACCCTTCCCGCGGCTCGACGAGGGTCTTCTTCGCGAGGGCGACCGGTTTGAAGATCGTGTACTTCAGGGCGCGGTATCCGATGATCTGATCGCCGCCGTAGAGGACCGGCTCGTTCGCGTCCGTCAGGACGACGCCGACCTCCCCGACCTGATCGATCTTCATTCGGTGTGCCGAACCCCGGGCGCGGGATAAGCTTAACGCGGGCCTGCGCCGCCGATCATTCCGCGAATTCGTCGAGGCCGATCTTCGGGTTGATCTCTCCCGCGACGTTCGTCGCCATCGCGCGAACGACCTCCGGCGGTTCGCGGGTGTGGCCGAGGACCCACATCAATTTGACATAGGCCGTCTCCGGCGTCATGTCCTGCCCCTCGAGGACCCCCGCCTTCAGGAGATCCCGGCCGGTGTCGTAGACGCGAAGGCCCACCCGGCCCTGCAAGGTCTGGGTCGTCATGACGACGGCCACGCCGTCCCGCGTTGCCTTCCGGAGGATCGGGATCAGGTCGTGCGCGACGTGGCCGAGCCCGGTCCCTGCGATCACGACGCCGTGCAGCCCCTGCAACGTCGCTTCCAGTTCCGTCGGTCGCTGACCCGGATAGAAGGACACGAGCGCGACCCTGGTGTCGAGCGTGTCGTCGACCTTCGTCGGGCCGCGGGCGCGGGGAAGCGCGCGGTCAGATAGCTCGACGGCGCCGTCCGCGTCCACGCGGCCGAGCGGGGTCGCGTTGAGGGAGCGGAAGGCGTCCCGCCGGGAGGAATGCATCTTGCGCACCTTCGTCCCGCGATGAATCTGCGCGAAGGTGTCGCTCGTCTCGCCGTGCATCACGGCGACCACCTCGCCGAGGTTCGCGACCCCGACCCGAGCGGCGGCGAGCAGGTTGAGCGCCGCATCGGACGACGGCCGATCGCTCGACCGTTGCGCCCCGACCACGACGACCGGTCCCGTGAGATCCCGCAGCATGAAGGAGAGGGCGGCGGACGTGAAGTGCAACGTGTCGGTCCCGTGCGGGATCACGACGCCCGCAGCTCCGCCGTTCAGCTCCTTCCCCGCCTCTTGGGCGAGGCGCTGCCACTGTTCCGGTTTCATGTTCTCGCTGTAAACGCTGTAGATGACCCGGGCGCGGACGTTGCAGACGTCGAGCAGCTCCGGGACGCTGAAGACGAGTTCCTCGGCGGTCACGGCCGGATGGACGGCCCCGGTACGGTAGTCGACGTAGGACGCGATCGTCCCGCCGGTGCCGAGGACCGCGACGGTGGGCTTGGACGCCGTCGGAGGCGGCAGTTTCCGCTCAACCGCGGCGGGGGTGTGCTTCGCCGTGACTTCGATCGATTCGACGTCGCCGAGTTCGATGCCGACGTTGTAGCCGTTCGGCAGCTTGACGGTCAGGATGTCGTCGCCGCTGAAGCCGTGGTGTGGCATCAGCGTTCCCTCGTACCGTTCGCCCTTCGCCCGGACGAGGACCGAGTCGCCCGCGTCGGCCTTCGCGCGGTCGAGGAGGGCCCGCACCCGCGGCGGGTAGTCCATGGCCCTCGCAACCGATCGGCCCGTTATGGTTTTTGTGCCGCGAAGCAGAAGGTTCCGGAGGACATGGGGGTCGCGATGGTGCGGACCGCTCGAGACGTCCTCAACGGCCTCCGGTGGCGCGATTCAAACCAGCTCGAGCCGGCGGTCGTATACTACCGGGACCGGACCCGCCCGGAGGGCTTCCGGACGATCCATGGCGGTGAGATCGTCGACCTCGAGCGCCGGTACTTCACGACGCGCACCGCGCGTCTCCCGTATTACAAGATCGAGCGGATCGAATCTGCCGGCGAGGTCTTGTTCGAACGATGACCTGTCCGCCGACTGGCTCCGCTGGACGCGCATCCGGAAATCAAGGAGAAACGCCGCGCGTGGGCGCGGCGTGCGCGGAACTGCAATCAGCCGTTCATTCGCTGCGACGCGACCAGGGGAGGTAGGGCTTCGCAGCCGCGACGATGGCTCCGAGGATCCCGACGACTCCGCCGATCGTGCCGGGCTGGCCGCCATAGTAGATCAGGATGATGCTGATCACTACCGCCACGATCGCGCCGTTCATCAGGTTCTTGCGGGTCATCGCCGCAGACGCCCACAGGGCTCCGCCGAGGACCACGTTGATGATGATTGTTGATGCAACGTTTCCATATTGGTTCTGCGGAATTCCCTGGTTCACCCACTGGACGCCGTAGATCGCCACCGACAGGAGGATCGCCAAGATGCCACCCAGCATGAGCAGCAACTCGTGGGGCTGCTTCGCGCCGAGCTCGGCCATGGCTTCTCGTCCCGTCTCGTAGCTGGACGTCATGGTTTCAGCGGTCCACCTGAGACCGTGTCCATATGGGTTCCGGCCCCGTTGGCGGCGCTGAGAATCACCAGGCAGAACAGGAGGAGCCGTGGCCCTCCGGAATCCCCCTGTCCGCGGAGCTAAATGTCCCGGATTCGCCCCCGCAGCCTCCCCGTGATCGTGCCGGAGGTCCGGCTCAGACCTCGGGGGCTCTGTGAAACTGCAAGCGCAAAAGGAAAGGGTCGAAAAGGGAAAAGGCTCCGCCTGGGGAGCATGGAACTCCGTGGCCGGAGGACCGGCCTACGTCTTCTGGGACCAGGGCATGTACGGTTTCGCCGCCGCGAGGATCGCGCCGAGGATCCCGATGAGGCCACCGATCGTGCCGGGCTGGCCGCCGTAGTAGATCAGGATGATGCTGATCACACCGGCGACGATGGCTCCGTTCATCAGGTTCTTCCGCGTGATCGCGGAGGACGCCCACAGGGCACCGCCGAGGACGAGGTTGATGATCAACGCCGTCGTCACCGCGGTATACTGGCTCTGCGGGATTCCCGTCGTCACGTACTGGATCCCATACCTCGCGACGGTCAGGAGGACTGCCAGGACGCCGCCCAGCATGAGGAGCAGCTCGTGCGGCTGCTTCGAGCCGAGTTCCGCCATGGCCTGCCTTCCCGTGTCGTAGCTGTGAGACATGGTTTCGATCGGCACCGGGGATGCAGCGGGATAATGGTTGTCGCCGAACTGTGCGCCCGTGAGAATCAAGGAGTTGTGCGAAGTGAGAATCATCTTTTGAACGATCTCGAACGATCATCGGGCTACGTTTTAGACCCCGTCGCGCTTTCCAGGACCCGAGACCATGGCGACGTTTCCGGAAGAGGTCTTGACCCGAACGAAGAAAGGGGAGACGGAAGTCCGTTCGCTCATCGACCGGGGCCGATACGTCCGATACCGTTATCTCCACCCGGAGACCGGCGAGGCGATGGAGGGAGGTAAGGTCAAACTCGTCCTCCGGTCCGAAGCCGGCCCAGCGGAGGAATATTTCCTCATCCCGACGAAATCGGAGCGCACGCTGCTCATCCCGACGTCGGAGAAGGGCGCGCGGAAAATTTGGGACGGATCGCGCGCCGTCGACCTTTGATCGGCGCCGCTAGTCCCGATTCCACCTCTTCGCGGTTCCCATTATCAGATTGGACGTGTCGAGACCGAAGCTTGATTACGCCAAGCCTTCTCTGACGGCCCCGCGACAGAGATGGGACGCCCGGTGATGCGTCATCCTTTCAAGTTCCTGTGTTTCGGGATCGCCCTCTTGGGAGTGGCTCTCTCTCCTCTCCTTGTCCCGGGGCTCTCAGGAGGGAGCCAGGGCGGCGGTTCCCCCGGGCCGATTCCAAGGTCCCCGTGGCCGCCCGCGGTTCGGAATGCGACGATCGGGACCTTGCCGACGATGGGCTGGAACAGCTGGAACCATTTCGCCTGCGGCATCGATGAGAACCTGATCAAGCAGATTGCGGACGGGATGGTCAACGGCGGTCTCCAGGCGGCCGGATACGATGTCGTGACGCTCGACGCGTGCTGGTCCGCACGGAACCGGGATGCGGCAGGAAACCTCTCGAACGATCCCCAGGCCTTCCCCTCCGGCATGAAGGCCCTCGGGGACTACATCCATGCCCGCGGCCTCCGGTTCGGCCTCTACACGTCGATCGGCACCCGCATGTGCGGCGACGTGGGCCCGGGGAGCCTGGACCATGAAGTCCAGGACGTCGCCACCCTCGCTTCGTGGGGCGTCGACTACATCAAGGCGGACCGCTGCAGCGCGGACGGCCTGGTGATGAAGGACCTCTACGCGCGCTGGCGGGACGCGATCGCCGCGTCCGGCCGGCCGATCGTCCTGAGCGCGAGCGACAACATCGCGGTCCAAGAACCCTGGGCGTGGGGCCCGGTTACCGCCCACCAGTGGCGCATGTCCGACGACATCAAGGACGATTGGGCGACGATGATGGGGATCTTCGATCTCAACTTCCTCCACGCGGCGGCGACGGCGCCGGGAGGCTTCAACGATCCGGACATGCTCGAGGTCGGAAACGGCGGGATGTCGGAGACCGAATACGCGACGCATTTCGGACTCTGGGCCCTGATGTCCGCGCCCCTCATCGCCGGCAACGACCTGCGGACGATGGACGCGAGCACCCGAGCGATCCTCACGAACGCGGAGGTCATCGCCGTCGACCAAGATCCGAACGCGTTCCAGGCGATCAAGGTCCACGACAACGGCGCGGGCCAGGAGGTCTGGTCCAAGCCGCTCGCGTCGAGCGGCAGCCGCGCGGTCGGGCTCCTCAACCGGGGCCGTGCCGCCGCGACGATCGGGGTCGACTGGTCCGCGATCGGACTTGCAACCGGCAGCGCGACCGTGCGGGACTTGGAGGCGCAGCAGGATCGCGGGACCTTCGTCGACAGCTACAGCGTGAGCGTCCCCGCGCACGGATTGGCCTTGCTCCGGATCCTCGGGACGGATCGAGCGGCGACCGGCGGATACCTGAGCGACCAGCCTTGGACCTACATGGCGAATGAGAATGGGCCGGTCGAACGGGACATGAGCAACGGGGGATCGGGAGCCGGAGACGGCCGCGCCCTTTCCTTGAACGGTTCCCGCTATGCCAAGGGATTTGGCACCTGGGCCCCGTCCGCGATCGAGTTCCGTCCGGATGGATCGTGTTCAACGTTCACGGCGGAGGTCGGCATCGATGACGAGGCCGGGAGCCGCGGCACCGTGATTTTCCAGGTCTGGGGCGACGGACAGAAAATCTTCGACAGCGGCGTGACGACCGGGACGACGCCGACGAAAAATATCCAGGTCGACCTTTCGGGAATCCGCAGCCTGCGGCTCGAGACCGTTGCGGTAGATGGTACGAGCTACGACAGCGGGGATTGGGCAGACGCCATCCTCGTGTGCTCCACGAGCCCGAACTTACCGCCTCAGGCGAGCTTCACCGTGAGCTCGAGCTCGGTGAGGCCGGGAGATCCGGTGAGTTTCGACGCCAGCTCGTCGACCGACCCGGACGGGACGATTCAGCTGTACACCTGGGACTTCGGGGATGGCTCCACCGGATCGGGGCCGCTCGTAGGCCATTCTTTCGGCCTGGCGGGGACCTTCAACGTCGTGTTGACGGTGACCGATAATGGGGGCGCTTCCAACACCGCGACCGCGGCGGTGTCCGTGACGAGTGCGCCGCGGGCCGAGTTCTCGGCCACTCCGCGGGCCGTGCTTCCGGGCATCCCGATCCGCTTCGATGGCTCGAACTCGACGGTCCCGGGAGGGCACATCGTCCTCTATGCATGGGACTTCGCCGACGGAGCGACGGCCCAGGGAAGGGTCGTCATGCATGCGTACTCGAGCCACGGGATTTTCTCGGTCCGCCTCCTGGTGAAGGACAATTTCGACCGAACGAACGAGACCCAGGTGGCCGTCGCGATCGGAAATCGCGCCCCGACGATCACGTCGACGAGCCCGAGCGCGAACAGCGTCCTCCAGGTCGGCGAACTGGGGACGTTCACGATCGCGGCCTCGGATCCCGACGGCGACTTGCTGTCGTACTCCTGGACGATCGACGGGGTTCACGTTGGGGCCACTTCCGGATCGTACGCCTTCGCCAGCTTGGTGCCTGGAGCGTTCGCCATTCGGGTCATCGCCACGGACGGATTCGCCGCGGTGCTGTTCGAGTGGCGCGTGACCGTCGAGGGCAGCAGCCAGGCGCCGGCGCCGCCTCCGACCGCGGGCGTTCCCGAGACCGTTGCTTCCCTTGGCGTCGTCGCGTTGGGACTGCTCGTCACCCTCGTAACCCATGCGATTCGCACGCGGAAGAGACGCTGATCGCCGCGCGGTTCCCCTCCTTCCACCGGGGCCGGGGGTCGCATCAGGCCGGGAGGAGTTCGTACCCGACGCGGTCGGTCTCCTTGCCCTTCGACCGCTTCTCGAGGATGTGGACCCGGCCGATTTCGGAGGAATTTTTCAGATGCGTCCCGCCACAGGGACAGTAGTCCGCGGAGCCGACCTGAATGATCCGCAGCCTCCGGATGGAGGCCGGGATGAGGTCGAGCAACGACCGATCGCCGATCTTCGAGTCGACGACCACGCGGTCTTCCTGGAAGATGCGGACCTCGTGGGCGGCCGCGGCCGTGCGGTTGCACTCGTCCTCAATCCGTTTGAGGTCTTCCGCCGTGAAGTTCGCGGGCTGGAAGTCGACGCGCGCGTGGTCCGTGTACAATTGGTTCCCGACCGTCCGGGCTCCGTAGATCTTCCAGACGAGGCCGGACAGGATGTGCTGGGAAGTGTGATACCTCATGTGGGCGTACCGACGATCCCAATCGATCGTCCCGTGGACCCGGCCCACCGCAGGTAGGCGGTCCACATGATGCCGGATGACGCCCTTCTCCTTCGTTACCCGGAGCACCTTGGCTTCTTGACCGGACCAGGAGAGCCTCCCGGTATCGTACGGCTGGCCTCCCCCTTCCGCGTAGAAAGCGGTACGGTCGAGGATCACGAAGTCGGGACCGGTCTCCAGGACGTTTGCGTCGAACTCCCGCAGGTAGCACGGGTCCGGTTCCTGCCCGCGGCGGTCCTCCATGTACAGGACCTGCGTCTGCATCTCGCACGCGGAGACGGACCGGAAGCATAAACCGTTTGGCTCTGGGCGCCGCGAGTCGGCGTTTCCGAGTCCCGGCGTTGGCCAGGCGAGAATCGGAACGGCGACCTGAAACCGCTTCACTTTCCGAGGACCGCGCGAGCGATGACCATCCGCTGGATTTCCGATGTGCCTTCGTAAATCTCGGTCACGCGTTGGTCGCGGTACAATTTCTCGACGACGTAGTCCTTGATGAATCCGTATCCGCCGTGAATCTGGACGGCCGCGTCGACGGCGCGGTGGGCGGCCTCCGACGCGAACAATTTCGCGACGCTCGATTCGTACGTGTGACGACGGCCGAGGTCCTCCATCTGGGCCGCTCGGTAGGTCAGGAGCCGGGCGGCCTCGATCTCGGTCGCCATGTCCGCGAGCTTCCACTGGATCGCCTGGAAGTCCGCGATCTTCTGGCCGAAGGCCTCTCTCTCCTTAGCATACTTGGTCGATTCGTCGAGGGCTCGCTGCGCGATCCCGAGGGCCTGGGCGGCGATGCCGATCCGTCCTCCGTCGAGCGTCGCCATCGCGATGTTGAATCCCTTGTGGAGTTCCCCGAGCAGGTTCTCCTTCGGGATCTTCATGCCGTCGAAGCCGAGCGAGACCGTGTCGCTCGCGCGGATCCCCATCTTGTCCTCCTTCTTCAGGACCGAGAAGCCGTCCGCATCCGTCGGGATGATGAACGCGGAGATCTCGTGCTTCTGGCGTCCCGTGCGGGCGTATCCGATGACGACCTTGGCCACGGAGGCGTTCGTCGCGAAGGACTTCGTCCCGTTCAGGATCCAGTGGTCGCCTTTGAGCTCGGCCGTCGTCCGCATCGCGGCCGCATCGGATCCGCTCCCCGGCTCCGTGAGGGCGTAGGCGCCGATCCACTCCCCGCGAGCGACAGGCCGGAGGTACTTCCGTTTCTGCTCTTCCGTCCCGTACCGGAGCAAAGGCTCGCACACGAGGCCGTTGCACACCGCCGCGATGACGCCGGCGCTCGCGTCTCCCCGGGAGAGTTCCTCGATCGTGATCGCATAGCATACGGTGTCGAGGCCGGACCCTCCGTATTTCTCCGGCACGAAGACGCCGAAGAGCCCGAGCTCGCCCATCTTCTTCGCCCACGCCTGCGGGAACTCTTGGCTCTCGTCGAAGGCGCGGGACTGCGGGACGATCTCTTGCTCCGCGAACGACCGCACCGATTTGCGCGTGATCTCTTGGGCTTCGGTGGGCGCGAAATCCATGTGCGTCAACGAACGCCCTTCGTCCGGATAAATTCTCCGCGGCCGAACCTTGATGACCCGCCAGGGACTCGCGGGTGGGGTGTCGCTGCAACTCGAGCCACTGCAGACGACGGAGGCCCATGCCTATTGGCGGGTCTTCCTCTCCGGCCGCACCGACCTTCCGACCGGGGATCTCAAGATCCACTTGGACCGGTACCTGGGCCTGACTCCGGAGGAGCAACGCTCCCACTTCTCTGCGAAGAAGGACGGCCGGATCATCGGAACCCTTCGCCTCGGCCCGTCCGAGATCTCCGGATTCTCGATCGATCCGTCCTTCGCCCCCGAGACGGCGACGGTCCTCCTGAAGGCGGTGGACCTTCTTCGCGCCGGCGGAGCGACGGCGATCGTCGCGCATTTCGAGGACCGATACGAGCCCGCGTTCGTCTCGTTGGGGTTCCGCCGCGTGTTCGCCCGCATACGGATGGAGGCTCCGACCCGCAAGGCCCCGCCCCCAGAAGGCCTGACGCTGCAGCCGCCGGAGGAGGACGAGGTCCTCGGTCTGACGCAATTTTTCGTTGACGCGTACGAGGGCCATATCGAGCAGCAGTTCGGCATGCACACCGGATCCGACGAAGAGTGGCGCGGCTACGTGGGAGGCCTGTTCAAAGGTGACTCGGGACAATATTTGCCCGATGCCTCGTATGTGGCGCTCGAAGGCGACCGGATCGTCGGCGCGATCCTCGTGACCCATTGGATGGGGATGCCGCTCGTCGCGGAACTCGGCGTCGCGAAGGACCGCCGAGGGCGCGGGGTCGGGCGGGCGCTCCTCGAAGCTGCGATGGGCAGACTCGCGGGCCGAGACGAGCCCCGCCTCGCCCTCTACGTCACGGTCGGGAACGATGCCGCGACGAACCTGTACCGCTCCCTCGGCTTCACTCAGGTCGGTGGCCAGTCCGTCACCGCGCGTCTCGAACCTTAGGGGTTTTCCCGCGTTCGACGTCGCCTCTCAAGCGGCGGGGAAGCTGACCGTGTGGCCTTCGGCCTGGCGCCGGGTCTTCGCGGGCGCGCGGATGCGGAATCCCTTCGAACGCGCGAACCGATGCATGATATCAAGGATGTACCGTCCCCCGACGCGGGCCGTCAGCACGATCATCGCTCGCAGAGGCACCGGGAGGGCCGTGAGCCGCCAGAGGTCCTTGTCAACTTCGAGGAGGATGTGCCGCCAGGCCCGGTACGCGACGTTGAACCGGGCTTCGTCGATCATCTCATCGAGGTTGTAGAACTGTTCCCCTCGGAGGACGCCGATGGGGACGAAGGTCAGCGGCGCGGTCACGAAGTGACCGTTCGGGATCTGCTCCATCCGGTCGATCAGGTCGACCGTCATCCAGGCGTCGGCCGGCGTTTCACCCGGCAGGCCCAGGATGATCGTGTACGCGGGGTACCAGTAGTTGCGGTTAAGGATCTCCGTGCCCCGTACGACCAGGTCGGGCCATTCCTCGGCGGCGAAGGGCGCCGCCTTGCGGTGCAACACCGCGCGCGAGAGGGCGGGACTGCCCGTCTCGATCCCGCTCTGGATGCCGATCCACTTCCTCGGTCCCCCGCCGACGATCTTCGTGAGGTCGGCGATGAGGCCCGGATTCGTCACCGCGGCGCTCACGGTCCCGTGGGTCGGGTAGCAGTGGGACACCCCCGGTTGCTCCATGACGAAACGGAAGAGGTCCTTCACCGCGTCCTCGTTCGGCTCCATCGTCTTCCAGTTCTCCAGCTTGTAGAGGAAGATGTCGTCCGAATGGAGCTGGATCGACGACTGGCCATCCGCCGCGTTCATCGCGATCTCGTCGCCGATGTAGTCCAGGGGGAAGTACCGCGGACGGCGGAGGGTGACCTCGCAGAACTCGCACCCGCGGCCGCAGCCCCGCATGACCTCGTTCATCCCGTGCATCGTCGGCCCGAGGATCTTCGGGATCTGATCGACCGTCGGCGCGGTCGCGTTCGTGAAGCGCATGACCGGTGGCGCGTCGCCTCCGGCGATGCGGTCGAAGATTTCGGGGACGAGGTGGTCCACCTCTCCGTGGACAATGTGGTCGATGCCGAGCTCCTGCTGCATCCCTTCGCGGCAGTCGAAGTGCCATCCGCCCGGCCCTCCCAGGACGATCTTGTATTTCCGGTCCGGCCGCTGCAGCCGGCCGACGAGATCGAGGAACATTGCCTTCGTGTACGGGGTCAGGACGCCCCCCATCGTGAAGGACATGCTGACGGGACCGAGTCCCAGCGGGTCCATCGAGTGGAGGCCGACGACCTCCGTGTCATCGCCGATGTACTGTTCGATGTTTCGCGGGTCCGCGATGACGACGGAATCCCGGCCGTTCGCTTGGACGAGGGAGGCCTCGATCTTCCGAAGGCCATACGGCACGCGGATGGGACGGCCTTGCGCGTCGACCTTCGGGGCGTTCGCCAGGATTCGGAAGACGAGACGCGACTGCCATTGGTCCGTTGGGATGCAGCTGAAGAACGTGGCCAGCGGGACGTTTCGATAGTCCGTCATCAGGGTAAAGTCCGCTGCGAGCACGTACTTCGCGATCGTTCTCCCTCCCCAGCGAGAGCGATTGGGGTGCGGTCGGGTTGCTGACCGTCCGTTCTTTGGCCGAGCTGAAAGAACGAGACTAATTAGATATACGTTGCGCCTCGCGGTTCCGACAATTATTCCGAAGGGGCGGCCGGCGAAAAGCATATCCGGACTCCGACACGCTCCGCCGCGCAGGTGACGGCATGGTCGAGGTCGGCGAAAGGGCACCCGATTTCACGATGTTGAGCGACGAGTCGAAACCTGTGACGTTGTCCAAGGAGACCGGCGGAGGACCGGTGATCCTCTCCTTCTACGTGTTCGACTTCACGAACACCTGCCAAGGTCAGCTGTGCGCGCTCCGCGACTCCCTCGGCGACCTTCAGGCGATGGGGGCGAAGGTGTTCGGCATCAGCACGGACAGCCATCACAGTCATCGGATCTTCAAGGAGCAGAACCGCCTCAACTATCCGCTGCTCAGCGATTGGAACCGGTCCGTCAGCAAGGCCTACGGGGTCCAATACGATCGCTTCGGGAGCTTCGGCCTGGAGGGCGTCGCCAAGCGATCCGTGTTCGTCCTCGACCGCGGCGGCGTGGTCCGATACAAGTGGGTTACCGAAGACCCGAAGGTGCCGCCGGATCCGAAAGCGGTCTTCGCGGAAGTCAAGAAGCTCGCTTCGTGAGCCCGAGTTGCGTCCGGGCCTCGTCTGCCGTCCGCACGGTCGGCGCGGCCAACGGAGGCAGGTCGGATCCGCGAGGCGAGCCGGTGTTCACTAGGACGACCTGGTCCTCCTTCGTGATCACACCGTCGTCGTAGAGGCGACGAAAGCCGGCGAAGGTCGCCGCCCCTTCGAGGCAGGTGGCGATCCCCTCGAAGACCGCGAGGTTCTGAGCCGCAACGCGCATCGCATCGTCGGAGACGGCGGTCGCGGCGCCGCGGGTCTCCCGGAGCGCCTTCAGGACGAGGCGGTCCGCGATCGTCGAGGGCACGCAAAGCCCCGCGGCCTCCGTCCTCGGTTCCGGCCACGGCGCCGCCGTTTCCTTCCCTTCTTTCCAGGCCTTCACCAGCGGCGCGCACCCCGCGGCCTGCACGACCGCGAAGCGAGGCCCCGGCCCCTCGAACCAGCCGAGGTCACGTAACTCGTGGAGCGCCTTCCACATCCCGACGATGCCGGTCCCGCCGCCGGTCGGGAACACGATCCAATCCGGCAGGCCGTGGAGGGCCTCCCAGATTTCGAAGAGGATCGTTTTCTTCCCCTCTACGCGGTACGGTTCGCGGAGCGTCGCGACGTTGAACGTCTCCGTCGTCGAAGCGAGGTCCGTCGCGATGCGACCGGCGGCCGCAATGTCTCCATCGACACGGACGAGATGGGCCCCGTGCAGGAGGGCCTCGCGGGCCGCTTCGTCGGAGCCGGCTTTCGCCAGCAAGACGATGGACCGAACGCCATGGACCGCGGCGAACAGGGCGAGGGCCGCCCCCGCGTTTCCCGCGGTGGGCGCTACGAGATGCGTGGCGCCAAGGGCGCGCGCCATCGGGACCGCGACGGCCATGCCGCGTGCCTTGAACGTCCCCGTCGGATTGCGACCTTCGTCCTTCACGTACAGCCCTTCGACCTTGATCGGCGCGACTCGACCTCCGGAGCCGAAGACCTGGAGTCGGTGGAGGGGCGTCCCGCCCTCCCCTCGGGACTGGATCTCCGAGTCCGTCAGGGGCAGAAGAGGAGCGTATCGCCAGAGATCTTTGCGCGGCGCCAATTGACCGGTGCCGAGGTCGGTCCATTCGTATCGAGCGAACAAAGGCCCGCCACAGTCACAGGTGTTAATGAGCCGCACCTCGTACCGCTTGGAACACGCGGTGCACTCGAGGAACGCGGGACGCACATGGCGGTGATGCCTCCGGAGTCCAATACGGTTTCCTCGCGATGCCTTTATGTCCGTCCCCGCGTTCGATAACGCCGATCGATACGGTCCCGCGAACGACGGACGTTGGAGCGGCGTATGATCGCATGGTCCAGGCCATGCGGGAACGAGGACGCGTCCTCGTAGCCTTCTCCGGAGGCGTCGATAGCGGCCTCGTCGCAAGGATCGCCGTCGATGCCCTTTCCCGCGATGCGCTGGCGGTCCTCGCGGACTCCGAATCGCTGTCGCGCCGGGAACTCGCGGAGGCGGTGCGCGAGGCGGAGGAGATCGGCATACCGCTCCGCACAATCCGCGTTTCCGAGCTCGCGGACGACCGGTACGTCGCGAACCCCGTCAACCGCTGCTATTTCTGTCGCAAAGGGTTGGGCTCGGCCCTGAATCCGATCGCCTCGGAATTCGGGTATCGCTCGATTGCGGACGGCGTCAACCTCTCGGACCTCGGAGAGTATCGTCCCGGCATCCAGGCGATGAACGAGGAAGGGTTCTGGCATCCGCTCGTCGAGTTCGGATTCGCGAAGGCCGATGTTCGGGAACTCGCGCGGGAGCTCGGTCTGAGCTTTCACGACAAGCCGAGCAATGCCTGCCTGTCCTCGCGGATTTCGCACGGGGAGGTGATTACCGTGGACAAGCTACACCGCGTCGAGGAGGCTGAAGAGGCGATTCGGAATCTGGGGTTCCGCGTCGTCCGCGTGAGGGCCCACGAGGGAGTCGCCCGGATCGAGGTCCCGAAGGAGGACCTGCCGCGGATGATCGAGCCGGCGACGGCCGCGAAAGTGGTCCGCGCCGTCCGGGACGCGGGATTCGTCCACGTCACGATCGACCTGTTGGGCTACCGCAGCGGCTCGATGAACGAGGGCCTCTGAGCCCTCGCGGTTCCGTCCCACTGAAGGATTAAATATTACGCCGTTATCGACTTGAATGGAATTTCGGCAAGAGGCCGGGAGCGACGCGCCGTGACCGCAGTCGGGATCATTCCGAGCCTGGTTATCGGCGTCCGGGAAGGCATCGAGGCCGCCCTCGTCATCGGCATCATCCTCGGCTATCTGGTGAAGATCCAGCGCGTCGGCCTGAAACGGTACGTCTACAGCGGCACGATCGCGGCCTTCCTCGTGAGCGCGGGGGTCGCCGGCGCCCTCATCGCCCTCACCTGGGAGTTTCAGGGTGTCGCGCAGCAGCTGTTCGAGGGCATCACGATGCTCGTGGCCGTCGCCGTCTTGACCTCGATGGTCCTCTGGATGATCCAGGCCGCGCGAAGCATCAAGGTCCACGTCCAGGAGCGGATCGACGCCGTGCTGCGGCAGAGCGAGGTCTTCGGGCTCGGGCTCCTCTCTTTCGTCATCGTCCTCCGGGAGGGCGTCGAGACGGCCCTCTTCGTCTTCGGGGCCGGGGCTCTGACGAGTCCGTTCGAGGCGGTCCTCGGCGTCGGCCTCGGGCTCCTCATCGCCGGAGTGATCGGCGTCGGGATCATCCGAGTCTCCTGGCGGCTGAACCTGCGGCGGTTCTTCCAGGTGACCGGCGTGTTCCTCGTCATCGTGGCCGCCGGCCTGTTCTCGAACGCGGTCCTGGAACTTCGAGAGGCTCTCGGATGGCAACTGTTGCCCGTCTACAACCTCACCGCCATCTTCCCCGCGAACGAGACGAACACCGCCGGCTACCTCCTCCGCGGGATCATCGGCTACAGCGACGCCCCCACGCTCGTGGAGGTCGCCGCCTACTTCGGGTACTGGATCGTGGTGATCCTCGCCTACCTCGGAATCCGGACGGGGAAAATCACGATCGTGACCGCGCCGCTTCGGAGGGCCTGGGACGCGATGCTCGGCCGGCGGGTGTCCGCGGGCGCCGAGGCCGAATAGAAGAGCGCGGATCGTCCTCGAGTCCGCTGGATTCCGGAGGGTCGAGGCCCTACGGGGAAATCTTGATCACTTTCGTCGGGCAGGCCGTCTCGCAGGCCATGCAGTCGATGCAGTCCGATTCCCGGATCATGTCGGACTTGTCGCACCGGTACGTCTGCCACTCACCGCTCCCTTTCTCGACGATCTTGTCGTTGCCCGTCCCCTTCTTGCCCGGGGCCAGGAGCCACTCGAACACGTCGACGGGGCAGACATCCATGCAGACCCCGTCTGCCACGCAGCCATCGAAGTCGACCGCGACGTGGGTGCCGTGGACGCCGAGGCGCGTGGGATAGGGGTTCCCATCCGCGTCCAACCGCTCCTTGCCCTCCGCGAAGACCTTGTGGCCAAGGTGCTCGCCCGTCTCCGGATATTCGTCCGGCTTGTTCATGAAGTCCGGGTCGATCGGCTTGGCTGCAAAGTCCACTTCTCGCGACATTCGGTCGCCTCCAAGGAGCTCTAGCCCGGCCCACTTCAGGGCCGGGCATTTGCTTGTATACCCCTCCCCTTTTTGACCTTTCCGGTTTTATTTCGTCGTCTCTCCAGGGATGCGCGGTCCTCCGGTTCCCCGGACCGAAAAAACTCGAAACGTATTTCGCTGGCGCGCGCGGTCCCGCCTCCGTGGGAAAGAGCCGGGGCACACGGACCCGCGCGGTCCACGGTCCGCGTCGCCGAAAGCCCGGTCCCCTCGTGACCCCGATTTTTGCGAGCTCCACATGGGCCCTGGCGTCGGCCCGGGAGGGCGCGGACTTCGCGGTCGAGACCGCGCCGCCGGCGTACTACACGCGGTGGGGCAATCCGACGGTGCGGGAACTCGAGGACGCGCTCGCGGACCTCGAGGGAGGCGCCCGTGCGCTGGCGACCGGATCGGGGATGGGCGCGATTGCGTCCGCGATCCTCACCTCCGTCGACCGCGGCGATCACGTCGTCGCCGGCTCGAGCCTCTATACCGCTACGACGGAGATCTTCACGCGACTGCTCCCGCGCTTCGGGATCGAAACGACCTTCGTGGATCCGCGCCGACGCGGGGCGTGGAAAGAGTCGGTCCGTCCCGACACCCGTTTGGTCTACGTTGAGACCCCGGCGAATCCGACGATGATGATCACGGACCTCTCCGAGGCCGTGTCGGCGGCCAAGTCCGTGGGCGCCACCACCCTCGCCGACAACACCTTCGCTTCTCCGGTGAACCAGCGGCCGATCGAGTTCGGGGTCGACGGCGTGCTGCACAGCGCGACAAAATACCTCGGGGGCCACAGCGACGTGGTCGCGGGAGCCGTCATCACAGCGAAGCGAAGTCTGTTCGATCGCATTTGGTTCGTGTACAAGATGCTCGGGCCGGCCCTCGGTCCGTTCGAGGCGTTCCTCGTCCGCCGGGGACTCAAAACGCTCCCCCTCCGGATGGAGGTTCAGTCGAGGACCGCGCAGTCGCTCGCCGAGTTCCTGGAGGACCGTCGAGGGGTCCGCGTGGTCCACTATCCGGGACTTCGGTCGTTTCCCCAACACGCTCTGGCGCGCAAGCAGATGGACGGTTTTGGGGCGATGCTCTCCTTCGAACTGAACGGAGGCTATCGGGCCGGGAAGCGGTTCGTGGAATCGGTGGACGTCGCCACCCTCGCCGTGAGCCTCGGAGGCACGGAGACCCTCGTCCAACATGCGGCCTCGATGACGCACGGGCCCCTGACCGATCAGGAGCGGCGGGTCAGCGGGATCACGGAGGGCCTCGTTCGAGTGAGCGTCGGCCTCGAGGACGCGGACGACTTGATCGAAGACTTCGATCGCGCGATTCGAGCGGCATGACGGCAGCGCCGGCGGTTCGCCAGCCCGCGCGCGGTCTCAGAGGGTGACGCCAAGCTGCTGCGCGAGGGCGCGGAGTTCTGCTTCCTTGTCGCGGAGCTTCTGCTCGCGGTCGAGGAGCTCCATCGCCTTCTTCTGGATGATCTTCACGCGGTTCTCGACGTCCTTCTTCCACTCGTCCATCGAGGCCGATGATGGGCCGGCACCTTTCTCGAGTTCCGCGAGCCGCGCTTTGAGCTTGTCAACTTCGGCCTGCAACTTCGTGGCCTTCGCGTCGGATTCACTCTGATCGGACTCCAACGATCGTTCCTTCCCTTCGAGGACCTCGGCCCGGGCGTCTAGCGACTTCTCCATCTCCTCGATCCGAACGTCACGTTCGCGGAGCTTCTCCTCGCGATCGAGGACCTCGAGCGCCTTCTTCTGGAGGAACCGGAGGTTCTTCGAGACTTCGGCCTGCATGGCGTCGGCCTGGATGCGGAGCCGTTCCGCATCGCTCCGCGCGGCGCTCGCGCTCCGGAGGTCATCGTCGATACGGCCTCGCGCGAGTTCCGCTTCATGACGGGACTTCTCGAGATTCCGAAGCCCTTCCGAGAGCACCGCGTCGCGGGCCGCGAGGTCGGCCTCGCGCGTGGCCAGCTCGGACTGGAACGCGGCGGACTGCTCGGTCCGGGCGCGCAGGTCCCGATCCTTCTTTCCGAGGTCCTCCATGAGATTGTTCGCTCGCTGCAATTCCGTCGCGACGGTCCGCTCCTTCGTCGCCACTTCCTCGAGCTTCGATTCGAGGTCCGCCGATTGCCCCTCAAGGCCTTTCTGGCGGGCCGCGAGCTGCTCGGAGAGGGTTCCCAGTCGCGTGGCTTCCTGGTCCAGGGATCCCTTCCGTGTCCGCGCATCCGCCGAGGCTTGGGCGGTCTCCTTTTCGGCGACGGCGAGCCTCGCCAGACGCGCCTCGAGGTCTCGGATCGCCGCTTGGACCTCGGCCTCCTTTGCGGCAAGCTCCCGAGATTTTTCTTGCAGCTGGCTGAGTTGGGCCTGGGCGGTGCGCTCCGCCTTGTCGGCCTCCGAGCGGCGTCGCTCGAGGGCGGCCTGTTGCGTGGCGAGATCGTTCGACTGCCGCTTCGCGGTCTTCTCGGCCTCCTCCGCGAGGAGCGCGCGTCGTTGGGAATCGTTGATGAGTCGTTCGGCTTGCTGGGCCTGGACGGCCGTCGCGTCTCTCGTCGCCTCGAGTTGCTTCAGTTCTTCCGCGCGCTTCGTTGACCACCCGGAGCGTTCGGACTCGAACGACTGCCGCATCCGGAGAAGTTCATCTTCCTTGGCCTTGAGTTCGGCCAGGCGCGCCTCGGACCTCTTCCAGGAGGCCTCCGCCTCCGCCGCCCTCGCGGTGTGGGCCTTCGCCTGGGCATCCAGCTTCGATCGCTCAAGGTCGAGTTGGGTTGTCCCCGCCCGGACGGCCCTCTCCCGGCCTTCGATCTCTTCCGAGCGTTTGGTGAGTTCAACCGTCCGCGACTCCGAC
>Ga0209057_1000809_pt1 | contig 26648 bp, 24 predicted proteins | sample GraSoiAngelo_146_FD_185903 | JGI IMG/M metagenome (GOLD analysis project Ga0209057, IMG submission 185903) | Grasslands soil microbial communities from the Angelo Coastal Reserve, California, USA - 14_1009_05_30cm (SPAdes) (version 2) | ecosystem: Environmental > Terrestrial > Soil > Grasslands ... | reverse complement strand
TTCCCACCGGCGTGAAGATCTTCAACTGGCTGGCCACGATGTGGGGCGGCACCCTCCGCGCCACCGTGCCCTTCCACTTCGCGGCGGGACTCGTCGGGCTGTTCACCATCGGCGGCCTGTCAGGCGTCATGCACGCCTCGCCGCCGGTGGACCTGCAGCAGACCGACAGCTACTTCGTGGTGGCGCACTTCCACTACGTCCTGATCGGCGGCAGCCTCTTCGGCATCCTCGCCGGCGCGACCTACTGGTGGCCGAAGATCACCGGACGCCTGCTGGACGAGCGGCTCGGGCGCCTGGGCTTCTGGATCATCTTCGCCGGCTTCAACCTCACGTTCTTTCCGCAGCACTACCTCGGCGCCATCGGCATGCCGCGACGCATCTACACGTACACCCCCGGCCCCGGCTGGGGCTTCTGGAACTTCTGGTCGACGGTCGGCGCCTTCGCCATCGCCTTCGGCGTCTTCCTGTTCGCCGTGAACGCCCTGCTCTCGCTCCGTTACGGGGCGCCGGCCGGCGCCGACCCGTGGGATGGCCGCACGCTCGAGTGGCGAACGTCGTCCCCACCGCCGCCGCACGACTTCGACGAGATCCCGCCCGTGTACGGGCGTGACTCGTTCTGGCGCGAGAAATACGGTGACAGCCAGGGGCGCAAGCCGGCGCCGCGCCCGGCGGCACCGGACCCGCATGGCCTTCATCTGCCCGCCCCGTCGCACTGGCCGATCGTGGTCGCCCTCGGGCTCATCGTGGCCGCCGCCGGCGCGCTCACGGGCCTGGTGCTGGTGCTGATCGGCGCCGCCGTGCTGGTGGCGGGCGCGTTCGCCTTCGCGCTGGAGCATCACCGCAACCCCGCCCACGTCCGACAGGACGGCGTGCTGGGCGTGGATCACCGCAAGCTCGCGATGTGGATCTTCCTCGGCTCGGAGTGCTTCCTGTTCGGCACGCTGATCGCGACCTACCTGGCCTACAAGGGGCGCAGCGTGATCGGCCCGCATCCGCACGAGATCCTCAACATCCCGATCACGACGCTCAGCACCTTCGACCTGCTGATGTCCTCGCTCCTGATGGTGCTGGCCCTGACCGCCGTGCAGCGCGGCGACCGGTTCCAGTCGCGGCTCTGGCTCGGCGGCACCGCGCTGTTCGGCCTCATCTTCCTCGGCTTCCAGGCGTACGAGTTCACGACGTTCGTGCACGAGGGGCTGACGCTGCAGACCAACCTCTTCGGCTCGACGTTTTTCGTGCTCACCGGCTTCCACGGCGGCCACGTCACCCTCGGCGTGCTCTGGCTGCTGACGCTGCTCATGCTCGAACTGCGCGGACGGCTGGGCGTCCAGGACGCCCTCAAGGTCGAGGTGGCGGGCCTCTACTGGCACTTCGTCGACGTCGTCTGGATCGCGATCTTCACCCTCGTGTACCTCTTTCCATGAGCACGCCCTCGACCGCGCGCGAGCATCCGACCACGGGCGAGCCGAAACAGGCGCACGCCTCGATCCGCATCTACTTGATCGTCGCCGGCATCCTCAGCGCGGTGACCGCGCTCGAGTTCGGCGTCATCTACGTGCGCCGGCTCGCGCCGGTCCTGATCCCGCTGCTGCTCGTGCTCTCCGCGGGCAAGTTCGCGCTCGTCGTGATGTTCTTCATGCACCTGCGCTACGACTCGCGCGTGCTGACGTTCCTGTTCGTGGCCCCGCTGGTGCTCGCCACGCTGCTGGCGATCGCGGTGATGACGCTGACCGGCGAATTTCTGGTCTTCAGTCGCTGAGGCGATGGCGGCGCCGGCGTCCTTCTCCTGGTTCCGCGGCGAGGTCCATCTCGACGTCCTCCTCGGCGTCGTCCTGCTCGCCTCTGCCTACACGTGGGCCACCGTCGCATCGCGCCGGCCGGCGCCGCTCGGGGCGCCGGTGGCCTTCTTCGCGGGCTGCCTGACGCTGCTGGTCGCGCTGAACGGCCCGCTGCACGACCTCAGCGACTACTACCTGTTCTCGGCGCACATGGTGCAGCACCTCGTGCTGACGCTCGTGGTGGCGCCGCTCTGGCTGGCCGGCACGCCCGGCTGGATGCTCGATGCGCTCGTGGCGCGCGCCGCGCGTGCGCCGGGGGTCGGAGCCGTGTTGCGATGGCTGACGCGCCCGCTGCCGGCCTTCGCCGCCTACGGCGTGGCGCTCGTGGCCTGGCACCTGCCCGGCCCCTACAACGCCGCGCTGGAGACGCACGCCTGGCACGTGGTCGAGCACCTCGTGCTGCTGGGGACCGCGCTGCTCGGCTGGTGGCCGATCCTGTCGCGCTCGGAGCGTCTGCCCGCGCTGCCGTACGCCGGCCAGCTGCTCTATCTCTTCGTGTTCGGGATGCCGATGACGGTCGTCGCGGCCATGGTGGCGGGCGCGGAGCACGTCCTCTATCCCTACTATGCGGCGGCCCCGCGCGTGGTCGACCTCACGCCACTCGCCGACCAGCAGCTCGGCGGCGTCATCATGTGGGTGCCGGCAGGGATCATTCCGGTCGTCGCCTTCACAGTCGTCTTCTTCCGCTGGGCCGCGGCCGAGTGGGACGACGCCGACGACACCGCCTGAAGGGGCCGCTTTTCGGACTCTTGCTACGTGGCACCCTCATTGCACCTCTCCCTGGACGCCGACCACGAACGCGTGGTCCCGAGGGGAGACAGGCCATGGCGGTGAAGGTCCAGTTCAAGCCGGTCGGACGCAGCGGTCACGAATGGATCTGGAAGGCGCGCGACGAGAGCAATACCATCTCGATCTCCGGCCAGCGGTTCGATTCGCTGAGCGACGCGGTGCGGGACGCCCGCATCCAGATCGACGGTCTCGACGCTCCCGATACCGACGACGACGACGGTCCGTTCGCGGCCTGAGTCCGGCCTGAGTCCGGTCCGCTCACTCCACTCGTCCGTTCCACGTCGAGAGTAAATTCTCCAAAGCGCTGCCACTTTTACTCGGCGACCGGCGCGCCCTGCTAGAATGGGTGCCGGTTCGTCATGAACATCTGCGTCGTCGGAACCGGCTACGTGGGCCTCGTTACGGGCGCCGTCTTCGCCGACCTCGGCAACGAGGTCGTCTGCGTCGACAACCAGACCGACAAGATCGCCGAGCTGCGCGCGGGCCGCATGCCCATCTACGAGCCCGGGCTGGAAGAGATGGTGGCGCGCAACGTGGCCGACGGCCGGCTGTCGTTCTCGACCGATCTCGCGGACGGCGTCCGCCGCTCGGTGATCGTGTTCATCACCGTGGGCACGCCACCCATGAGCGACGGCCAGACCGACCTCACCGCGGTGGGCGAGGTCGCGCGCGGCATCGGTGAGGCCATGGACCGCTACACGGTGGTCGTGAACAAATCCACCGTGCCGGTGGGCACCGGCGATTTCGTGCGCGACGTGATCGCGCGCCACCAGAAGCGGCCGGTACCGTTCGACGTCGTCTCCAACCCGGAGTTCCTGCGCGAGGGCTCGGCCATCGAGGACACCCTGCGTCCCGACCGCATCGTGATCGGCGCGCCGACCCAGCAGGTGGCCATGTCCCTACTGGAGCTCTACGCGCCGCTCGAGCGGCCCATGATCATCGTGGACGTGCCCTCGGCGGAGATGATCAAGTACGCGTCCAACGCGTTCCTCTCCACCAAGATCTCGTTCATGAACGCCATCGCGAACATCTGCGAGCTGGCGGGTGCCGACGTCACCCAGGTGATGAAGGGCATGGGCCTCGATCCGCGCATCGGGTCCGCGTTCCTCTCGGCGGGTCTCGGCTTCGGCGGCTCGTGCTTTCCCAAGGACACCGACTCGCTGGTGGCCACCGCGGCCACCCTCGGCTATGACTTCGCGATGCTGCGCGCCGTGGTCGACGTCAATCGCGAGCGCGCGGGTCACTTCGTGGAGACGATGGAAAAGGCGCTGAACCCCATGGACGGCCGCGTCATCGCCGTGCTCGGCCTCGCCTTCAAGCCCAACACCGACGACATGCGCGAGGCGAAATCCATCGAGGTCATCGCGGGGCTGCGCGCGGCCGGCGCCGTCGTGCGCGCCTACGATCCGGTGGCCACCGCCAACGCGCGCCGCGTGCTGCCGGTCGCCGTCGAATACTGCGACTCGCCCTACGGCGCCGCCACGGGCGCCGACGCGGTGGCCCTCGTCACCGAGTGGAACGAGTTCAAGTTCTTGAACCTCGAGCGGCTGCGCTCGGTGATGCGCCGCCCGCTCGTCTTCGACGGGCGCAACGTCTGGGAGCCGGAGCGGATGCGCCGCCTCGGCTTCGAATACCACTCGGTCGGCCGCAAGCCCGTCCTGCCGCCCGCCTAGGTCGCCGCCATGCGGGTACTCGTCACGGGCGCCGCCGGCTTCATCGGCTCCCATCTCTGCGAATTCCTCCTGGGACGCGGCTGCGACGTGGTCGGCATGGACAACTTCATCACGGGCTCACCGGACAACCTCGCGGAATTCCGCGGCGCACGCGGCTTCGCGTTCGTCCAGCACGACGTGACGCAGCACATCGAGCTCGAGGGTCCGCTCGACTGGGTCCTGCACTTCGCGAGCCCCGCCTCGCCGCTCGACTATCTCGAGCTGCCGATCCAGACGCTCAAGGTGGGCGCGCTCGGCACGCACAACGCGCTGGGGCTGAGCTGGGCCAAGGGCGCGCGCTTCCTGCTCGCCTCCACCTCCGAGGTCTACGGCGATCCGCTCGTGCATCCGCAGCGCGAGGACTACTGGGGCCACGTCAACCCCATCGGCCCGCGGGGCGTGTACGACGAGGCCAAGCGCTTCGCGGAAGCGATCACGATGGCCTATCACCGCGTGCATCGCGTGGACACGCGCATCGCCAGGGTGTTCAACACGTTCGGCCCGAAAATGAGACTGAACGACGGCCGCGCGATCCCGGCCTTCATGACGCAGGCGCTGCGCGGCGAACCGCTGACCGTCTTCGGCGACGGCTCGCAGACGCGCTCGTTCCAGTACATCACCGACCTCATCGACGGCGTCTGGCGGCTCATGCAGGCCGCCGTGAACGAGCCCGTGAATCTGGGCAACCCGCAAGAGATGACGCTGCTCGAGCTGGCCAAGCGTATTCTTCGGCTCACCGGCGCGCGCAGCGAGATCGTCTTCCGGCCGCTGCCCGTGGACGATCCCAAGGTCCGCCAGCCCGACATCACGCGCGCGCGCGCGCTGCTGGGTTGGGAGCCGCGCGTGGACACGGACGAGGGGCTGAAGCTGACGCTGGAGTGGTTCAGCGAGGCGCTGCGACGGCGCTCCGGTGGCAAATGAGAGAGGAGGTGCGAGCGTGATCGACGAGGAGCTAAAGGCGATCCTCGTGTGCCCGGCCTGCAAGGGTAACCTGATCTTCGAGGAGACCCGCATCATCTGTCAGGCCTGCCGCAAGGCCTACCCGATCCGCGACGGAATTCCCGTGATGCTGATCAGCGAGGCGCAACCCTGGGCGCCCGGCGCATAAGCGCCGGCGCCGCCACCCAGGCCGTCATCCTGGCCGGTGGCCAGGGCACACGGCTGCGGCCGCTGACGCTCGCCCGCGCCAAGCCGGTGGTGCCGCTGCTCAACCGACCCTTCCTCGCCTACCAGCTCGCGCTGCTGCGCCAGCACGGCGTGAGCGACGTCATCCTCGCGTGCTCCTACCGCGTCGACGACGTGCGCGCGGCGCTCGGCGAAGCCGAGCATCTCGGCGTGCGCCTGCGCTACGTGATCGAGTCCGAGCCGCTCGGGACGGGCGGCGGCATCCGCAACGCGGCCGACCTCGCCCGCGGCGCCGTCTGGGTGCTGAACGGCGACGTGCTGACCGACGCCGACCTCTCGGCCATGCGCGCGTTCCACGAGGCGCACGGCTCGCGCACGACGATCCTGCTGCGTTCCGTGGCCGACCCGCGGCAGTACGGGTTGGTCGAGACGGACACCGATGGACGCCTGCGACGCTTTCGCGAGAAGCCGGGGCCCGACGAGCCCATCGCGACCAACACCATCAACGCGGGCGTGTACCTCATCGACGCCGCCCTGCTCGCGCGCATTCCGGCGCGTCAGGTCGTATCCGTCGAGCGTGAGGTGTTCCCCTCCCTCATCGCCGAGGGCGTGCCGTGCTACGGCTTCACCACCGAGGCGTACTGGCGTGACATCGGCAGTCCCGCCGCCTATCGCGCGGCACAGGTCGACCTGCTCGCCGGCCAGGTGAAGACACCGCTGGCGCCGCCCGGTGAGCTGCGCGACGGCTGCTGGATCGAGCCGAGCGCGTTCGTGGCCACCGGCGCGCGGCTGGAGGCCCCCGCCGTCATCGGCGCCGAGGCCGCCGTGCAGGTGGGCGCGCGCGTCGGACCCTCGACCGTCCTCGGCGAGCGCACGCGCATTGCGGCGGGCGCGCGCGTCGAAGGCGCCGTGCTCTGGGAGCGCGTCGAGGTCGGGGAGGGCTCGGTGCTGCGCGACTGCGTGGTCGGCGCCGACGTCCGCATCGGGGCCGACGTGGACATCGCCCCCGGCGTGGTCCTCGAATCCGGCGCCGTGGTGCCCGACCACACGCGCCTGGCCGCCGTCCCCCGCTGACCCTCTTTTGGCCTTAGCTGACCCTCTTTTGGCCTTAGGGGACGCCCGGATGACGCGCAACCGCGTGTTAGACTGAGTCGGTGAGTCTCGCCAGAATCCGCAACTTCTCGATCGTGGCCCACATCGATCACGGCAAGTCGACGCTGGCCGACCGACTGCTCGCGCTCACGGGCACCATGGACGCCAAGAAGGCCGTGGACCAGGTGCTCGACTCGATGGATCTGGAGCGCGAGCGCGGCATCACGATCAAGGCGCACACCGTCCGCCTCCTCTACAAGGCGAAGGACGGCCACGAGTACACGCTCAACCTGATCGACACGCCGGGCCACGTGGACTTCTCGTACGAGGTCTCGCGCGCGCTGGCCGCCTGCGAGGGCGCGATCCTCATCGTCGATGCGGCGCAGGGCATCGAGGCGCAGACGCTCGCGAACTTCTACCTCGCCTCGGACGCGGGCCTCACCATCATCCCTGTCGTCAACAAGATCGACCTGCCGGCCGCCGACGTGGACGGCACGCGGCAGCAGATCCACGACACGCTCGACCTCGACGGCACGGAGGCGCTCGCCATCTCCGCCAAGCACGGCACGGGGGTGCCCGAGGTGCTCGAGGCGATCATCGCGCGCATTCCGCCGCCCGACGGCGATGCCGACGCGCCGCTCAAGGCGCTGGTGTTCGACTCCTTCTACGACTCCTACCAGGGCGTCGTCATCTACGTACGGGTCCGGAACGGGCGCGTGCGGCCGGGCACGAAGATCCTCCTCATGTCGAACGGCCGTACCTACGACGTGGCGCAGGTCGGTGTGTTCAGCCCCGACATGCGGCCGGTGGACGAGCTGTCCGCCGGCCAGGTCGGCTACATCACCGCCGCCATCAAGCGCGTGGCCGACGCCAAGATCGGCGACACCATCACGGAGGCGGCGCGGCCGACCGCGGAGCCGTTCCCCGGCTACCGCGACGCCAAGCCGATGGTGTTCGCGGGCCTGTTCCCGATCGAGGACACGGAGTACGAAGGCCTGCGTGACGCGCTCGAGAAGCTGCGCCTCAACGACCCCGCCTTCAACTTCGAGCCCGAGACGTCGATGGCCCTCGGCTACGGATTCCGCTGCGGGTTTCTCGGCATGCTCCACATGGAGATCGTGCAAGAACGCCTCGAGCGTGAGTTCAACCTCTCGCTGATCGTGACCGCGCCCTCCGTGCAGTACCGCGTGCTGACGACGGCCGGCGAGCTGCTGGAGATCGACAACCCGTCGAAGCTGCCGACGCCGGACCGCATCGAGGAGATGGAGGAGCCGTACGTGAGGTCGTCGGTGTACGTGCCGACGGAGTTCATGACGGCCATCTACAAGCTCGCGCAGGAAAAGCGCGGCGAGCACAAGTCGCTCGAGTACCTCGGCAAGCGGGTGCACATCCGCTTCGACTTCCCGCTGTCCGAGATCGTCATCGACTTCTACGATAGGCTGAAGTCGATCTCGAAGGGCTACGCCTCGTTCGACTACGAGCTGGCGGACTTCCGCCCGTCCGACCTCGTGAAGCTCGATATATTATTGAACGGCGACCCCGTCGACGCGCTCTCGACCATCGTCCACCGCGACAAGGCCTACGAGCGGGGCAAATCCCTCGTCGAGAAGTTGCGCGGCGTGATCCCACGCCAGCTGTACGAGGTGGCCATCCAGGCCGCCATCGGCAGCCGCGTCATCGCGCGCGAGACGGTGAAGGCCATGGGCAAGAACGTCACCGCCAAGTGTTACGGCGGCGACATCACGCGCAAGCGCAAGCTGCTCGAGAAGCAGAAGGAAGGCAAGAAGCGCATGAAGCAGGTGGGCCGCGTCGAAGTCCCCCAGGAGGCATTCCTCACGGTGCTCAAGAGCTGATGGACGTCCGCGAGAGGGACGTCCCCAAGACCGACGAGGTGACGGCCGAGCGCGTCTCCGCCGCGCGCCGTCGCAAGTCCGTCGTCCGCGAGTACGCGGAGGCGATCGCCATCGCCATCCTGCTCGCGCTGGTGATCCGCACCCTCATCATCCAGGCCTTCACCATCCCGTCGGGCTCGATGATGGACACGCTCCTGGTGGGCGACTACATCCTCGTGAACAAGTTCCTGTACGGGCCGGAGCTGCCGTTGACCGACCACCGCCTGCCCAGCTTCCGCCATCCCGCGCGCGGCGACATCATCGTCTTCAAGTACCCCCAGGACGAGAAGCGTGACTTCATCAAGCGCATCATCGGCACCCCGGGCGACACCGTCCAGGTACGGGGCGACCAGGTCTTCGTCAACGGCACGGCGCTCGTCGAGCCGTACGTGCGCCGCCTCGACGGGGCGTTCGACCGCGCGCAGCCGACCTACTGCGGCTATGCCTACGCCTGCGAGCCGACGGTGGTGCCGTCCGACTCGTACTTCGTCATGGGCGACAACCGCAACAACTCCCAGGACAGCCGCTACTGGGGATTCGTCCGCAAGGACAAGATCAAGGGCAAGGCGTTCCTGATCTACTGGTCCTGGGATAGCGATCGGCACTGGCTGCGCTGGTGGAGACTCGCGCGCTATATCCCGTAGCGGGCGCGGTGGTAGCGGGTGCCGCGAGCCCGGCTCCGGCTGTTGGAGCGGGGTCCGCAAGCCCGGCTCCAACCGTGGGTGACCCGCCCGAGATGGTTGCCGGCTCCGTTCCGTCCGGTCAACCGTTGGGGTTCTACCTGCACGTTCCGTTCTGCGTGCAGCGGTGCCACTACTGTTCGTTCAACACGGCGCCGCTGGAGGCCGGGCAGATGGACCCCTACCTGCGCGCGCTGCACGGTGAGCTCGACCTGCTCGGCGCGCTGGACTGGGCGCGCGACGTGACCCTCGCCACCGTCTTCCTCGGTGGCGGCACCCCCTCGCTGCTCGAGCCGGAGGCGCTGGCGGCCGTCCTCGACCACCTGCGCGCGCGCTGGCGGCTGGCGCCCGCTGCCGAGATCACCGTCGAGTGCAACCCCGAGAGCGTGACGCGCGAGCGCCTCGCGGGCTACCGCACGGCCGGCGTCACCCGCGTGAGCCTCGGCGTGCAGGCGCTCGACGACGCCGTGCTCAAGACGCTCGGCCGCCTGCACGACGCGCGTGGCGCGCGCGCCGCCTTCGACGCGGCTCGTGAGGCCGGCTGCGACGACGTGAGCGTCGACCTCATGTATGGGCTGCCCGGCCTCGCGGTCGACGCCTGGGCCGCCGACGTCGAGCGCGTGCTCGACTGGGGGCCCGACCACGTCTCCGCGTACGCGCTCACGCTCGACGGCGGCAGCCCGTGGGGCGCCGGTGGCGTCGAGGGCCTGCCGGACGAGGACGCGGTCGTCGCTGCGTACTGGGCCCTCGTCCGCGCCGCCGCCGCGCGCGGCTTCGAGCACTACGAGGTCTCCAACTACGCGCGCCCCGGCCGCCGCGCGCGGCACAACCTCGGCTACTGGCGCGCCGCCGAGTACCTCGCGGCCGGCCCCGGCGGCTGCGGGTTCATCGGCGACGTGCGCTACGGCAACATCAAGCCGCTCACGCGCTGGCGCGCCGCCATCGAGACCGGCACGCTGCCCGTGGAGACCTCCGAGCGGCTCACGCCGCGCCAGCGTCTGGCCGAGCGCCTGATCCTCGGCCTGCGCACCAGCGACGGCGTGCCGGCGGCCTGGCTGGCCGAGCGCACGGCTGGCGAGCCCGCCCTGGCGCGTCGGATCGAGGAGTGGCGGGAGGTCGGTCACCTGCGGCTGGACGGCGCCTGCGCGCGGCTGACGGAGTCGGGATTCATCGTCTCGGACGCGCTCTTTGTCGACCTGCTGTAAAATCGGGTCGATGGATGCGCGGCAACGGGACGTCCTGATCGCCCTCATTCGAGAGTACGTGGACTCGGCCGAGCCGGTCGGCTCGCGGGTACTTTCGAAGCGCCACTTCCCACACCTCTCGCCCGCGACGATCCGCAACGTGATGGCGGACCTGGAAGAGATGGGCTATCTCGCGCAGCCGCACACGAGCGCCGGGCGGATCCCGACCGACAAGGCGTACCGCTTTTACGTCGACTCGTTCCCGCCGCCGTCGCCTGGCGGCAAGCCGGGCGGGGCGGCGCTGCCCACGCGGCGCTCCGGCATCGACGGGTTCATGGAGCGCACCTCGTCGCACCTCTCGACGGTGACGCGGCTGACCGGCCTGCTGCTGGCGCCGCCGCTGGCGCAGACGGTGATCGCCCGCGTCGACCTCATGCCGCTCGAGGAGGACCGCGCGCTCGCGGTGGTGGCCACCGACGCGGACTGGATCACCGTGCGCGAGATCGTGCTCGATCCGCCGCTGGCCGCGGAGGAGGCGCGCAGCATCGGCCGCGAGCTCACGCGCCGGTTCCGCGACCACAGCGTGGAGGAGATCGTGGCCATGGAGAGCGCGCCGACCGACCCGCTCGACGCCCTGCACACGCGGGCCCGCGGCGTCACCGAGCAGATCGTCTCCATGCTGCGCGGGCGCACGCTCTACGTCAGCGGTGCCATCAACATCCTCGACCAGCCGGAATTCTGGGACATCGAGCAGATGCGCGCCCTGCTGCGGACGTTCGAGCAGAAGGAGCGGCTGGCGGATCTCATGACCTCGCTGTCCGGTGACGCCGGCGTGCGCGTGACCATCGGCGAGGAAAACCCCGTCGACGCGATGCGCGAGTGCACGCTGATCACGTCCACCTACCTGTATCGCGACCAGGTGCTCGGCATCCTGGGCGTGGTGGGCCCGCGCCGGCTGCCCTATCCCGAGGTCATGTCGATCGTGAACGAGACGGCGCGCCAGGTGACGGAGGCGCTGTCGCGCGTCCGTCAGGACCTCTACCTCCCCTCCTGAGATCATGGCCGACGAGCCCCGTGAGTCCGCACACGACGACGCCGCGGCCGGCGAGCCCGCGCCCGACGCGCGCGTCCAGGACCTCGAGCGCCAGCTGCTGGAGCAGAAGGACCGCATGCTGCGCGCGATGGCCGAGGCCGACAACGTGCGCCGGCGCGCGCAGCGCGACGCCGAGGACCGCGTGCGCTACGCCAACGAGGCGCTCCTGCGCGAGCTGATCCCCGTGCTCGACAACCTCGACCGCGCGCTGGCCTCCGCGCGCGCCGCGGGCGGCGCCGAGAGCGTGATGTCGGGCGTGGAGCTGATCCAGCGCGAGCTGCTGCGCGTGCTCGAGCGCGCGGGCGTTGCCCGCTACTCCGCGGTCGGGCAGCCCTTCGATCCGACGCGCCACGAGGCGATCGCGCGCGTGGTGAGCGTGGACGCGGCGCCCGACACCGTCGTGAGCGAGACGGCGCCGGGCTACCTGCTGCACGGGCGGGTGCTGCGCCCGGCGATGGTCGCGGTGGCCGCGGCGCCCGACGAGGACGCGGCCTAGGTGGCCCCGCGCGACTACTACCAGATCCTCGGTGTCTCGCAGGGCGCCGGCGACGCCGAGCTCAAGAAGGCCTACCGGCAGCTCGCCATGCAGTTCCATCCCGACAAGAATCCCGGCGACAAGAATTCAGAAGAGCGCTTCAAGGAAGTCAGCGAGGCCTACGCCGTCCTGTCCGATCCCGACAAGCGGGCGCACTACGACCGCTTCGGCAGCGCGCCGAGCACCGGCGCCGGCGGGGGCTTCGAGGGCGGCTTCGGCACGCTCTTCGAGGACATCTTCGAAAACTTCTTCTCGAGCGCCGGCGGCGGGCGACGAAGCCGCTCGCGCGCGATGCGCGGCGAGGACCTCCAGTACGAGCTGAAGATCACGCTCGAGGACGCCGCGGCCGGACTGGACACGAAGATCCAGATCCCGCGGCTCGAGCGCTGCGAGACCTGCAAGGGCAGCGGCAGCGAGCCGGGCACGCAGAAGACGACGTGCGACGCGTGCCAGGGCCACGGCGAGGTCCGCATGAGCCACGGCTTTCTCACGGTGGCGCGCCCGTGTCCGCGCTGCGGCGGCGAGGGCCAGCTCAACAAGAGTCCATGCAAGAACTGTCGGGGCGAGGGACGGCTGCGCGGCGAGCACGTCCTGAGCGTCAAGATCCCGCCCGGCATCGACGACGGCATGCAGCTGCGCCTGTCCGGCGAGGGCAGCAGCGGTGTGAACGGCGGCCCCGCGGGCGATCTCTACGTCCTCGTGCGGATCCGCGACCACGCGATCTTCACGCGCCACGGCACCGATCTGCTCTGCGACCTGCCCGTGTCGTTCACCCAGTTGGCACTCGGGGCCGAGGTCGAGGTGCCCGTCCTCAGCGGCACGGAGACGCTGAAGATCGTCCCCGGCAGCCAGCCGCACCAGGTGCTGCGCCTGCGCGGCAAGGGCATGCCGCGGCTGCGCGAGCGCGGCAACGGCGACGCCTGCTATCGCCTGCTGCTGGAGGTCCCGCAGAAGCTCAGCGCCGGGCAACGCGAGGCCCTGGCGGCCTTCGAGTCGGCGTCGAAGGAGCAGCGCGGTCCGCTCGCCAGCGCGTTCATCGAAAGAATGAAGAAGCTCCTGGGCTGATCATGAGTTCCCGTTACTGGGAACTCACGGTCGCCGTCTCCCCCGACGCGTCCGAAGGCCTCACCAACTTCGTCTGGGAGCTCGGCGCCGTCGGCATCGTGGAGGAGGAGAGCGCCGCGGGCCGCGCGCGGCTGCGCGCGTTCTTTCCGGAGGCGGCCGACAGCGACGCGATCGCGAAGAGCATCGACCTCTACCTCGGCGCCCTCGAGTCGCTGGGCTTCGCGCGCACGGGCGGCCCGGCGGTGTCCGACGTGGCCGACACCGACTGGGCCGAGGCCTGGCGCGCGCACTTCGCGCCGCTGCCGCTCGGGCGCCGGCTCCTCGTGACGCCGCCGTGGGAGACGCCGCCACCCGCCGACGGACGGCTCGTCCTCACCCTCGAGCCGGGACGCGCGTTCGGCACCGGGCAGCACGCGAGCACCGCCGGTTGTCTCGAGCTGCTCGAGACCGTCGTGGAGCGCGCGCAGCCCGCGCGGGCCATCGATCTCGGCACGGGCTCGGGCATCCTCGCCATTGCCGCCGCGCGTCTCGGTGTGCCGAGCGTCCTCGCCATCGACTCCGATCCCGACGCCGTCGCGTCCGCCAGCGCGAACGTCGAGCGCAACGGCCTCGTCGGCCGCGTGACGTGCGAGGGCGCCGACGCGGCCGCGCTCGACGCCGAGCCGGCGCCGCTCGTCCTCGCCAATCTCCTGGCGGCCGCCCACTGCGCGCTGGCACCGTGCTACGCGCGGCTGGTCGCCGCCGGCGGCACCCTGGTGGCCGGCGGCTGTCTCGACGCCGAGGCGGACGGCGTCACGGCCGCGCTGCGCGGATACGGCTTCCAGCGCCTCGAGGCGCGTTCGATCGAGGGCTGGACCACGCTCGCGTACGAACATGCGCCGCTTCGCGATCGCACCTGAGCGCGTGGTCGACGGGCGCGTGACGTTCGACGCGCTCGAGACCCGGCACCTCGCCCGCGTCCTGCGCCTTCGGCCCGGCGACACCGTCGTCGCCAGCGACGGCGCGGGCCACGACTACACGGTGCGGCTGGAGGCGGTGCAGCCGCGCGCGAGCGGCGTCGTCGTGGGCGTGGCCGAGGCCGTCGGTGACTCTCCGCTCGCCGTCACGCTGGTGCAGGGCCTTCCCAAGGGCGACAAGCTGGAGACGATCGTACGCGCGGCGACAGAGCTCGGCGTCGCGCGGGTCATCCCCGCGATCGCGGCGCGGACCGTTGTACGGCTCGCCGACCGCCAGGCCGTCACGCGGCTCGGGCGCTGGCAGCGCGTGGCCCGCGAGGCGGCCAAGCAGTGCGGGCGCCGCGTGGTGCCCGACGTGGCGCCGCCGCGGCCGCTCGAGGCGTGTCTGGACGAGGCGCGCGACGCAGACCTCGCGCTCTGCCTCTGGGAAGGCGGGGCCCCACCGCTCGGCGCGGTGCTCGCGGAGGCGAAGCGCCCGCGGCGCGTCGTCGTGCTCGTCGGTCCCGAAGGCGGGCTCGATCGCCGCGAGGTCGACGCCGCCCGCGCCCAGGGCTGGCACGTGGTCGGTCTCGGCGCGCGGATCCTGAGAACCGAAACCGCGGGCCCCGCGATCATCGCCATTCTTCAGGCGCGCTGGGGCGATCTGGGGACCGCGCCGTGATAATGCGCTGTTGCAAGCTCACAAAAGAGATGGGGGCCCCGACATGGCCCCCCAAACTCCGCAGACGTGATGCGCTGTTGCAAGCTCACAAAAGAGATGGGGGGCCACGATATGGCCCCCCAAACTCCGCAGACGTGATGCGCTGTTGCAAGCTCACAAAAGAGATGGGGGGCCCCGAAATGGCCCCCCAAACCCCCCATGCCTGAGTCTGACGCGGGCCACGAACAGTTCGAGGTCGAGGCCGACGTGGGGATCCGAGCCTGGGGCCCGACGCGCGCGGAGGCCTTCGCCCAGGCGGCGCTCGGCGTGCTCGCGCTCGTCGCCGATCCCGCGACGGTCGCGCCCCGCGAGGCGCGTGAGGTGCGCGCCCAGGCCGACGGCCCCGAGACGCTGCTCGCCGCGTGGATCGACGAGTGTCTCTACGTGCACGAGATCGAGGCCTTCGTGGTGAGCCGCGTCGAGGTGACCGCGTGCTCCGACACCGTGGTCCACGGCCGGCTGCACGGCGAGCCGCTCGACGCCGACCGCCACCGGCTGGGCACCGTGGTGAAAGCCGCCACGCTTCATGGCGTCTCGGTACAGGTCCGGGAGGGCCGCCACGAGGTGGAAATCATCGTCGATGTCTAGCGTCTCAAAAATGAGACTCCGGGCCTCGTGCACCGTGTCATTGGCGCGACAGGGCTCCGAGAGGCTCCCTCCTCCTCTCGGATCGTCGTCAATCAAGTCAGCTACTTCTGACTAATCCTGGGTATGGCACCCGGGTTGCTCATTGTCATCGCGGTCATGAGACAGCACACCATCCGCAAGGCAGTCTGCCTGGAAGGTGTTGGGCTGCACTGTGGCAAGACTGTTCGCGTGACGCTGGCCCCGAGTCCCGCCGATTCCGGCATCGTCTTCCGCGTCGGTGAGCACGGCGATCCGATCCCCGCCACGCCCGAGAGCGTCGTCGATTCCCACTACGCCACCACGCTCGGCAAGAACGGCGCCCGGATCCAGACGATCGAGCACCTGATGGCGGCGGCGGCCGGCCTCGGCATCGACAACCTCGACGTCCGTGTCGACGGCACCGAGCTGCCGGCGGCCGACGGCAGCGCCAAGCCGTTCGTGCAGCTCCTGCAGACCGCCGGCCGCACACCGCAGGGCCCGCGCCAGCGACCCATCCGCATCCCGCATCCGATCGGCGCCGGCGCCGACGGCCGCTGGATCCAGATCGTGCCGGCCGACACGTTCCGCATCTCCTACACGCTCGACAACGAGCACCCGGCAATCGGCACGCAGGTCCTGTCCTGGACGCCGACCGAGGAGTCGTTCGTCGCCGAGTACGCGCCCGCGCGCACCTACGGCTTCCTCAAGGATCTCGGCTTCCTGCGCAAGAGCGGGCGCGCGCTCGGTGGCTCGCTCGACAACACGATCGTCATCGGCAAGAGCGGCACCCTGAACGGCCTCCGCTACCGCGACGAGTTCGTGCGCCACAAGGTGCTCGACCTCCTCGGCGACCTCGCGCTGCTCGGCCGGCGCATCGCGGGCCACGTCATCGCGCGTAATGCGGGCCACGCGCTGAACTTCGAGCTGGTGGTGGCGATCCAGCGCGCCCTCGGTCTCGACCGCCGGGCCGCGCTCCGCATGGCCCCCGCCCCGGCGGCGGCCGAGGCGGCGGAGGGCTTCGCCCGCACGCCCGGGCTGGCGGCTTTATGAAGATGAGGGGCCCCGAAATGGCCCGCCTGATTACATGGGGGCCTCGACATGGCCCCCAAACCCCCCAACGTTCGGGACGCCCCGGCGGAGCCGTGGCGCCCCTCTAAACCCCCAACGCTCGGAGCGCTCCGGGGAACCCGGGGCGGTCCTCGATTACCTGACCACCGGCTGACGCCGGCCATCGGCGGCCGCGGCGCTATCGCAGCGCTATAATGGCGCGTCCGCCGGTATGAAGGTCCCGAACGCCCTGCGATGGCCTCGTTTTGCCACGACGTTGGCGCTGCTGCTGCTGGCAGGGGCCGCGCCGGCGCGCGCGGATCTGCGCATCAGTGACCTCGACATCTACCTGAACGATCACGAGGTGACGGTGAGGGTGGTGCTGCTCGACGCCATCCCGCCGACCTTCCACGAGGGCCTGCAGAGCGGCATTCCCACGCACCTGCGTTTCAGGATCGAGCTCTGGCAGTACAACCGGCTCTGGCGCGACAGCCTCGTGCGCAGCGTGACGATCGAGCGCCAGCTCGCCTACAACGCGGTGACCAAGGAATACAAGGTCATCGCCCTCAAGGGCGAGACGCATCCGGCCTACGGCACGCGTGATCTGCGCGACGCGCAGCGCGTGTTCTCCGAGGTGCGCGCCCTGAAGCTCGGCCCCTCCACCGCCCTGAACCCCGCGGAGATCTTCTACGTGCGCGTGCAGGCGGAGGCCGCGCTCAACGGCGAAAACACGTTCGTCACGCGGATGGCGGGCACCGCCGAGCAGACTGAGCGCCAGTCGGACTATCGCACCATCCAGAGGATGCAGTAGGCGATGCCGCTCCTCTCCGAGCAGAACCGCCGCAAGCGCAACCTCCTCGTCATCCTCGGCTTCCTCGTGCTGGTGGGCGGCCTGTCGGTCTTCGACCTCGGCTCGTTCGCGCCCGAGCTGCCGGTGGCCTCGAACATCGTGATCTTCGCCCTGTTCAACCTGAACCTGGTCGTCTTTCTCCTGCTGCTCCTCCTGCTCTTCCGCAACCTCGTCAAGCTCGGCTTCGAGCGGCGGCAGGGGGTCATCGGCGCGCGCTTCAAGGCCAAGCTCGTGCTCGCGTTCCTCTCGCTGGCGGTGGCCCCGGCAATCCTGATCTTCATCATCGCCTCCAACTTCATCAACAAGTCGATCGAGGGCTGGTTCAAGCCGCAGGTGGAGCGGCCGCTGGACCAGGCGCTGTCGGTGGCCCAGACCTACTACACGAACCTCGAGCGCACGGCGCTGCGCCACGGCCAGCACATCGCGCGCACGATCGACCGCGAGAATTTCGTGAGCGATGAACGCCGCGAGGCCCTTGCCACCTTCCTGGCGGAGCAGCAGGACCTGCTCTCGATCAGCACGCTGACGGTCTTTGACGCCCAGGGCCAGGAGCTCGTCCATGTCAGGGACCCGATCCTCGGCGATCTCGCCACGCGCGAGCTGAGCGAGGGGCTGCTCAAGCGCGGGCTCGCCGGTCAGGAGGTCACCACCGTCCGTGAGCTGACCTCGGGCGACCTGATCGAGGCGGTGACGCCGATCTGGGCGACGCGGGCCGGCGAGCGGCACGTGATCGGGGCCGTGGTGGTCGGCACCCACGTGACGGAGCGGCTCGAGGCGAAGGTGCGCGGGATCTCGCAGGCGTTCCGCGAATACAAGCAGCTCAAGCTGCTCAAGAACCCGATCAAGGGCATCTACATCATGTTCTTCCTCCTGATGACCCTCATCGTCGTGTTCGGGTTCACGTGGTTCGGCCTCTACCTCGCGCGCGGCATCACCGGCCCCATCGAGCAGCTGGCGGAGGGCACCCGCGAGGTCGCGGCCGGCAACCTCGCCTACAAGGTGCAGGCGCGCGCCGACGACGAGATCGGCCTGCTCGTGGACTCGTTCAACCGGATGACCGACGATCTCTCGAGCTCCAAGCACCGGCTGGAGGAGGCGTACGTCGACCTCCAGGACAAGCACACGGAGCTGGAGGATCGGCGGCGCTACATCGAGACGGTGCTGGAAGCGATCACCACCGGCGTCGTCTCGCTCGACGCGCTCGGGCGCATCACCACGCTCAACCGCGCGGCCGCCCGGATGTTCGGCGTCCCGGAGGCGGCGACCATCGGGCGCTTGCTGGAGGAGGTCTTCACCGGGCCGGAGGCGCGCGAGGTGGTGACGCTCGTGCAGCGCACGCGGCGGCCCAAGACGGCCACCGCCGCCATCCAGCTGCACATGCGGCGCGGCGGCGTCGCCCTCTCCCTGCTCGCCTCCGCCACCGCGCTGCGCGGCCCCGAGGGCGTGTACGACGGCGCCGTGGTCGTCTTCGACGACCTCACGGAGCTGCTCAAGGCCCAGCGGCTCGCCGCGTGGCGCGAGGTCGCGCAGCGCATCGCCCACGAGATCAAGAATCCCTTGACGCCGATCCAGCTGTCCGCCCAGCGGCTCCGGCGGCGCTTCTCCCGTGGCGTCGGCGAGGACGCCCAGCTGGTGAGCGAGTGCACGGAGACGATCATCCAGGAGGTCGACGGCCTCAAGCGCATGGTGGACGAGTTCTCGCGCTTCGCCCGGATGCCCGCCTTCGTGCCGAAGCCCACCGACGTGCGGCCGCTCGTCGACGCGGTGGCGAGCTTGTATCGCGAATCGCACCCGCACTGCACCATCGTCACGCGCCACGCCGACGACGTGCCGGTGCTCCAGGTCGATCCCGATCACATCAAGCGTGCCGTCCTCAACCTCGTCGACAACGCGGTGGAGGCCGTCGGCTCCGGCGGCACCGTGTCGCTCGAGACGGAGTACGTGCCCGAGGCGGCGCGCGTGCGGTTGATCGTCGCCGACACCGGGCCCGGCGTCCCCAGCGAGGACCGTGACCGCCTGTTCCTGCCCTACTTCTCCACCAAGGTCACCGGCATGGGCCTCGGGCTGCCGATCGTGAGCGAGATCGTCAACGAGCACGGCGGCACCATCCGCGTCGAGGACAACCAGCCCTCGGGCACGCGCTTCGTCATCGAGGTGCCGGTCACGCGCGCGCCGGCGCCGGTGGAGGCCTGAGGGTGGCGGGCGAGCACATCCTGATCGTCGACGACGAACCGGCCATCCAGGCCACCCTCCGCGCCGTGCTCGAGGACGAGGCCTACCGCGTGAGCACGGCCGGCAGCGGCGAGGAGGCCGTGCGCGTGGTCACCGACGAGGCGCCCGACCTCGTGTTCCTCGACATCTGGATGCCGGGCATGGACGGCCTCGAGACGCTGGCCGAGCTGCGGCGCGTGCGTCCGGAGTCGCCGGTCGTCATGATCTCCGGCCACGGCACCATCGAGACGGCGGTGAAGGCCACGCGGCTCGGCGCCTACGATTTCATCGAGAAGCCCCTGTCGCTCGAGAAGACGCTGGTGAGCACGGCTCGCGCCCTCGAGCACGGGCGGCTCGAGCGGGAGAACGCCGCCCTCAAGGCGCGCCTCAACGTGCGTACCGAGATCATCGGCGACAGCGAGCCCATGCGCGCCCTGCGCGAGGCCATCGCCACCGCCGCTCCCACCATCGGCCGCGTGCTGATCCACGGCGAGAACGGCAGCGGCAAGGAGCTGGTGGCGCGCGCGATCCACGCGCTGTCCGGCCGTCGCGAGGCGTCGTTCGTCGAGGTCAACTGCGCGGCCATTCCCGAGGAGCTCATCGAGTCGGAGCTGTTCGGCCACGAGCGTGGCGCCTTCACCGGCGCGGTGGCGCGCCGGCGCGGCAAGTTCGAGACGGCCGACGGCGGCACGCTCTTCCTCGACGAGATCGGCGACATGAGCCTCAAGACCCAGGCCAAGGTGCTCCGCGCGCTGGAGGAGCAGGTCGTGGAGCGCGTGGGCGGGCGCGAGCCGATCAAGGTGGACGTGCGCGTCATCGCCGCCTCCAACCGGGATCTGCAGGCATTCATCGCGCAGGGCGGCTTCCGTGAGGACCTCTTCTACCGGCTCAACGTGATCCCGATCGAGGTGCCGCCGCTGCGCCAGCGCCGTGACGACATCCCGATGCTCATCGAGCACTTCATCGCCGTGTTCTCGGCCGAGAACGGCAAGCGGCTCAAGGCCATGTCGGGCGAGGCGCTCGCCTATTTCCTCGCCTACGACTGGCCGGGCAACGTGCGCGAGCTGCGCAACATGGTCGAGCGTCTCGTCATCATGACCACGGGCGAGGTCATCGGCCCCGACGACCTGCCCGCCCCCCTGCGTCCCAAGGACGCCGTCGCCGGGGCCGAGGGCCAGCGCTCGCTCAAGGACGCGCGCGACGGCTTCGAGCGCGCGTACATCCTGGCCGAGCTGCGCAGCAACGACTGGAACATGACGCGCACCGCCGAGCGCCTCGGCATCGAGCGCTCGCACCTGTACCGCAAGATCAAGACGTACGGCATTACCCCACCGAAGTAGCCGCGCTGGCGGCGCCGCGGACGGGGCCTGACCGGTTCCTCCCCCCAGGCTCCGTCCTCGCGTTGGCGCCTCACGTTTCGCGTGGCGTCGTCTCGCAACGCGCACTCCCGAGCGGCTCACCGAATAGTCGCCACGCGTTGCGGCCCACGGCTCGGACGGACCTAGAGGCAGTCACCGGCCAGCCGTCCCCGGCGGCACCGCGCGGCTGTGCCGTGGAGTGATGGTGTAGGATCGGCGGGCGATGGCCGCGTTCAACTTCGTGCGCGCCTCGTTCTATCGCGATTCCGTCACGCTGATGCGTCTGGCCGGCGCGATGGAGGCAGTGGCGGGCGTCACGCGCGCGGCGGCCATGATGGGCACGCCGGCCAACCGCGCGCTGCTCGAGCAGGCGGGGCTGCTCGCCAAGGACGGCGCCGCGGCCGGCCCCGCCGATCTCGTGATCGCGGTCGTGGCCGAGGACGCGGCGGCGGCCGAGGCCGCGCGTGCGGCGGCCGAGCACGCCCTGCTCGCTCGGCCACCCGCGGTGCGCGGCGCCGAGGCAACGCCGCGCACGCTCGAGGGCGCGCTGCGCGCCCTGCCCGGCGCGAATCTCGTCTTGATCTCCGTGCCGGGCGCCTACGCCGGCGCCGAGGCGCTGCGCGCACTCCGCGCGGGACTGCACGTCATGCTCTTCAGCGACAACGTGCCCGTCGCGACGGAGGTGGAGCTCAAGAGGCTCGCCCGCGAGCGCGGGCGCTTCCTGCTCGGGCCCGACTGCGGCACCGCCATCCTCGACGGCGTGCCGCTCGGCTTCGCCAACGTGGTGCCGCGCGGCCGCATCGGCCTCGCGGCCGCCTCGGGCACCGGGCTGCAGGAGGTCACGTGCGCGATCGCCCGGCTGGGCGAGGGCGTCTCGCAGGCGATCGGCGTCGGCGGCCGCGATCTCTCGGATGAGGTCGGCGGTCTCATGATGCTGCGGGCGCTGGACGCGCTCGGCGCCGACGCCGCCACCGAGGTGGCGTGCGTGATCGGCAAGCCGCCCGGTCGCGCGACCGCCCTGCGGCTCGCGGAGGCGGTGGGCGCGCTCGGCAAGCCGTGCGTGGTCAACTTCACGGGCGAGACCCTGGCGCGCGCGCCGTGGCACGCGGCGGCCACGCTCGAGGACGCGGCGCGCGCGGCGGTGGCGCTCGCGCGCGGCGACACGCCCGCAGGCGTCGAGTTCACGCGGCCGGCGCCCGAGATCGAGCGGCTCGTCGCTGAGGCCGTGCACGGGCTGGCGCCGGGCGCACACGCGGTGCGCGGCATGTACGCCGGCGGCACGCTGGCGTGGGAGGCGCGCGGTCTGCTCGCTGCGCGGCTCAGAGACGTGGCGCCCGGCGTGACGGGCGGGGGCGGCCTGCATCGCGTCGTGGACCTCGGAGAGGACGCGTTCACCGTCGGCCGGCCGCACCCGATGATCGACGGGCGCGTCCGGCGCGAGTGGATCGACAAGGAGGGGCGCGACCCCGGCACCGCCGTCCTCCTTCTCGACGTCGTACTCGGCTACGGCGCGCACCCCGATCCGGCCGGCGAGTTGCTGCCCGCGCTCGACGCGGCGCGCGCGCGTGGACTGGCGGTGATCGCCGGCGTCTGCGGCACCGACGCCGACCCGCAGCCCCGCGCCGCGCAGGTCGCCAGGCTTCGCGATGCCGGCGTGCTCGTGATGGACAGCAACGCGCAGGCGGCGCGGCTGGCGACCCTCATCGCGCTGCGCGCGGGCGCGCCGGCGGCGCCGTGACCCTCCTACCCTCGGGCCCGCCACGCGTCATCAACGTCGGCCTCGACCTCTTCGCGCGAACCCTCGCCGTGCTCGACGTTCCCGTCGTGCACGTGGACTGGCGTCCGCCCGCCGGCGGCGATGCGCGGCTCGCCGCGCTGCTGGCGCGGCTCGACGCGCGGCGCGAGACCATCGAGCGCGCCAACGCGACGGCGCTCGAGCGCCTCACGAACGGCGCGCCATTCCTCGTGGACTGCCGGCCCGCGCGCGAGGCGCTCGACCTGCCCGACCGCACCGTGCTGCACTCCGGACCGCCGCTCGCCTGGGAGCGCGTGAGCGACCCGGTGCGCGCGGCAATCCTGTGCGCGATCCGCTACGAGGGCTGGGCGGCCAACGACGATGCCGCGGGCGCCCTGGTCGAGCGCGGCGTCGTGCGACTCGCGCCCTGCCACCACCACGCTACCGCGGGGCCCATGGCCGGCGTCGTCACGCCGTCGATGCCGGTCTTCGTCGTCGAGAACCGCGCCTACGGCACGCGCGGCCACGCCACGGTCAACGAGGGGTTGGGCAAGGTGCTCCGGTACGGCGCCAACGACGACAGCGTGATCGCCCGCCTGAACTGGATCGCGACGGAGGCGGGGCCGCTGCTGGGCGCGGGCCTGCGGGCGCTCGGGGGTATCGACCTCCGGGCGCTCATGGCGCAGGCGCTGCGCATGGCCGACGAGATGCACCAGCGCAACGTCGCGGCCACCGCCCTGCTCACGCGCGCGATGATGCCGGGCCTCGCGAGGGTCGGCGGGCGTCACCACGCCGTCGCGCGCCTCGCCGAGTTCCTCGCCGGCAACGATCAGTTCTTCCTGAACCTCGCGATGGCGGCGGGCAAGGCGATGGTCGATCCCGCCGGCGGCGTCGCGGGCTCCACGCTGGTCACGGTCATGGCGCGCAACGGCACCGATTTCGGCATCCGCGTCTCGGGCTGCGGCGAGCGCTGGTTTGCGGCGCCCGTCAACATGCCGCGAGGTCTCTACTTCCCCGGCTTCGGTCCCGACGACGCGAACCCGGACATGGGCGACAGCGCGATCGTCGAGACGATCGGCCTCGGCGCGTTCGCCATGGCCGCCGCGCCCGCCGTCGCGCGCTTCCTGGGCGCCGGCGGCACCGCAGAGGCGCTGGCCATGACCGCCGAGATGCGCGAGATCTGCGCCGGCGAGCATCCGCACTTCCGCATCCCGACGCTCGACGACCGCGGCAGCCCGGTCGGCGTCGACGTGCGGCTCGTGGTCGAGACGTCGATCACGCCGGCCATCAACACGGGCATCGCCAGCCGCCGCGCAGGCGTGGGCCAGATCGGCGCCGGCGTGGTCCGCGCCCCCCTCGCCTGCTTCACCGCCGCACTAGAAGCGCTCGCCGCGGAATAGCGAAATATAGAGGAGCGCCACGGGTTCCCCGGGGCGCTCCGAACGTTAGGGGTTAGAGGGGCGCCACGGCTCCGCCGGGGCGCTCCGAACGTAGGGGGGTTTGGGGACCATCTCGGGGCCCCCATGTAATGAGGCGGGCCATTTCGGGGCCCCCCATGTTCTAAGCCTCGCCGATGAGGCGGCGCACGCGCGTCAGCAGCGCGATGTCGCTGAACGGCTTGGACAGGACTTCGGTGTCGGGCGCGCCGAGCGGCGCGATGTCGTCCGCCGGGAATCCACTCGACAGGATCACCGGCAGGTGCCGCCACGGTGCGAGCGCGCGCAGCCGCGCCAGGAACTCGCGACCGTCCATCCCCGGCATCGACATGTCGAGCAGGATCAGATCGGGACGGATGTCGGCGAGCCGGTCGAGGGCCTCACTCGCCGTCTCCAGCGCGGTCGCGACGTAGCCGGCCGCGCGCAGCACGAGGACCTGGATGTCTCTCAGGTATGGCTCGTCGTCGACCACGAGGATCTGCTTGGCCACGCGCGCGCCCGAAGGTGCAAGGGCGATGCCCGACCGTCGCGTGCGCGGGATAGCCGGGTTGCGCGTCGGCGACGCGTCCGCGGGTGTCGCACTGACGTGCCGGGTGTCAGAACGGCGTATAAGAGAGTGCCATGGTCGCCGATCTCTTGCTGCGCGGCGAGTGCGGGCGGCCGTAGTGAGCGCGGAGGTCGTCGGCCGCCTCGCCGGTCTCGTGGCCCTGGGTCTCCTCGCGCTGCTGGTCCTCGCCAACGGCATCGCGATGCCGTCGGGCGCGATCCTGAACTTCCTGCACATGATCGATCTCGTCTTCCACGAGGCGGGCCACGTGATCTTCGGTGTCGTTGGTCTCGGGAGTCAGTTCATCGCCGTGCTCGGCGGCTCGCTGAACCAGGTGCTCGTGCCCGCCGTGTGCACGGCCGTGTTCCTCAGGCGAAAGCAGTACGGCTCGGCGGCGGTGACGCTGTTCTGGGTGGGTCAGAATCTCGCGGACGTCGCCGTCTACGTCACCGACGGCCGCGCGATGCGAGTGCCGCTCCTGGCCGACGGGCTGATCCACGACTGGAATTTCATTCTGGGACGGCTGGGCCTGCTGTCTCGCGCCGAAGCGCTCGGCCGCTTTACCTTCGGGCTCGGCGCGCTCGCCATGATCGCGGCGCTCGCACTCCTGGGATGGGACGCGTGGACGCGCGTGCTATCCTCCGAACCGCGGAGCAGCGAATGACGTCCGTCGATCCCACCACTGTCCTCGGCGCCGCGCTCGACGCCCTCGTGGAACCGGTGCTCATCACCGACGCGCAGGGAGGGCTGACGTTCGCGAACGCGACGGCGGCGCGCGTCCTCGGCGCGGCCCGCGACGTCGGGCGTCCGGTGAGCGATCTCCTCGATCGGCTCCCCGCGCGAACGCCCGACGGCGGCGCGCTGGCGCCCGCGCTGCATCCGATCCGGCGCGCGCTCGCGCAGGCGCAGGCGGTGATCGGCGCCGAGCTGACGATCGACCTCGAGGGCTGCCCCGCCACGTTCCTCGTCAACACCGTTCCGCTGCGCGATGCCGAGGGACGCCTGACGGGCAGCGTCTCCGTGTTCCACGACGTGACCGGCGCGCGCCAGCTCGAGCGTGACGCGGCCGAGCACGCCGCGCGGCTGCGGACCCTGGTCGACCTCGTCAACGAGGGCATCTTCATCATCGCCGCCGACGGCGGCCTGCTGTTCACGAACGGCGTGGGCCGGAGCCTTCTCGGCGCCATGCCGCCGGGCGAGCGGCCCGCCGATCGCATCGACCGCCTGCGCATGCGCGCGGTGGACGGCACGCCGCTGCCCCCCGAGCGGCTGCCCTCGTACCGCGCGCTCCACGGCGAGACGGTCTCGTCGATGGAGCTGCTGATCGCCGCGGCGAATGGCACGACCCGGCGCGCCGAGGTCAGCGCCCACCCGCTGCGGCGCGACGGCGCCATCTACGCCACCGTCGTCACCTGGCGCGACGTCACCGAGGAAACGCGCGCGCGCGCCGATCTGGAAGCGGCGCGCGCGGCGGCGGAGGAGGCCAACCGGCTCAAGGACGACTTCATCGCCGCGCTCTCGCACGAGCTGCGCACGCCGCTGCAGCCGATTCTCGGCTGGACGGAGGTGCTGCGCCGCCACGGCAAGCTCGACGACGTCACCACGCGGGCGATGGAGGTGGTCCACCGCAACATCCGCCAGCAGGTGCGCCTCGTGGACGACCTGCTCGACCTCTCGCGTATCCTGCACGGCAAGTTCATGCTGCGCTTCGAGACCTTCGACCTGCGCGAGCAGGTGCGCGTGGCGATCGAGGCCATCGAGGAGGGGGCCCGGAGCAAAGGCGTGCGGCTCGCCTCGACGCTGCCCGGCAATCCGGTGGCGATGGTCGGCGACGCCGCGCGCGTGCAGCAGGTGGTCAGCAACGTCCTCGAAAATGCCCTCAAGTTCACACCCGCCGGCGGCCGCGTCGGCGTGCGGCTCGAGACGCGCGACAAGCGCGCGGTGATCGAGGTCGACGACAGCGGCGAGGGCATCGCGGAGAGCGACCTGTCGATCATCTTCGAGCCGTTCCGCCAGGGCCGGCAGTCCACCCGACGGGGCGGTCTCGGCATCGGCCTCGATCTCGTGCGCCGGCTCACCGAGCTGCACAACGGCACCGTCACCGTGGCCTCGGCCGGCCTCGGCCAGGGCGCGCGCTTCCGCGTCGAGCTGCCGCTGGCGCGTTCCGAGGCCACCCCCAGCGCGCCGCCCGCCGGCG
>Ga0209057_1000807_pt1 | contig 26686 bp, 26 predicted proteins | sample GraSoiAngelo_146_FD_185903 | JGI IMG/M metagenome (GOLD analysis project Ga0209057, IMG submission 185903) | Grasslands soil microbial communities from the Angelo Coastal Reserve, California, USA - 14_1009_05_30cm (SPAdes) (version 2) | ecosystem: Environmental > Terrestrial > Soil > Grasslands ... | reverse complement strand
ACCCTACAAGCATGAACTTCCAACCTGCTAATCCGCGCCATGAAAACAAGCACCTGTAAACCGCTTTCTGAAACGAGCATTTGAAAACGCGCTTCGAAAATCGGTCCCTGAAACTAGTTCCCGAAAAACGCCTCCGAAATTTCGAACTCTAAACACAGTTCTGAAACGACCCTCTAGAACGTCTTTCTGAACCGGCCCCTCAAAAACCGCGCATGAAAAGGGTCCAAAAAACAATAGCCACGAATTTTCTAGCCCCCCGGGGCCTACCCAAGTCGCACGCCGCGCCCTCCGCGAAACACGCCTAGACCCCGCTTCAGCCCACGCTTTCCAACGCCCAACCCGGGTATCAGAACCCCTTTCTTCCCTTCTTCCCAGCACCGTTCTCCTCGAGATGAGGGACGCGTGGCCCAGCCTCTGCCCTACATGGCCCTGAAAGATGCGCCAGTCCAGATCCGGCGAGCCGCCACCGTCGCCCAGATCTCCATCAGCATCACACGCGCCCTCGGAATACTATTCACCACCCTAATCATAGCCACCCTCCCAACATGGGTCCCTGGCCTCCTCGCCTACCAGACAATACCAGTCGCACTCCTCGTCCTCGCGATCGGCTCGGTCATCGTCTCACGCAAAGGCAGCAGGATAAGGGAAGAGATCGCAGAGCGACAGTTCGAAAAAGTACGCCGCAGCACCTTCGCCACCGCCATCCTAGGATTCATAATCGGCGGCATCATACCCGGCCTACTCTACATCTACCTCTACACCCGAATAGGCAACGTCATGGTCAAACAGACCCCTGACGATCCCAGAACAGTCTACCTCCTCCCACACCCCAGCGAGGGCATCTTCCTGGGCCGCTACCTCGGATGGATCGGAGCATACCTCCTCGTCCTCTACATCGGCTACACCCAGCTATCACCGGGCCTCCGAGAAGTAAGCGACTGGCTCTCACCAGTCCTAGGCGTCCACTTCAACACGATGATCGTCGCCCTATTCCTCGTCTTCACCAACCCGCTAACCTATCCCCCACTACTCTACCTCTGGACCTTCGCAGGATTCCTCGGCGGCCTAATCGCCGGCGGAAAAATCAGACGAGGCTTCCTAGTCGGCATGACAGTATACCTCTCAACCCTCGGAGCACTAGGACTCGCAGCCCTCGCAATCTACCAGAACGTCAACCTCTCAACACTCTCCAGCCTTCCGCCACCACCACCAGGCTTCTCGATCATAAGCGCCACCTCAGGACCCGTAGCAGGCGACATCATCCCGATCCTCATCCAAGGCGCGTCTCCAACAACCCAGATGGTAATCCAAGACGTCATACTCACCATGATAAGAAACGCTGGCCTCGTCTTCGCTGTAGCCACAATATCCGGTCGAGCCGCCTCCCTCTTCTGGCAAGGAGACGTTTTCATCCTCAAAACATTCTGGAAGACGATCAAGACCAGGAAACCAAATCTGCCACAGACCACTCGCACCAGCGCCATACCAAAAAAGGGAATCCTCCTGCTCGCGCTCGCAATCCTCTTCCTTATCCCAACCCAGCATACAACCCAGCCCTCAACAATCACCCAAGCACCACCAGGCGGGCCTTACCAGCAAAACCTGGCAATCGGACTGGACATGCTCGGTGCCCCCAACGCCAGTTTACGAATGACAAACCTTGACCTCTCAAGCAAAGGTCTTGTCCTCGACAACAACTACGCCGGAAACAATCTCTCCCTCTTCATAATCAACAACAATTACTCACAATCCCTCGGCACCAGTTCTGGCCTCGGAATCCCAAGCTTCATCCTCGGACTATTCTCACAGCCCGCCCTGATCACATTCTATACAGGAGACCCAGCAACGACCCGAGGAGAATCCGATAATGTTGCAGCTCAATTCGCCCAAGCCCTAGGCGTCGGCTTCACCAAAGCCTTCGCCATTCCCTCAGGCCAAGGAACTGTCACAATCTACGCGCCAAACCCTGAACTCACAAACAACGACGCCCTCACACGAGTCCTCGGGCTCCTACCCGGCTCAAGCTTCTCCACCCTCATCAAACCAGCCAATCTCCAAACCCTACAATACTTGGCCGCAGTAGGCCTCGCAAGCATAAGCCTCCCAGCCCCACTCAACCAAACGCCCACCCAAGCATTCAGCTTCATCCTCAACACCCAATTCGCACGCCAATTCTACAAAGCAGGACAACACTATCTCAGCCTGAAAACACTATTTGGATTCCAGACTGGAATCGTCGGAGACACCAACTCAAACGCCTCCATCGTCTCCATCAGTTTCCAACGAGGAACAGTTCTCTACAGCCCGCTCGGACAAGTGCCGCCCTCCAACCCAATCTACGACAACTTCACCTCGACATACATCTACAACGCCACCATAACACCGAGATCAGACTTTGCAGCGAACTTCACCTATCCATTCGCCCCAAACATAACCATACATAAAACCGTGAACCCGCCTAGCGGACCTCTAGGGACCGCCCATAACATCGTAGTTATGATCCAGAACTTCGACAACGTTACCGTCACAAATCTCAACGTCACCGATGACGAGGCGCCATCTTCATACCAGAAGACGCTCCAGATCTCGCCCAGCGGCGTACAAACCGGCCAATTCGCCAACTTCCCTCCAAGCCAGACACAATTCCTCAGCTATACAGCAACAACAAAAAGCAGCGGAACCTATGTTCTATCGCCGGCAATCATCGAGTTTGTCTGGCAAGCACCGAACGGAACGCGGATCCGATACTCGGTTGCCACCGACAATCCTCTGATCTCGTCATCAAGCGGACCCTGGACACAGTTCACAAGAACGTTCACCGACCTCCAGCCCTACTCCTACCTACTTCTTCTCCCTCTTCTACTCACACCAACCATTGAAACCCTGAAACTTCTCGGCAGACATCGGAAGAGGAAACCCGAGCCCTGGGTCAGCGCACCTATGAGACCTCAAAACAAACCTCCGCCCCCGCCTGCGCAAGCAGGACCCGACAAACCCGCCGACATGCCGAGCTCCAAAAATCCTTGAGCAGTTTTCACAACCTGTAGAATCGCTTTTCTCAACCCAAGCACAGCCTCATCCTGTGGTCTGTTTCCCGATCTTGCCCTAGAACGGCTTCACTACCGGTGAGGTCGTTCATAGACCCCTTCGTTTCCACTGGAGCCCGTGGAAAATGACAGGATTATCAGTTGAGCATGTTCACATACAATATGAACAATGATGCGCGAGCCTTTTCTACATGTGAACTACGAACTGTGAATGCCACAGTTTTCTCGAGGAACAAAGATGAGACCACGACGATTGAAGGTAGAATTCTACGACCAGGAAGGAGTCCGACACTCCATCGCGATCGACGGCCCTGTGACGAAGGAGAAAGTGGGTAGAATATTGGACCTGGTTGAGTTAATGTCCGGAACGCCTCAGGCGTCCGCTGCGGCCCTCGGACTGTCCCCCAGAAAATTCGACAGGCTAGCCAGCACAATCATATCCCAGCTGAAAGGAAGAGCCTTCACGTCACGCGAAGCGAGAAAAATGTTCGAGACTACCTTTGGAGAAAAGATACCTTTGAGCACGGTGTCCACCTATCTAACAAGGCTAACAGATCGCGGAGTCCTTGAGAGACGGCAGGAAAAACTTGGTTTAGCGTATCGAGTCAAGCTTGATGAGCAGAAACAGTCTCTCGCTCCTGCTCCTTTCCTTCAGCCTTCGTAAAGCTCTGCTTCACACGTTCCACAGTCGAGTATCGAAATGGGATCCGAGTCTGGTCCCGTCGAACATACCCCTCATCAAAGAGCTTCTTCATCAAACGAGCTGTGTGTTCCCTAGAACGTCCCACAACTCTTCCTATTTCTGGCGCCGACTTTGGCCCTTCGTCCGCCAAGAGAGTAAGCACTTGAAGCTCAGTGGGAGTAGTTATCGAGTTCAATGAGCCCGGCTGCACAACGGAAGGATCCATCCGGATTGGAGATTGAATCACGGTTGACTGTAAGCTAGGTCTTACAGGCTCCGATATCTCCTCGATCACCTTCGTTGCGGTTGAAATTGTTGCGGAAGGGTGCAGAACTGTATCAGCGACCTCCTTAATCCAGTTCAGCGACTCCCCCAGAAGCTTCTCCGTCTTTTGCAGCCGCTCAAGCAACACTAAATCGGAAAGCTTGGACTGATCACCCGAAATCTTGAGCCTTTCAACCTCAATGGCCAAGTCCCTTAGGCTCGCCTCGAAAGAGCTGAGCCTGGAAGAGAATACGTCGAAGAACAGCTTCGCAACATCCCCATTTCCAGGGGACCCCTTAACCCCGGCTCCGATTGACCGTTTCCCTATTCCAAACATTTCTGTGACATCACACGATATGAACCGTGACGTCACCGTAAGCTCTACATGCGCATTTAACACTAACGATTGTGACATTAATCCAGAGGGAACGCCATCACGAGTGATGATGTCGTGACTCCCGTGTTGCATCGTGACATCAAGCGCATGACATGTTAACTAACGTCTACTCTCAACCTCGCCAGAACGAACTCCCGATGGTAAAATTTGGAATAACGACCGTGATGTATGTGATGCCTAATCACTCGTGTGACGTCACGTATCACGATTCCTTCCGAACATCGCATGAAACGCATGCTCAAGGTCATCGATTATCGAGTCCACGGTTCGCTGATAGACCTCAGGCTCGCGTTGCCCTGCGTCTCTGAGCTGGGAAGTTTGAGTTTTGAGGCGCTCTGAAGCTTCCAAAAAGGGGGCGATGCTTGGGGATTCCGTCAAGCCACAGTAGCCGAGGAGGAGAACGGTGTGAATTGCCTCCACAACATTTTCTCTCGCTTGTCTTAGGGTTCTATTGAAGGATCCGCGGCTGATTCCCTTCTCGTCCCGCCGCAATTGAGCCATATCACTGCGTGTTAGGCGTTTATTCGCCATATCATGTCCAAGCTGGTCTACCAGAAGCGTTTCGAACTGTGCTCCCGTTAGATTACTGCGCCGCAAAAGTGCTGAGAGTATTCTATCACCAAGCGTTTCCTCGATAACCGCACGCGTTCCCTCGTGCCAACCCTTTGACGTGTCAGAATTCTCCATGGATACGGTTTTGTATCCGTCACTATTGTATCTTGCTCAGCCTCGCTTAGCAACGTTGGCAAGTTACACCACGCTTATTCCACAACTTTGACACCTTCGAATTAGTCAAACGCGGGTCTTACATGGCCACAGATGCGAGAACAGAATCAGGCAATTTGGTGGTGGACATGGTCTGTGACGTTTGCCGGGTCGAGGGATTTGAAGTTGAGAAGAACGCACAGGCAGGGGATTCGCCTACCCATTTTGTGGACATTCTCGCGTCCAGGAAGAAGGGTAAGAAGATGCAGAAAGTCGCCTTCGAATGCTGGGAAGGATCCAGTCAAGTTGAGGGACTGGAAGTCGAGAAGTTCGCGGCCCGCTTGAAAAGCCTGGGAATTCAGAGCGGAATCTACGTTTCTCCAAAAGGGTTCGGCGGCAACGCCGAATTCATGGCCCGCAAGCTCGGCGTCGAGCTTTGGGATCTGGCTAAGCTGAAGGAGAGGGTAGAAAATATCAAAGCCCCAGAGAGACACAAAGTTCCGGGAACGCTACCGGTCGCGAGAGCAGCGGCATCTCGCCTCTTGGCTCATGGCTTAGCCAACGGCACTTTCCTCAAGCTATCCTCTATGCCAAGACTTGAGTTTCGACCGTACTTCTTTTCCAATTTCCAGATCGATAATCAACGGAAAAAACTGGCAGTGGGAGTTCTCGTGTTTGACGGTGTAGACGGTCGCGTATGCGACGCAGGTCTCTTCGAGGGACACATGGACGACCTTCCATCAACTGGGTTCTTTGTTGATTGTCTGGAGATCGAGCCGTCAACAGGTTCCATGCCGAAGCTGCCTCCTGAACTTGAGATGAAGAACACTGTTACCGTTGCGCCAGCAGGGGTAACTGAGGACATGGTTCGATCTAAAACCAAGGATGCGGTGAGCGGTCATGGCAATGCAACCGTAACGGGGGTTCAATTGCTCCACGTTCCCATAGTAACCGTAGAGATGCTTGCTGCGGGCAAGTCCTATCGAAAGATCCTTCAGGCAGCTACGGGAAAGATGATCTGGGACGATACTCAGAAGTGTTCTCTTTGTGATCAAAAGTCCAGGGCGATATGCGAGGTCTGTGGTGGGACGTTTTGTAGTGAGCATGAGAGAACTTGCAGTTCCTGCCGAAAGCACCTTTGCACGGATTGCGTTGTGACCAAGGGGATCGTAAACAAGATTCCGCTTTGCCCGACGTGCAAGAATGCCTAGAGAAGACTGGATCTCTCCTACTGCCCAGCAGGGAATCGCTCAATCTTGCTTAGTAACCACTAAACACGCATTCTTCATCGGTTCATGATAGATAGGAACCAGGTGGCTATCTAGGGATGTGGTTTTCAGCCAGTGCCGCCTTGGCGAGCCGCTGTATCGTCTCCTCATGTCTGCTGATGTGAGCCATCATGTCCAACCGCAGCCTTTGCATCGCTGATCGCGCGGCGTCTCGTGCAGCCTGTTCCATCAAAGGGGTAAGCCTCTCTTCCATCCTCTTCAACAGTGCCTCTTCAAGCCGTAGAACCTCTTCTTCCCGCAATGTCTCCATTCAACTCACCTCCTCCGAGAAGTCACAGTAGTCGACCCAATTTCGTCCATTATTGGCTCAACCTTCACGGACTGTCGGGCGCACACCGCGCACTCCCAGACCCGGTCACAGGTGAAATTCTCGTAATTGCAACATCGCCTGCGGAAGTAATCGTTCAACTGATTCTCTCGATTGGCCTTTTTTCCAGTCATGCCAGGCTCACCAACACAAGACCCATGAACTCTTACGTTGACTGTCCACTGCAGCCTCAACGGGACGACTAAAGGCTCCTGTAACTGGAAACCTAGCCAAGAGGTTCTGCAGAGAACAGGCCTCTAGCAAGTATACCCGCAACCCGCAAAGGTTCAGGCATTCGCGAGACGAATGCCGAAGCTTTCAAGATCAACCTGGTCTCACGAATTGAGCATCCGAACTGTTCAAAGAACACGGGACCTTCACTAGTTGTCCGAAGTTTGTGTATTGGGCCAAGTGATCTGATCAGTTCCCATCTCTTCTCCCAATCAGGAAAATGTTTGACCAGGGCACGCTTCACAGCCCTGTTATCCGGCCGGGAACCGACGACCACGATCACCGGCGCCTTGCACAATTTCAGGACCTTCCAAGGGTCGATGAGATTGAATCCTCCGAAGGTCACGCCCGACAACAACACCGGAATCTTGTGGGAATCTCTGAGGAGAAACTCGGCTTTTCTAGTTGCGTCCAGCCCGTCAACTGTAATCCAGTCAGCTCTGAATTGATGAAGGTGAGGGCCTTTCAGCCAGACGGCTAGGAGAGGAGCGTGTCGGACCTTATCATCGGTTTTCGGCGGAAACGGGCCATCATCTATCCCAATACATCTAGAGACTTGTTTGATGTTTGAGGACGCTCCGTGGAACAAAGGTAAGCAACCCACGAACCATCTCGTCAACGTTGAATGAAGCGGTCACTGACCGAGCTTCGACGCCGAGCCGTATCTTCTTTGTTCGACCGTACCGGCCGAAACTTACTACTCGCGCGTTTAGCACCCCCATAATGTCCAGCTCGTTGAGCAGTCCGCTAACCCTTCGCTGGGTGAGGGGTTCGACTGATCCAGCGCTGCACAGCTCGCGGTATACCTCGTATACGTCGCCTGTTACCGAACTCTCTTTCCTGGTATTCTCTAGCTGCATGACTGAGATTAGTAGGATTCGGGAGTGGAGGGGGAGGGATGATAGGGCTTCTGCCACGCGGTCATGTTCGACTTTCTGTTGTGCTTCGCGAACGTGGTTTTCGCCGACACGTAGCTCGCGTGATCTTTCGGCAATCTCAGCGGCTACTCTGAGGAGATCGAGGGCGCGTCGTGCGTCACCGTGTTCTCCTGCGGCCAGGGCTGCGCAAAGGTGGAGAGCGCCTTCATCTAGAACTCCGGATCGGAAGGCGAGTTGTGCCCGTTCCTTTAGAATGTCATGTAGTTCGTCTGAGGTGTAGGGTTTGAACACGACTTCCTCCTCTCCTAGCGAGCTTAGGACTCTGGGGTCTAGGAAGTCTTTGAAGTGGAGGTCGTTGGATATTCCTATGAGCCCGATCCAGCCTTCGGTCAGTTTCTCGTTTATCCTGGTTAGCTCGTAGAGTAGACTATCGTCTTCGCTTCTCTTCACCAACGCGTCTATCTCGTCCAGGACGACGAGGAATGCGGAGCCGCGTGATTGGAGAGCGCTTCTGAACCGGTCCAGAAGCTCGCCGACCGCTAGTCCAGTGAAGGGTACTTCTCGACCCAGAGATCTGCACAGATCGGCAATGACTCTGTAGTTTGTTCCTGCGAGACGGCAGTTGACGTAGCTCGTATCGAGGGCTCGTCCGTGTTCGCGAGCCTTCCGCTGTAACCGATCTAGAACGAATTTGGTCACGATTGTCTTTCCTGTTCCAGTTTTGCCGTAGGCGAAAAGGTTGGACACTCGATCTTTTGTCAGAGCTGGGGCGAGCACGGATCCGAGCCGGCGGATCTGTTCTTCTCTGTGTGGAAGGGTTGCAGGCATGTAGTCATGCCTGAGGAGGTTTCTGTCCCGGAAGACTTCTCCTCCTGACAGGACCCTTTCGAAGATGAGATCCAATCCTTGCTGTGACAAGCCTGAAACAGTCCGGTTTTCTGCGAGCCGGCTTCCAGTGGAATTAAGGGTTCTCGTACAATGATTTCAACTGGACAAACCAAAAACCCGATCATCGCTCCAAATAATTCCTGCCTAGAGACAGTTTCCCTTCAACCAGTCCTGCGTCACGAGATGCTCTGTGCAATACCCCCCTCGTTTTTCTTGGGAAGATTTGCTGTCTGCCATTGGATTATGGGCGAGTCTCGTGATTCAGGGCAGGGTCTGGGCTTTGGTCCCGGAGCAAGTTAACGTGTAATCTAGGTCAGTTCCCGAACGATTCTAGGGCTAGTCTGGACCCCCAGTCCCAGATCGTGGATCAGGGCTGAAAACGGGCGATTTCGCTGGTGCTGGCTATTGGACCCTGATTTCCACGCCCACGGTCCTCTTGATCAGTTCAGCCAAGAGGTCAACTTGAGACTTGCCGCCGCGCCTCGTTGGAATCGACACGACTAGTGGGAGTTCGATCTCCTTCTTTCCTTGTCCAACCTTATCCTTGATCCAGTCGAAGACAGTGTCGGTAACAATGACGAGAGAGACAGTCTGTTTATTCTTGATATCTTCAAAGGTCTTGACAGCCTCGTCCTCGGACTTCACGACCCAGCTGTTCTTGACCCCTCCGATCTTGAAGTAGATCGCTGTCTCCTTATCTGCCATGACGCCGATCTTCCCCACCGTTTGCTTACCTACTTCCTACTTGAATATCCAGCCTGTTTCGCGTGACCAGAACAAGAGATCAAGATCCGCTAATGGTATTGCTATTTCCCGGGAAAAACGACGGAGCTTCTCCTCGATCTCCAGATAGCGCTTCTTCGTGATCGAAACCGGCACCTCAGTGATGACATCCAGCCTCTTGAGGTTTCGCAGAATGTGCCTGTCTAGGATGGCGAATTCCTCCCCGAGCCCGACGTTTCGGAGAAAATGGCTGGCCTCCTTGTAGCCAAGGCCCTTCACGTTCTCTACCATCCATTCCCTCAGCTCGAAGAGGTTTACGTAGCTGGAGAGGTGGGATTTGAGGAAGAGCTTGCCATCCTTACTGAAAGTTGCTCTTGCCTCAACGATATATTTCGCCTTACTGTCGCCAAAACGAACATCGTTTAGCTGCGGTTGAATCTCTGTAGCTCCTCCTTTCAAGAGGAGACTGCGTTCTCTGAGCCGGGACACTGCTGCCCAGCAGGTTTTCGCAGACGACTGCGGTGTCAATAGGCAGAAGCAGAGTTCAGCAAAAACGTCGTCATCATTGCGATCGAGAATCTCTCTGAATTCTCGCAGACGCTGATGAATAGCATCGCGCCTCTCACCGTAAAGTGCCTGTAGCTCCTCAATCGCTTTTTTCTGCCCCAACGGTGAGAGTTCAGTGCTAGAATTGCTTGAGAACATCGCTCTTCTCCATTATTCGGACACAGTAGTAGCACCGGAGCCGGAGGGGGTCCTGTGTTTCCACACTGAACCTTGGCTCAACAGGCTCAGCGTTAGATACGCACGCAGGATTTGAACAGCGAACAATTCCTCTAATCGAATCCGGCAGCTTGACCCTAGTCTTCTCAGCGACCTCATAGTCTCGAATGATACTGATCGTCGCGCTCGGCGCTATCAACGCGATCTTATCCACCTCACCGGGCTTGAGCTCTCGATTCTCAACCTTGACGATATCCTTCTTGTTCTGCTTCTTCGAGATCACGTTCATGGCCGCGCTCACTATGTGTCCTTCGCGACCATCTATTCCGAGAATCTTGAGCACGTCCAAGGCATGGCCGGCGAAGATGTGGTCGATTACGGTTCCGTTACGGATTTTCTTAACGTAGAGCTCTTTCGGGCCGGTTCCTTTGGACAAGACCTCGAACCTCTCGGGCAGGAGCTAGGTTTCATTCTTAATTCCTTGCCTGGAATAGGACTGGGATCATGACTGTCGAGTCTCAAGAGTTGAGGTTTCGGACACACCGCGAAGGAGAAATTCTCGATATTACAGACAAGACTCAAACAGTAATCGAATCCTCAAGGATGAGGAACGGAGTTGCCGTTCTGTTCGTGCCTGGATCAACCGGAGCCATAACAACAATTGAGTACGAACCCGGACTTCTAGCAGATTTGACCGTAGCGCTGGAGAGACTTGCGCCCAAAGACGCGTCATACGAACACGAGAAGAGGTGGCATGATGGCAATGGACACTCACATATTCGAGCCTCCATAATAGGGCCCGACTTGTCGGTGCCATTTCGAGACAAGAAGCTAACTCTTGGAACCTGGCAACAAATCGTCTTTCTTGAGTTAGACGTTAGACCGAGAGACCGAACTGTCATCGTTCAACTAGTTGGCGAATAGCCGGGTTTAGTACCTCTACCCGTACCCCTCTCCTTCCTCTGGAGACTTGTTAAGAGATTACTCAGAAAACTCCCTGTCCTCTGCCTGGTACAGAATTTGAGACGAATTGGTTATGGAAAATATACAGGTCTGCATAAATTATCATAATGCTAGTTAACCTTACCAGTAAGTTTTCTTAGAGTAAATTTAACACCCAAGGTAAGTTGAGGATTTGCACTGGAAACCCTGGGGTGGGGGTAGGTCTCATGGTCAGTTATTCAATTCACAAGTTTGTTTTTAGAATGTCGAGGGGATTGGTAGGGATATTACTGGAAGTTGATCATCTTGACATCAAGGGTTTTCAGGTTAACAACAGGAAGGATTCCTGGCTTGGGGACTAGTCCCATCCGTTTCTGATAGTCCGTCTGTCCTTGCCATGCGCCACTATTCACTATCGTTGTTCCTCTGTAGAGGCCTGCACCTGAAACGTGGATGTGTCCCGAGGTAAAAACGTCCGGGACCCGATCTATCACTAGGAAGTCCTCTTGCTCGGGCCCAATGGGTGTCATCTTCCCGTACTCGGGAGATAGATGACGGGCTCGCAGCTGGTACTCCATTGCCTCTACTGGACGTTGATAATCGAGCCCGGGGACTCCGCTCAGGATATCCATCAGGCTAGTTCCATGGTAGAGTAGAAACTGGACCCCATGCAAGCGAACCTCCGCTGGATCTCCCAGCGAAACAATCTTCCGCGAGTCGTAAACAGGTCCGGCGAAATCTTTCGGGATGGCGGGTTGTGGCAGGGCCTGGCGTACTGCGTCATGATTCCCCGGTATCAATACCACGTCCATGTACTCTGGGATCTCGCTCACGAATTTCGCTGCGATTCGGTACTGTTCATAGATGTCGGGAACCGCAAGGTCCACCTCTTGGCGAGGATAAATCCCGATCCCGTCGACAAGGTCGCCCCCGATCAGAACATACTTTACTCGCTCGGCGACTTCGCGCTGGTTCGGTGTTCCAATCTCTCCTTTCAACCAGCTTAGGACCCGGCGGAACTCATTCTCGAGAAACACTTTGCTCCCGACATGAACATCGGATATTAGCGCGGCGTAGATCTCTTCGTTTGCATGATTGGGCTTTCTATCCGGTATCTCGGGGAGGACAATGCTTTCCGCGACCAGAAGGGGGCCTGCGCTCTTCCGAGCCTGGATGTAGATGACTTGGTCCCTGACTATCTTTCTCGCCATCTCATACACTGTAGAGTTCTGTCGTCCAACTAGGACGGTAGCTTCATCCTCGTAGTCGTCAACCGTCAGAAAGATCCTGTCGCCTTTCTCTCTCTTTTCGAGGACCATGCAGATGAAGCGGCCCCGTCCATTTGATCCACCTTGAAGCGCGTCGGAAATGGTCCCGGCGTTTCGGGTGTCCATTCTCTGCCTGAAGAGCAGGCTCATCTTGTCGAAACGGTTTCTGAAATAATGGAGAAAATCATCAAAAGCGCCAGTCGTTCCGAGCTTACCCGTAGGGTCCGAGACAACTTCTAGCCGAGACTCAAGCTCCTCAGCAAACCGTCGTGCATGCCCCAAACCAGCATGCTCTGCCTCCGCAACTTTGCTGGAGAGGTCTAGCTGTTCAGCTGCCTTGAGAACGAGGTCTCTGCTTATCGACGAGGGTCGTGGTTCCACGGTTCCAGCGACTCGAAGGACTTCTCTGACAAGAGGGTCAAGCTGGCCTGCGCTGCTGATCTCCATGAGGGTTTTGAAGGCGTCGCTTTCCATCTGGAAACCTGCTTCCAGTATGGTGCCGATTGCCCTCTTCATCTCTTCAGACATCGAGCAGCTTCTCCTTGGAACTCTATCTGATACGTAACCGCGGCTTATCCGGTTATCGCGAGACCGGGTCCCTTATCTTGTAATTGTAAGGTCGGATATGTCAACAGAGACCTCGCACATTCTATTCAGGGCAATGAGTGCGGCGACGAGGTGGTTGACCATTGGACGTGGGGCTTTCGCTATACTTGTCTCAGCATCCGCAAGGATCTTCTTGGTCTCTTTGAACCTCGGACTCACAGATGAGGCGAGTTTGAGATCTCGTGAGAGGACAGACCCGACGGCATCCTTGTACATCGTATTTACTGAGGCTCCAATCTTCTGGAACAGGATCTGCTGTTCTTTTGGAACTGGGATCTTGTCTTGGGTGTTCTCGGCGACGGTTACGGAGTAGTCGGCGAAGGTTTCGATGTAGCTTGCTAGGAGCCGGAAGTCTAGGCAGTCGACTGAGGAGACCTTGATCTTCTCCAGCAAGTACGTGTCGGCGATAGCCGCTCTGACCAGTCGGACGAGGAGGAAGTACCATCTATCCACTTCCTCATCTCGCTCAACGACTCCGTTGGCAAGTTCGGTGTTGGATTCTACGAAGGCCTGGACGGCGTCTATCTGCATGGGCATGGACAGCATTTCTAGCCGTCGCAGGATGCGTTCAGGGTTGAGTAGTGAAGGTTCCATGAGGCATTGTAGTACGATCTTCTTCGCGTCCTCTTCTAACACCTCCAGCCCTACAAGCCGTTTGGTGGTTTTGCGGACCTCGTCCCTGGTCTCGGGGGACAAACTATCTTTTGATTGAATGCGGATTATGTCGTATCCGAGGAGATATCGCTCGATGATCTCCCGTCTCACAAAGGGAGATGCTTCCAGTACGACTTCGAGGGGCTGCCTCTCCTCGTCAATTCTTGGGGACAGCAGGAGTCTCCCGTCTTGGCGTTCTTCGTAGGATACGACGGACCCTTGGTCGAGTCCGACGCGTTTAGCCCACGCCTTTGGTATAGTGACCAGGAAAGTTCCATCTGGCGTTCGCTGAAGTTTCCTTAATTCCACTTAGAACAACCTATCTCCAACTTATAGCATTGAAGAATTTTAGGATTTCCCAGCATCTACTATGGAGAGGAGTGCAGCTCTAGAGAACCACTAGGCCAAGGGAGGTGCTGGCACCGTTGAGGTGATGGTAGGCCTGCTTCACAACCTCATCGGTATTATCCCCCTTCAAAGCGCTCAGCTCTACGAGTGGGATGCCTTCGAATGTTCGTGAAATTAGTTTCTTTCCCTCCTGAAGCTGGTCGTCGTTGCAGAGGTCTGTTTTGTTTGCGCAGATGACCAGGGGAACTTTAGTCGCTATCTTCCTGAGAATCTCCTTGGAGGCGGATACCTTTCTGAACACTGATTCTAGATCCTCGCTGACATCGACGAACAGAAGGATGAGATCCGCATTCGTTATCTCGCCTAGCGTTGTGTTGAATGCCTTGAGGATTGTCGGGTGCATGTCTTCGATGAAGCCGATCGAGTCGATGAGTATGAAACTGAAATTGTCGCCCCCATTGTTCTGGTCGATTCTTCTCGCGAACGTGGACAATGTCGTGAAAGGTCCTAGGCCGGTATCTTTGTGTTCCGCTGACATGCGGTTGAAGAATGTGGTTTTTCCGCTCTGGGTGTAGCCGGCCAGCGCGACGATTGGGAAGCCTCGTTCCCGCCTGTGATCTCTGAGAAGGTCCTTCTTCGAATAGAGGTCTCTCAGTTCCTTCTCCATGTTCGCGATCCGTTTCTTAGCCGTTCTCTCATAATCATGGTAAGGATAGTCTCCAGGCCCGCTCCAACCGACCTGTCCACCTAGAATGCCTTCAAGCCGGAGGAATTCTCTGCCCCAGGAGAAGGTGTAGCGAAGTTTGGCGAGGGCGATCTGGAGTTTTGCCTCTTTTGTCATGGCGCGCTTGTCGAAGACTTCGAGGATCAGGAGGTTGCGGTCGATTACTTTGATGTCTGTTCCGCCGAGGACCCGCTGGATTTTGAAGACTTGGGCGCTTGGGAGGGTGTTGGCGAATACGACTGCTTCGATATCGTTTTCGGCGACGAGCATTTTGATCTCTTCCAGTTTTCCGGGTCCGACGCAGTAGGTGTGGTGGAGGTTTTTCCGGTGCTGGACGATGGTGTCGATTACCTCGTAGCCTATGCTCTCGGCCATGGTCTCAACCTCCTCGTACCGGGAGGGAGCCGTGGGAATCTTACATTCCGCTACTAGGGTCCGCATACGGGAAGACTTACCCTAGAATCATGGCTGGCGCTTATTTGAAGGCCCCGTGCCTCGGATGCGCGTCTACCGGCATCCTGTCCACGTAATTGTGGTTGCAGGCGGGCCAGTGCGCGGATTTGGGCGCGTTTTCACGAAGGCACGGCGCGGGAAAATCGACCCCCCCGGGGGTCTAGAAATAGTTACGAGAAAAAATAGTTACAGAAAAGAAGCGTTGGCGACGGTCATATTGCCCGGAAAGAGGCTTAAGGAAGGCGGCTCATCCTCAGCTACGCGCCCATGTCAACGACCTTCAAGAAGCCCAGCCTTAGCAGGACAATGATCGTTGTCATCATCCTTGTAGTAGTGGTGGGCGCGGTCGTGGCGGTGGTCGCAGCATCGATGTTCCTCGGTCCATCCCTCTCGGTCACCAAGAAGAACTTCACACCGTACCAATCCCCGGTTTCCCAAGGCAGCAGCAAGCCTTCGTCGATGACAGTCTCAAACACGAATGGCGGGGTTACTGTTTCATCATGGTCCCAAGGCTACGTTATGATTAACGGGACTGTTACGGCTAGAGGTTTCGGGGCATCTCCCGACGCCATCACCTTTGTAGAGTCGAATTCTAGTGGAAACATCGTCTTCCAGGCTATCTTGCCGACGAGCAACCTCTTCTTTGGCGCAAGCTACAGCGTAGACATTCACGTGTATACACCGGCTTCCACCCAATTCAACACGGTGCAAATCGTAACGGTAAACGGCGATCTACAAGTCTCAAACATCAGCGCGTCTAGTCTCATCCTTACTGACGCGAACGGGGGCATAACCGCCTCGAACATCAGTGCCACAACCATGACTGCGACTGATACTAATGGCGCCGTCAACCTAACTTGCACGTCTTGCGGTAGTGCTACGGTGACAACGACCAACGGCAGTGTGACCATGGGCCTATCGGCATTATCCATTGCCGGGTCCTACACAGCGACCTCAACTAATGGGAACATCAATCTGACAGTGCCAGTCCTCGCCTCCTGCAAGATCACGCCGAACACGACGAACGGGTCCGTATCTGCACTCTGGCCAGGAGTCCAACTCACAAATCATGTCACGACAACCATAGGGACAGAAAGCGCAATGGTCAACCTGACAACAGTGAACGGGTCCATAAACGTAACAGGCCAGTAGCCGCAACACGTAGAAAGATGGGATTACTGAACGAGTTGAGGTCGGGACATTATGAGCCCGGTGGGAGTTTCGGACTACCCTTTCGCTGGAGATTTTCGATGTCTTTTTGTAGGTTCTTCATGACCCGATAATTCCTGGAGTGATGGGTTCGCTGAGACCAAGTCTTTGAGAAAACCTTCAACAAGATTGGCAACATTCAAGAAAAATGGACCCCGTGGAAGTTCCAGTCCGCCAAGAACCACCGATTCATTCGGATGCTTACTGAATTCGAGCAAGCGAATAGCCACGCTGTCGGCCTTCCCTTCGATAGAGAATTGAAGCGGGGGGATGGTTCGGTGTAATGCGACATTGAAAGGTCCTGAATGCGATTCGGCTATCTTTTTCGAGACGTCAAGAAGCTCTTCTAGAATCAGGCCTAGTACAACGGCTTCGAGCAGTAGTATGCTATCTGTAGGCTTGTACTCGCTAGCCCTAGCTTCGGTTGTCCAATTGACTCTGATCGAGAGCGACCCGTTGATAGCCTCAAAAGCCAAGTTCTTTGGACCGCTTGCTTTAACATAACCCAACCCGGTAGGGTCTAGTCGACATGCAAGCCATGATTGTTTTTCGTTCGACAATGGACTCACCGTAGATAGCTTATGATGTCTTTGAGCGGCGATGGCCAGGCATTTGTAATCTTGCCGCCTATGACAACCGCGGTTACGCCATATCCTTGGTTGAGGGGCCCACAAGCTCTGAAACCAGGCCCTCCTCCGGTGCTCGGATGACGCTGAGAAGCCAAGTACCCCAGGAACTGAGCCATTGAACCACCTTGTCTGGCGAGAAGAACAGACATCGCTCCCTCGATTGGGAATCACCTGTCCACGAGCAGCGTGAAGCTCTACCCCACCCTACCGCTTGTTATTAGTCGTCGACAGATATGCACGTGCGGCCCTGATCACTTTCTTCATGGCTTGATAATACTCGTGATATGACTCTACCTGCCTGAGCCACTTGAGGTTCAAGCGGTTCTGAAGACAATTTCTGGATTCGCTTCTCCAGCCTACCGTATTCGCTAAGGGCGAATCGTAGCCGCAGTCTCGCGAGCCTCTGGGGCCTCGTGGGCGCACCCAATAGCTTTCTTACCGCTTCAGCTACATCTGCGTCATAGAGAATTAGCATGTCATGGAGTTCATGAATCCGAGCGTCTTTGCTACCTTGTGGAAACGGTTTTCGCAACCAATCATCGAATAAGCTCTGGAGCTCCTTCCTGAGGTTCGCCGTCGACGAGACTTGCCACCCCTACCGTTCGTACCAGAAGAAGGTAACGAGCTTACCAGCCAAAGTGTAAATCCTCAGATACTCGAAATCCACGAATGAAAGTCGGGAGTTCGAAAACGGTCAGATAACGGTTTCTGACCTCAATGTCGTAATAGCACCGGTCGATACCGCAGATTTCTCTCGTTTTTGACCGGTCACTTTACGGAGTGTGACCGGGATCTGCTCACGATCCCGTCTCGATGCGTCCGTGACGGGAATGTTTGATTACCCCGAACAAGGTGATGCCGTCTCAATGTCAGGGGAGAGCCAGAGCAAACCCTCTGGCGAAACATGGGAAAGAGCAAGCCCAGCTTCGGCTGAAGTATCGACCAAGATCGAGCCAAAGCAGCTTCTCATTCTGCTCGTCCTTAGCCTCTCCCTCGCAATCATCGTGATTGACGCTACGATCGTGATCGTCGCTCAGTATCGAATCTCGCAAGACTTCAAGATCAATCTGAAGGATCTAGAATGGATCACCTCACTCTATGCTCTGGTCTTCGGCTCGTTCCTTCTCACTTGGGGAAAACTAAGCGATGAGTTCGGCAGAAAACGGATTTTCATCAGCGGGATCTCCCTATTTATCGTCGGATCCATTATCGATGGCTTCTCACAAGATCTGACGCAGATCCTTGTGGGCCGCGTAATCCAGGGATTCGGGGCGGCGATGGCCTCTCCCTCAACTCTATCAATTCTCACGACCACTTTCACTGGCAAGGCCCGAGGGGTCGCTTTCGGAATATGGGGCGCAACTGCGGGCGCGGCTGCGGTTCTGGGGCCAGTGTTAGGAGGGTACTTTACGAGTACCGTTGGTTTTACTTGGCGATGGGCGTTCTTCATCAACATCCCGATAGGAATCACAGCCCTCGTCGGGGCCGCATTTGCGATTAAGGAGACTCGGTTCAAGGATCCAAAGTACACAACGGACTATCTCGGGTTGATCCTCATCACGATAGGCCTGTCCAGCCTATTGTTCGGCTTTATTGAAGCTCAAACCTATGGGTGGATCGTTCCTGCCAGTGAATTCCATGTGGGAGGCTTCTCGTGGTCGGCCTCAAACCTTGTATCGCTTCCTCTGGTCGCGATCATATTCGGGCTGATTCTACTGCTGGTGTTCACCTTCTACGAGATCCGCCGTCTTAGGAGGGGGAAGGTTCCTCTTTTTGATTTCAGCCTCCTCAAATTCAAGGGCTTCAGATACGGCCTATTCACCGTCACAATCGTTGCGATGGGCGAGTTCGGAGCGGTATTCATCATCTCAATATTCTTGCAGACAGTCAAGGGACTATCAGCGTTCACTGCTGGTCTCACATTCCTACCTATGGCCATCTCAGTCTTCATCTTCGCACCCGTAGCCGGTCTACTAGCGACTAGGTTTGGACCCAAGTGGATTGTCACAGCCGGAATGACCCTCGAAGCTATTGCGCTCTTCAGCATGTCCCAGATCATCAGTGTCGCAAATCCCGTCTACTACCTGTATCCCATTCTCGTCATCTATGGTGCCGGGGTTGGGCTGGCAATTAGCCAGCTCACAAGTACCGTCTTACTGAGTATACCTTGGCAGAAGGCCGGAGTAGGATCTGGAGCGAACAATACCGTCAGACAGATCGGTTCAGCCTTCGGAATTGCCGTGATCGGCGCAGTCTTAGTGGCCCAAATATCCGCGGTGGGAATGGCTGACCTCACAGCGAGCACCGCCAATTTCGGCATACAGAGATCGGCGTTAGCAGCCGCCCTCAACTCGGGACTATCCGGGGGAATAGACCCATCCTTTATCGCCAGTTTCGGCGGAAACGCATCAGCTGTCCTATCAATACTGTATGACGCGATTACCCAGGGAACGCGCTGGGCAGCCTTCACAGCCGGCATCTTCGTCTCGCTCGGAGCAATCAGCTCTCTACTGATCCCGAATCCGAAATCAGCCCAGACCACGAAAACTACCGTTGTCGCAAGTGATAGTCATCGAGAAGCGTCGCGAGCCTTGACCGCTGTCATTATCACTCAGTTCGCGATCACAGTAAACCTACTTCTTGCTATCTCCAACGAATACCAGTCAAACTATTTCATGCGGCAATGGGTAAGCCAGAACGCGTCGCCGCTAGGTTACTTCCTCGCAGACTACGTTGGACCAGCCTTGGCAGCGATCGTTGGAGGGGTCCTTATTGCATGGAAACTTGTCCTCACTCGAAGACAATCCGAGGCAAAGTCAGAGCCGAACAACTGATTGCGGTGCTGGGCCCTTGGCCCTGCGCCCCATCGTGGAGAATACTCTTTGTTTCGGGGGAAAGGGCGTCTGGGTTAAGGAACGCTTATGCCCGCCGTGAGCCTCGTTTCTCGCGAATAGGGTCGTAGGGGCAGATATTCTATGGCGGATGGCGATAGGGGAGAGATGTTTGCGGAGCTGGAGAGGGCTTGTGACGAGCTCGATAGGGCGCTCGAACAGCTCAAGAAGGCAGGATATACTCTGCGAGAGTTTTCCAAGGGCCTTGAGACGGACCCGACCGGGATACTGCTGACGCACTATCCTAACGGCTACATGATCTATCCTGACGAGATCAACAAGACTCCCTGGGAATATCCAGCTTTGCGTCCAATAGTTGACTTGGACTATTTGATCGAGCTGCTCAAGCGCGCTAGGCAGCTGAAGCGGGCCAAGATGGATATTGAGAGAAGACTAGGAAAGAAGCTTATGCCCGTCGCCTAAGCGCGTGTCGCAGGTTTCAGCCCGTACCCGTTTTCAAATATCCAATCGAGGAAATCCAAGACCTCGGGTGTTATGCTGCACCATAGATGGACCCCGCTTGGCAGACAGTCTATCTGTCCAGATGCTATTCTTGCTCTGAATCCTTCATGACCAAAGCGAGCCGGATCAAACGAGAGTGGGTTCATCTGCTGAGCCGCCTGCTTAACCTCGTCCTGGGTTACTGACTCGAACTTCTCCCTGTTCTTGTTCACTAGGATGCTCAGGTTTCCATGCCCAATGTGACCAACGTCCGGTCTCTCCTGGCCAGGTGGAAAGTTGATCTGTATGAGAACCCCCCAGCGTTCGCCCACTTCGCTGGCAATCCAGTTGATCGTTTCAAAGGCCCGCAGAGTACGATCTTGCCATAGACTCTCGAATTCTCCGCGACGCTTGTCCAGTGTGTCCCAGAGGTCCTTGACGATCCAGCTCACTTGGCTCGGACCTCTTTCTCCAGTAAGTCCTTGAGAGTCTTGAGGAAGGCTGAGTTTGGAACGATGTAGTCAATCAATCCTTTTTCGGCTTTTAGTTTGAGGTCTTTCCTGATGTGGGGAAATAGGGCCAATATCGTAGGTTGAGGTATCATGGTCTTCAGCTTTTGGGCACACGCGAAGGAATCATAGTCCGATGCGGCTAGGTCGAGTATGACCAAGTTCGGATGCGTCGAGTTCGCTTCTCTAATCAGAGCTTCTTCACTTGTTACCACCTCGGCGTTTGCACCCAGCGACCTTGCAAGCTCTATGATTCTCGATTGGAGGAATAGGTCTGAAGTTATCGCTAGAACTTGAACGGTCATCATTGGTTCACTCTGAAGCTAGTTATAGGACTCCTTGATTTAGCAAGGAGTCGGAATGCCACCCCCATCTAACTTTGCTGGCAGAGACATAGTTAGCGTTCGGGACCTCTCTCGATCGGAGATCGATCACATTCTGGACATGGCGCAGGTCATGGAGCCTCTGGCGAAGACTGGGTCCGACATGCTTCATGGGAAGATAATGGCGACCCTATTCTACGAACCAAGCACGCGAACGAAGCTGAGCTTCGAGTCCGCGATGACCCGGCTCGGCGGTACTGCCCTCGGATTTGCAGAGACCAAGGGCACCTCGGTCGAGAAAGGGGAGAACCTTGCAGATACAGTGCGAGTTGTCGAGAACTATGCCGACGTGCTCGTAGTCAGACATCCTCTAGAGGGGGCGGCCAGAATGGCCGCGGAGTTCTCCAGAGTTCCAGTGATTAACGCCGGGTCTGGTGCGGAGGAGCATCCTACTCAAGCATTGCTCGACTTGTACACGATAAAGAAGGAGCTCGGGGCTATCGATGGGATTAGCATTGGACTAGTCGGGGATCTCCGATACGGCCGGACGGTTCACTCGCTCGCATACGCACTGGCAAAATACAAGGTGAGATTGGTGCTCATCTCTCCAGAGATACTAAAGATGAGGCAAGAGGTCCTGGAAGAGGTTTCGAAGAAAATAGATGTTGAAGAGACCACCTCTCTGCAGCAGCATCTGAAAGAGTTGGACGTAATCTACATGACGAGGGTCCAGAAGGAACGGTTCGGAGATCTAGCAGAGTACGAGAAGGTAAAAGGGTCCTACCGATTGACATCAGACGAGTTAGCGAGAGCAAAGAAGAGTTCGATCGTCATGCACCCGTTGCCTAGGATCGATGAGATTGACTCTAGCGTCGACTCAACGAGCCACGCGAAATACTTCCCCCAGGTGGGCAATGGTGTAGTGCTGAGGATGGGACTACTCGGCTTGGTCTTTGGAGCGGTCTAAAACCTTCCGCGAAGCTTCGTGCTGCCCTTCATTGAACACCCAAAACGGTGTAGGGGGAAGTGGTGTTGTCGACTAGGACAGTAATCTTGTTTCCATTGCCTGTATTGTATATCTTGGAAATGTCTGTGGTTGTCAGGGTCTCAGCCCTCGCAAGAACCTCAACTGTTGTCGTACTAGTTGTTTTTATTCCAATAAGCCATCGAGTGTTTCCCCCCTGATCATATTGGTTAATAGACGTCAGGTTGCCGCTGACGGTTATCTGGGTCGTCGATATGCCGATGGTATTCACCGCCTTTGTCGTTGCGCCACCTACTTCGATGGAACTGGTAGGGTCTTGAATGAAATAGTGGCCCACCTGTTTCGAGGACCCATCGACCACCGCCACCATTTCCGGCACTGTCAGATTTCCTTGCGTTCCATAGTATGGTATGACATAGATCAGGCGACCGTTCACCGAATACAGGAGTATGTTTCCGACCGTCCAGTCGGGGTGAAGCGTTAACTGGGTTTTGATTATCGGGTCGGTCACCACAGCCGATATGGCTGAGTTGGGTCCGATAACCGTCGTTCCCTCAGGGAACCTAATCAGATAGACTTGCCCTGTCCGGGCTCCTGCTGGAGCGATGTAGAGACCTGCAAGGTTCTGAGATGGGCTGTGGTAAATTTCCACCAGCCTGACGGCGGCCCACGTCAGGGTCCCGTTGATCGGTGTGATTATGAACCGGGTGGTCTCAGTAGATTGTAGGAAGACATTCCTCTGCCATTGCAGTGGGTCTGTCTGGAAGTAGAAATCGTACACCTCTTGCTGCGTGTTGAAGTATGTTTCAGGGTATCTCAATTGAGGGAGGAGCCAGGAAGGCATTTGCTGGTTCCACTGGGGATACATGGAATTGTAGAACGACCTGACGTAGTCGTTCTTGCCACTGTTGTACAGGTACCCTGTAACCTCTCCGGTTTTCATGTCGGTGAGCGTTGCTGCGAAGAGTCTGAGGATCGATGTGTCAGCATGGTCTGGATAGTCTGCGAAGTTGCTAGGACTCTGCCAGTCTATCCAAACCCAGTGCAACAGGTAGATGTTTCCTGTCTGTCTGTCCACCACCGGGTAAGGATCTGGATCTAACTGCATGTTGGGCAATAGAATGTTAGAGATTCTGGCGTCCGCATCTCGGTATTCCAATGCTTTGATATTGCCGTAGACTCCGTTTGCGAAGTCGAACCTTCCCTGCCAGAAGAACTTCCAATACAACCAGAAGCCCTTGTAGGTATAGTCCGCTGTTCCATTGTAGGAAGACGGGCCCGTGTAGCCTGATAGGTGGGTCTCGTTGAAGCCTGGAATATTCAGGTAGACCTCGTCCACCGACTGCCATAACCCTCCTTCTCCATAGTAGACCTGGGGAGATTGGGTCAGGTTCCAGATCTTTGTTATGTCCACAGCTTGAGTCGTGGCCGCGTCAACTGCGAGGATCTTCTCCGAATGTGTCAGCAGAAGGTGCTGGGTGCGCCAGACGTCAGGGTCGTTCGGTAGGCCTGCTTGTACAAGCTGGAGAATGGATACCCAGTACTCTTTGCCGTTGATGTATATGATGTCGACAGGAGCGTTGTCGATGGACATCCAGTTGACCCCGACTAGCGGTTTCATGTTCAGTCGGGCCGACTGGTTTGTGAATATGCGAATATGGTCGAGCGTATTGGTCTGGTTTCCTAAGCTCTTTATGAGAGATTGATCCGCGTTTGTGACAGAGTCCACTCCGTACGCCCAGCGAGTGTACTGAATCGTTGGGACGTAAGCTGGATTCCATTGATAGTTGATGTATTGGCCTGACTGGGCCCGGAGATAAGTCCCGTACACGGGAAGCGTGATTGTTGAAGCTAGGACGATTGCGAGTATTACGAGCCCTTTGACCCGGGTGATCTTGAGACGCAGTATTCTCGGGGTTCGTGTGAATCCGGCCGTGAGCGCTACCCCGATCATCACGATGACCAGGGTGGAGAGAATGAAGGATGTGCCTACGTCATAGACCCAGGCTCCACTGCTTAGCACTAGGTAGATAATTGGTAGAGCTGCAATGACGAATACGTTGCTGAGCGCGATCCGGGACATCCCGAAGGCTCTCTTTGAAAGTCCCACGATGGCGTTTGCAAGGAGCGCTACTCCGAGTCTGATTCCGACTACAGCAAAGGCTAGGCCGATTATTGATAGTATGAACTTGAAGACTTCAAATGTGAAGACGTTGTCGATGCCGAAGGTAGGCGACACTTGGTAAGTTCCCGATAGTCTTGTTGCGAGGATTGAGAAGTAGTTCTGTACTTGTGCGAACCAGGTGCTGTTTGTTTGGACAAGATAATTCTGTATGGTGACGAATCTTAGGGCGATGTCATTGGCGATGGCTGCCGCGATTCCTAGGGCGAGGAGAAACTTGATCGTCGTCCACGCTAGGAATGGGGGAGAGGAGACTGGGAACTTGTCGTTCCATTGCAACTTGCCATTCTTCGATAGGACGGCATGGTCAGGGGTCTCTCCAATATCCCAGTCAAAGGATGGTCTGGGGCCGGATTCATAGTAGCTTCTTCTGGTGGACTGCATGATCGCTCCCAGGTTCGTCCGGAATAGTAGGCGAAGAATTCCGAGGAGTTTGCTGTGCATGTAGAAATGTCTCTTCCCATCGCCTCCGGTAACTGAGGAGATTCTCGGGTCGCTGAGCATGAATAGAGCCGTCAGGAGGAGAGTTGTCCAGATGACCGCTCCATTCAGGTACTGAAGGTTGAGAAAGTTAATTCCTGCTTTCGTGGCATAGGTTGAATATTTCACGTCAAAGGCGAGACCATTGTTCACCCCAAGGGTAAAGGCAGCGAAACAAGCGAGACCCAGAAGAATGTAGTATACCACCCAAGGGGTCCGAGAACCAGACTGGCGTTGAACCCTTGCAGACAAGAATGATCCAACGAGTACCAGGGCCAAAAGCAGAGCAGCGATAGCAACGAACTCTGTGGCAAGGACCCAGAGCCCAAGCCCAGTGTTGAAGACGGAAAGTTCTCTGAGAAGAGCGAACTGTATTCCGAGAACGATTATGATGGCGAGAACTCCAGTGAGGAGACCTATTCTAAAAGGCCCCTTCAAACCAGCTCGGATCTCTGTCAAAGTGGGCGTTTCCTAGCTCCTAGTCAAACGGTCAATGAGATAAACTCAATTGAGCCTGTCCGACTGATTGCAACACCGTTGTCTGGTGTATTGCCTGAGGCCTTTTGGTTGTTTATGAGAAGTCATAGGCTGCGATTCTGTCGATGTCTCTCCGCCTTGGCTCGGTCCACAAGTCGAGTGGAATCAGTCTACCAGCATACTTCGCGATAATTGTCAGCTTGTCTGAATCGCACCTTGAGCATTTTGCATGTACTCCCGTATCGACGTAATAACATGACTGACACCGGGACAATATTCTGGAAAACGTGAAGTGTTTGACTCCCGATTCTGCGAGTAGTTGGGATGCTTTCGTCAAACCTAGGATCTCTACTTTGTCTCCTAATAGGAGTGGCAGGATTGATCCTCCGTCGAGGAATCTCTGAACTTCTCCCTCAATAGAGGCGCGTGAGGAGAATGGAATCTTCTGGGTAAGCGGGATCGCCGCCATATCCGTGTAGTATGGGTATCGCTTGGATCCTTGATACACGATTGTTGAGAAACCGTATTTTTCAGAGTCGATACCCGCGAGCCTCGACGATGCTTGGGGAGACGGATGAAGCCCAACTCGAATTCTAAGCTTGCGAGAGTCGGTTTCCGATATCGCGCGTCTCGCGGTCTCGATGATTTTCTTGACAAAGACAAGAGAATCCTTGTTGTCCGCATCCTTCTTTATGTGGTGCTTTACCGCCTCGTTCAATCCGAGGAGGCTAATCTCTGCCATCGGGTGAGATCCATAGTAGGTGCTCCCATTTGTCTGCCAAGAAAGCAGCGGCAAAAGTCCCTCTCGCATTCGTTCATGAATAGCTTGTCCGCGAATCTCTAGGGCCCTAACCGCCTCGTCTACGGCGTTCGTCACTCCTTGGAGAAATCGCTCGTCTTTCCATGCCGAGTCATACGCGATTCTTGGCAGATTGACTTGGACCGTTCCAACCAGCGCCCCTCTGGCCACATCGCCCTTGCTGTCGGTGACGAACATGCACCCGTCTGAAGATACGGTGTAAGATTCTCCCGGATTTTGTATCAGATAATTCATGATGGAGTATCTTAGAGAGGTCTCGTGGGCCATTGAGAGAAGTCCATCGGGCTCAGAGAGTTTGTTGCGGTCGAGTCTCAGGGTGATCGAGGGATTGACAAGTGGATTGTCTTGAGCAATTTCTTGGGCTGCATCGATCATTGTGCGGAGTAACTCCTCAGCTTCGCGTGCGTAGTCTGCGTACTTGCCCTCTGTCTGTCCGTTGGGACCAATCGCATCGGATTGTCCGAGGATGTTTGGGGCGGCACGGTCGAGCCCAATGGTCGACCGTGAAGGAAGTGTGTTTGAGAAACCTTCCCAGTTCAGCTGAGAGAGAAAGAGTCGGACGGCTTCTTGGACCCTTTGACTTGGGACGCCCTTGACGAATGGTGCGAGAA
>Ga0209057_1000806_pt1 | contig 26706 bp, 27 predicted proteins | sample GraSoiAngelo_146_FD_185903 | JGI IMG/M metagenome (GOLD analysis project Ga0209057, IMG submission 185903) | Grasslands soil microbial communities from the Angelo Coastal Reserve, California, USA - 14_1009_05_30cm (SPAdes) (version 2) | ecosystem: Environmental > Terrestrial > Soil > Grasslands ... | reverse complement strand
CGGGAGTTCTATCATGACGAATGAGGTCACTGTGATTACTGGTGCGAGCAGCGGAATAGGAGCGGCCTTAGCCAAGCAACTCGGGTCCAAGGGTCATCAACTCGTACTCGCAGCAAGACGCGAGAAGCAACTGAAGGAGGTTGCGAAACAAGCCGGGACGAGAGCTTTGGTCGTGCCAACCGATGTCACACGTAGAGCCGACGTTGAAGAGCTTCGGAGCCAAGCGCTCAAAGAGTACGGGCATTTGGATGTCTGGGTCAACAACGCCGGCCGAAGGATCACAAAGTCCCATCGGCGGAACAATTGCTGGGGCCGTCGTGGTGGCATCGATCGCATTGTTCGTGAGGCGTCGGACCAAAAAACTGGGCGCTTCGGGATCAGCCTCGCAATAGAGCTAGCAAATGCAAGAGAGAGGTTTCTAGAGGCCCGTCTGTTTCTCTAAGGAGGTCCGAATCTTTTCAATCGTCTCCGGCGAGAGCCTGAGCGTTCTATGCTCCTCTCCCGCGTGAACTTCGACCAGCTTCATCATTTTCGTCTATTGAATGCGTACCTTTTGTTTCGAACTCGCACTCTTTCATGAGGAAATCCTTGCACTTCAATTTGATCATGAGCTTTAGGTCAAACTCGGTCTATTGATGATAATGTTTGTCCTACTGGTTATTCTCAGGTCCATCATCTCAAAAGTCACGGCTGGACCCGGAAATAGGAGCTTTTGTCGGTAGCGTCCTCAAAATGATTCTTAAGTAGATGTTGATCAGAGTCGAAATACGATGCCCTTGCAGGTAGCTACAACTCAGTCTGAGAAGAACGTTCAGGAGGTCCGAGAATATGATCTATTCCTCGATGTTGACTTTTCAGGTCTCAAATATAGTGGCAAAGTAGTAGTGGATCTTGAATCCATCGGCGATGTTTCCCTCGACGCTGTGGGCCAACAGATCAGTAGCGTAAAATCCAGTGGCAACAAGGTCCCGTTCAAGCATTCCGGGAAGGTTCTAGAGATTCAGACCGGGAAGTTCTCGGGTCCGTTAGAAATAGACTTCAGTGGTAGAGTCTCCGACAACTTCACCGGGCTCTACAAAGCATCTTACGGGGATGGCTACATACTCAGTACTCACCTCGAAGCAGTTCAGGCTCGCAAGGTACTCCCTTGCGTGGACCATCCTGCGTTCAAGGCAGTGTTCAAGGTTAGAGTCAGAACCGACGCTGACCTCTCCGTCATTTCGAACATGCCGATCGAATCCGAGACAAGGCAGGGGGAGAAGAAGACTGTCATGTTCAAGAAGACGCCGAAGATGTCCACCTATCTTCTCTACTTGGGCGTCGGAAAATTCGTCCAGGAGAAGAACAGGCACGGAGAAACAGAACTTTACGCGGCCTACGCTGATCGGCCGACCGGAAAGATCAACACAGAATTCTCATTCGACGCCACGCGTAAAGTCTTAGACTTTTACGAGTCATACTTCGGAATCCCCTTTCAACTACCCAAACTCCACAACATAGCAGTCCCAGAATTTGCCTATGGTGCGATGGAGAACTGGGGAGCTATCACATACCGGGAAATTCTCCTGCACGTGGACAAAGACACGAGCGTTCGGGCGAGGAAATCGGTAGCTCATGTCATCGCGCATGAGATTGCTCATATGTGGTTCGGAGATCTGGTCACGATGAGATGGTGGGACGACCTCTGGCTGAACGAGAGCTTCGCCACCTTCATGGACTTCAAATCCACCGACCGAGCCTATCCAGAATGGAAGGTCTGGCAAGACTTTGTCCGAACATCCACATCAGGCGCGATGGGCCGCGACGCCCTGACCAAGACCCATCCCATCATGGCGAAGGTCCATGACCCTGAAGAGATCGAAGAACTATTTGACGAGATCAGCTACGGCAAAGGCGCAAGCATCCTACGAATGATCGAAGCTTACATTGGCCCAGAGAATTTCAAAAACGGCGTTAGGCAGTATCTAGAGAAATTCCGATACGGCAACGCCTCCGGCCACGATCTCTGGTCAAGCCTCCAAGAAGCATCCGGGACGGATGTTAGCCGAATCATGGAAGGCTGGATCAGCCAAGAGGGTTTCCCAGTCGTCAAAGCCTCATTGGCCGACGGCAGACTAACCCTTGAACAGGAGAGGTTTCTCCTGACAGGCGGGACCTCCAAGCAGACCTGGCCGATCCCGGTCACAATGAACGTTGACGGCAAGACGCAATCGTTATTGCTCGACAAGAAAAAGGCCGAGGTAAATCTCCCAACAACACCACGATCCCTCAAACTCAACGTGGACCAGACAGGATTCTACGTCGTCCAGTACAATGGAAAGGAACTGCTAGACCTTGTCTGGAAGAGCGGACTCTCTCCGCTCGACCGTTGGGGATTGATCAGCGACGCCAAAGCCTTTCTCCTGTCCGGACGGACCTCTTTCAAAGAATACATCAAACTAGTCGAGAAATATCAGAACGAGGAGGAGTACCTTCCCGCGGTCGAAGTCTCCGACCAACTCTCATTCCTATACCAGATCGCACCCTCAAAACTAATCGAGACTTCCCGCAAATTCCATAGCGCCGGACTCAAAATTTTCGAGAGCAAGAAGGACGACAATAGCACCACCCTCAAGGGCATCATCGCCGCCCGCCTCACTCTTCTAGACGATGCCTATGCAAAGAAGGCCGGATCGAAGCTCAATGACCTAGCCAACGTCGAGCCGGACATGAAACGATCAGTTGTTATGGGATACGCTAGATCTTCAAACGATTATGATGGCCTAATTGGCAAGTATACAAAAAGCACTACAGACGAAGAACGACTAAGATACTTGGAAGGCTTAGCCAGCTTCAAGAATCCTGAACTCGTAGCAAAAACGCTAGACTTTGCGTTGAGCGGTAAAGTAAAGCGGCAAGACGTGCGGAACGTGATCCTTTACGCCACGGCCAACCCAGACGCAAAAACTGCGGTCTGGCAATGGTTCAAGAAGAACATGCTAAGATTAGAAGAGATGTACTCCGGGACAGCACAGTTCTCGATCATTCTGCGAGAATATCTCTCGATTATCGGGGTCGGCCGCCTAGCCGAGGTCGAGAAATTCTTCAGCGAGCACAAAGTTACCGGAGCTAACATCGCGCTGGAAAGATTGAGAATCTACGACCAGCTCGCGAGAAACATCACTGCAACCCCTTAGATTCCACTGCCATCATAGAGGGCTAGACTATTCTTCAGCTGACTCACCTTTTCAACCAATCCTCGCCCTGAACCAAGTCCACATTATATGTGCAACGTCGCGTGAATCAAGGAACTATCACGAAGTGTTGTAAAGTAGCAGAAGCCAGGGCTTGCGGATCGCCAGCGCACTCTGTGACCGCGATAGTCGCGGATCCAAGCATTTGATAGCAGTGTGTCCGGTGACCGCGATAATCTTATCATGAACGAAAGCAGATTCTGATATTCTTGAAGCCTGTACTGGTCCTACTATGCCCTCTCGCGATAGGGTCGTCCGCCACCATTCTCATGGGAGTCGCGGGCGGACTCCTCGCCTCCGACAATTTACAATCAGTCTGGACTGTCTCTTTCTACCTAGGCTTCGTTTTACTCACGGGAGTAATCCTTCTGCTCCTTTATGGAGCAGTCCTGATACTTACCATAATGCCAGTCATGCGAGATAGAAAGGTGACAAAAGCTACATTGCAGATCCCGCTGCCTCTTATCGTCGGCCTTGGTCTCAGCTTTCTGAGCGGTTTTCTGATCGCGAACTATTGGGCGTCAGACCCGGGAGACACGCTATACTTCGATAGCTACGGGTTTCCGTTCTACTGGAGATGGGAGCCGACTCCGACCTGCCAGGCAAACATTATGCGGCTCTCCCAACCGCCCAACTGCGTAGCCGGATATTCAGGCGAGGATTTTCTCATCGACGCCGTCCCATACACAGGCCTCTTTCTATGGACAAGCTATATCCTGATATTAATATACGATACTGTCTTATTCGGTGTCCGAAAGTGGCCTTTCTTTCTCCCACGCCCCTCTAGGGGCCCCTCTAAGGTCCAACCGCTTGCGTACGAGTGTGAGAGGGGATAGTCAACATAATGCGTCAAGATTTGCGCGACCCGATGACTCGTTTCGCTTGTCCCGGTTTGATAATGTGACTCAAGCATATGGTCAATTATTCGACCTTCACTGTAGCGGAGAAGGTTTTCCGAGTAGATTTGACGGAGTAATCAATTCTACGCTGTAGATTTGACCCAACCCTCCGTATTCCCTTTTATTCCTGTTTCTTCCCGATTCCGAGGGTATCTTTCACTCCGGCAGAGATAAAGGGAGGCAACTCCTTTGTGGCAGGACCTTGAGCACTGTCGCAGTGCTATTGCTGGTTGCGCTCTCTCTCCTATCTTCGCCATCAATCCAACCTTCGACGGGCCCATCCGCTTCGAGCGTGTGGCCGATGTCTCACCAGAACGCTCAGCACACGGGACTGTCCCCGTTCCCCGGTCCCGCTCTTCCCTTTCTTAGATGGATGTTTCAGACAGGTGGCCCAGTCTATTCTCCACCAGCAGTTGGCCGTGGAAGAATCTATGTGGGCAGCTATGACGGCAACCTGTACGCCCTGAATCTGCAAGGAGTCTTGCTCTGGAAGTTCCATGCGCCTTCGCCAATCATGACTACTCCGGCGATAGGTTCCGATGGGACAATCTACCTAGCATCTCACATGAGATGTATTGAGCCGCCCTGCTATGGTGTCCTTTACGCGATTAGCCCGGGCGGGAGAATGATTTGGAACCTCACCATCCTCGCATTGCAGGGGCCCGCACTTTCTTCCCCTACTATCGGGCCTGACGGAACAATCTACACATCACAACTGGGCTTCCGAACCTATGCCGTGAACCTGGACGGCACTCTCAAGTGGCAACTGACCACTGATGGCGAAGTATTCGACTCTCCCGCTGTAGCCCCTGACGGCACTTTGTATGTTGGAGTTGACGACCCAGACCCTTCTGGATCGTGTGATCAGTGTCTATTGGCATTGAATTCAGATGGGACGGTCAGATGGAGTGCAATACCGAAGCGTGCGGGTTTCTCCTGGCCTGCTATCGGTTCGGATGGTACAGTCTACATCAATGGCTATGCCATTAATCCAGATGGAACGGTAAAATGGGGGAGTCCGGGGTTCCGTTCTCCGTCCATAGGACCAGACGGAACTATCTACGGTTCTGTAGATAATGGTGTCTTCGCAACCAACCCAGACGGGACTTTGCGATGGGTGTTCCCAATCGAAAGACCCAGCGGCTCTGGAAATCCTTGCTGCTTCTACGGCATTGTTGGGCTCTCTTCTATGGCTATCGGGTCGAACGGTATTCTCTACTTCGGAGTCGGAGTCGAGGGATTCTGTAACTGTGCACCAGTGCCCTCAGGCTATGGAAATGCTAGTCTGTACGCGGTCGCCCCGAATGGGACTCTGGCATGGAAGTTTGTGATACACCCTACCGTAGCATGCGCCACATTCGATTGTCCTATAGTTTCAGTGTCAGACCCAACCATTGGTTCGGACGGAACCATCTATGTGGGGAGTGGCGACGGTAACCTTTACGCTGTAGGATAGAATCCAGTGAAGAAATTCTATCCTAATGCAAATGCCTCTCGCCAAGAGAAATTTGACGAGTTCGCTTGGTCCGGTTTCGATAATGTGACACAAGCATATAGTCAATTATCCGGATGGCGATGAAAGTCGAAGACGGTCGGAGTGGACCGCTGGGCACGCTCGAAGTCGTCCACGACTAATTCTAGGAGGTCCCAAAGGCATTAGGGAGTGAGATTGCATCGGCAACCATCGCCACTGGGTCACTACCACTGCAAGTAAACACAAGGTTGCCCTGAGGCATCGAAACTACTTGATAATCAATATCTAGGACACCGTCCCCACCACCACCCCCCAGCTCGGCAAATCCTGATGAGGGTGTGCATGCTCCAGCATCATTTATTGCCGTACTTGCTATGATGAAGTCATGATCGACGGCTCCTATCGAAGCGGAACATGTTGTTACTGAAATCCCCCCGGGTCCAAGACAAGACAAAGTTATCGGGAATCTTGGACTCTGGTCGAATATTGCTCTAGCGTTGACGTTACGGATTGCGAGAACCTGCATTCCCCAATTGTAAATTCCAGGAATCACCACTGAAATGTTGTCCGACTTCAGCGGGGATGTGGTTCTGGCATAGTATTCCCAGATTTTATCGCTAGGCGCGAAAGATACGCGCTGCGTGAAATTTAGGCCACTACTATCCGTGATTGTTGATATTGTCGAAAAACAGTTGGTAAACCCGCATTCCACGATCAGTATTATGACATCATGGCCATGTGCAGTAGTTAGGGATTCCGTGCGACAGTAGGTGCCACAAATCGTACTGGTTCCCACGCCGTCCAACGCCAACGGACCCGACGCATGGGCTTGCGGGAATTGTATCGGCAACCAAAAACCCACGGCTATCAACGACAAGAGAGCCGCACAACGTAGGCTTGACGCCATGCCAGCCAGACATTTTGCTCTCTAATGTTCAAACTATTAGGTGTATCTGAAGTTAGAGCCAAGGATCACCCTAGCTTGCGTCGTTCATGCGTCTCTGAGCCATAGAGCCCCCTGACTTCTTGCCTTTTTCTGCAACCACAGGGCAATGGCAACGGTCAGAATCCAGGGCCGCGGCGTAGTTAGTGACTGCGCCAGAGTTCGGGGGTGCAGTATTGGTGCGGGGGGTGGGATTTGAACCCACGAACCCCTACGGGACGAGGTCCTGAGCTTCGCGTTCCTCAACCATTCTTGGCAGTGTTGAGTTCTCGCGCCTTTGACCTGGCTTGGCAACCCCCGCGTTGGGTCGAGAGAATTCTGAACTAGTCTGATAAAGCCTTCAAAGCCTGTAGCCGAGCAGACAAGATTTTCTCATGTTCAGATTCTTGGTCTGATATGTCTGTATTCTTCGATCTCTTTGAGCCGTTTCTCCCAGTCTCTCATTTGTCTGTCGCGGAGGACCGTGTTGAGTATTTGGCTCGTGTTCATGTGGAGTTGGGTCCAGCGTTCCCGTGTCTTCAGATCCTTGTCATGGTCAAGCATGATTCTCCTAGACTCTGCCAGGCTTTCGAGTAGCTCTGTTATGATCTGGGTTCGGACCGTGTCTTCTTCTACTGGGTCGTTATCCTCTGCCAATACTAGGACACAACCTTCCCATTTGGCTCCTCGGACGCGAGCGCCATCTTTCGACCCTGACCCGCCGCCTGGCTGACCGCATCATCCTTCAGAGTGCTCCTCCATAACCTCAGCAGTTTGGACCCAGTGCTACTGAGCAACCGTTTCTGTCCCTGATCTAGGGTCCTGTCCCGCGAGCCTTCCTCGCGATTGTCCAGGACCGCAATGGTTAGCCTGCGAATGTTCACCAGCAACTCCTCACGACCAGACTCTCCTCCAAAATCCTCCTCAACCATTCTCTATCTCTCCTTCTCTAACGCCATTTCATCGGGCGTCACGTCTCGTAGACACGGCAAGACCCGGAAAACGCGTCAAGACCAGTCTACGAGTCGCGACTTCCCAATGATTCTAAGGCACTAGGACGAGAGCCGTTCCTCCCAATAAACGATGTCGTCGAAGACCTAAGCGGGAGATGGAACAGCCAACCGAAGGATACGAAACCGCCCCCCAGACTCTGAACGTATTCCAACGTCTGAGACAGACAGAAAAGTACGTTTTCCAACACAGAAAAAGCATTCTTAACAGCCCCCCAGCGGCCATCAAATCTTTCCACAGATTCAAGAAGAACTCTATACCGCCAACCCAGAAAGGGCTTGCCTTTCCGCATCGGACCCGTGAGATAAGGAAGGTGTTAGAAAAAGGGGGTTTGTGTCCCAGGTGGGTCTCGAGAGATATTTCTACTTCAATCGTTCAAGTATTATCTCTATGGTGGAGACGTTCCGTGCATCCTGGCCATCACCGACAATCTCCGTGCCCAAGTTCACATGCTTCGACAAGCCGCCCTGGAAGAAGCGGTTATTCACCACCTCAGCCACGTCAACGGCAGTGCTGATGGCTCTTCCACGAGCCTTTAGGGTCAGCTTCTTGGCGCCCGTGTTATAGTGCATCATGACAGCCGTAGCATAAGCCATGATCGGCTTCTTACCGATCAGTATAGTGTCCGGTGGAATATCAGTTCTACGCACAGGGGCAGGAGCCCTCTCAGTCTTCCTTGGTTCTTCTGACAAGCAATTCACCTCCGACAGCGCGAGTACGATGTCCGGCAAAACGCCACTAAGACGGAAGACCCCTAAATAGCTATCTGAAACCCGAGATCCCAACACGGCCCGACCAGGCCCGATGAAGACCTCCAGCTCGACCAAGCAGCACAGACACTCGCTCATTCTCAATCTAGCCAAAACAACCTCCGGATGAATCCTCGCAAAACAAGCTTTGATCCGCGACTTCAAGCAATCGTCAGATTGTAAGAACAAGACCTTCGGCATTTTTCTTCCGAGACGTCTCGATACCAGAGCTCAGGAAATCCGAAACCCAAACTCCAGCTAGAAAAATGTCCTTGATTCTGTAATCAAATCCCAGAAAAACCATTCGCGACTCGTTCAAATTAGCTGAACAGGCGACGATTTGTTCCTTCCTTCCTGTTCAAATTCCAACGTTTATCTCCAACGGAAGCATAAGATATCCTTCTATGCCCAAATTCATGCAGTCACTCGGAGAAGACAACTACCACAGACTCCTCGCGGAGGCAAAAGCAAGAGACGTCACAGTACAAGCTCTAATCCGCACCATCGTCATTCCAGACTGGCTCAAAGCAGTCCCAACGGGACAGACAAACATCCAGAACACCCTGGCACAACCCACGCGCCTACTATCCCGCACAGGCATACTCACGGAGCAGGCCCGCAGGCCTCTCCTAAACGCCACAATCGGGCGGGCCAGAACCTAGCCCCGCTCCTTTTTTTTCCTGGGATCCGCATTCCCACTAAGAATGCAAGATTCTAGGCCTCAATCCTCAGAGACGCTTCTAGCTATCTATCTTCCGCATTAAGCCACGGGGGTCGTCCGCAACTTGGGCCGTGCCGAGTCGGAAAACTGTTCCGAGAACCGCTCGTACATCTTCAACTCCTCAGTAGACATAGGCTTGATCTTCTGCAAAGCCTCATCAAAGTGTCGCTTAGCCACCTTCAGACCCTTAGCCCGCTTCTTCGCATCCTCCGGATCCTTAGCCTTCGAAATATGCTCCCGCAAAGCCAACATCACACCCGTATTAGCCAAAGACGCGATATCCGCACCAGTATACCCATCCGTCTTCCTAGCCAGCTCATCCAAGTTCACATCCTCCGCCAACGGAGTCTTACGGGTATGAATCTTGAAAATCTGCTTCCTCGCCTCCAGGTCTGGAGGAGGAACGAACAACAACCGGTCAAACCTACCCGGCCTCAATAGAGCCGAGTCAATAATGTCCGGTCTATTCGTAGCCGCGATAATGATGACGTTTCGAAGCTCCTCCAAGCCATCCATCTCGGTCAAGAACTGGCTAATCACCCTCTCAGTCACGTGCGAGTCGCCACCGCTACTTCCGCGGGTGGGCGCAACCGAGTCAATCTCATCAAAGAATATGATACACGGCGAGGCTTGCCGCGCCTTCCGGAAGACCTCCCGGACCGCCTTCTCAGACTCTCCCACAAACTTGTTGAGGAGCTCCGGACCCTTCACACTGATGAAGTTAGACTCGCTCTCGTGAGCCACCGCCTTCGCCAACAACGTCTTACCCGTCCCGGGCGGACCATACAACAACAGGCCCTTCGGCGGAGTCGCGTTTAGTTGCGCAAACAAGTCCGGATACTTTAGCGGCCACTCCACAGCCTCCCGTAGCTCCTCCTTCACATCCTCCAGACCACCGACCTGGTCCCAGGTCACGTCCGGAATCTCAACTAGCACCTCCCGCATTGCTGATGGCTCTATTTCCTTCAGGGCGTCCTGAAAATCCGCCATCTTCACGATAATCTTGTTCAAAATATCGCCCGGAATGCTCTGCGCCTCTAGGTTGATCTCGGGCAGAATCCTCCGCAAAGCCCGTATGGCCGCTTCCTTCGCCAGCGATTCGAGATCTGCCCCAACGAAGCCATGAGTCACATCCGCAAGTTTCTTCAAATCAACGTCTTCAGCCAATGGCATTCCACGCGTGTGAATCTCCAACACTTCCAGCCGGCCATCACGATCAGGCACGCCAATCTCGATCTCACGGTCAAACCGGCCCGGCCGACGCAACGCTGGATCTATCGCATTCGGACGATTCGTCGCCCCGATCACCACCACCTTCCCCCGTGACTGGAGACCATCCATCAAGGACAAGAGCTGCGAGGTAACTCGCTTCTCTACCTCTCCGGTGACCTCTTCTCTCTTCGGCGCAATCGAGTCAATCTCGTCGATGAAGATGATCGAAGGAGCATTCTCCTGCGCTTCCTTGAAAACGTCCCGGAGCCTCTCCTCGCTCTCACCATAATACTTGCTCATAATCTCTGGACCGCCGATGCTGAGAAAATTCGCATTCGTCTCACTCGCAACCGCTCTAGCTAGCAGAGTCTTTCCTGTGCCTGGAGGTCCATGAAGCAAGACACCTTTCGGCGCTTCGACTCCCAATCTCTCAAACAATTCCGGATGTCTCAACGGAAGCTCAATCATCTCCCGGACCTTCTGGATCACGGGTCGCAGACCGCCTATGTCCTCGTAGCTGATCTTGGGAATAGCGCGGATTGGTTCCTTGACCTGTTCGCCGACAAGAACCTCCGTTCCTTCAGTAACGATCACCGCTTCCGCCGGGGGACTTGTGTTCGTCACAACCAGGTTGACAGTCCGTCCCATGATATTGATCGGGACGAAGTCCCCCCGCGACAGAACCCGTCCCTCCAAGAGTTGGCTAAGATACTCTTCCCCGCCGACAATACGGAGCGGCTCTGTCGGGGCCAGCATCAAACGTTCCGCGATCTTCGCGTCTATCTTCCGAATAGTAACCTTGTCATCAATAGAGACTCCCGCGTTGTTCCTAAGATACCCGTCTATACGGACAATCCCCTTTCCATAATCCTGTTCATGTGCCGGCCAGCACAGCGCGTTCGTCTTCCTCTTCCCAACAATCTGGACGACATCGCCAGAGGTAAGTCCGAGTTCTTGGACAACTTTCGGGTCTATTCGAGCTATTCCTCGCCCCACGTCTCGTTGGAGAGCATCTGCGACTCGTAGAGTTGCCGTCTTCTCTGGCAATTCGGTCCCTAGAACATTCGTCGAATCTTGCTGGGGGCGCTAATAAGTTCTACCAAAGTACGCTTGGAAATTAGCTCTCACACCAAGACCGCACCGTTGACGTGTCAAAGGAAGTTGAATCAGCCTATTCTTCATCCCGTCCGACTGCTATCCGTGACCGCGCATCTCGGGTTATCGTGTGATTTATACACCGCCCAGCAACCTAGACTGTTAGACCGTACGGAGATCATTCGAAAATTGTCTGAGGACGTGAAACGCATGGCAGACCTTCTAAAATCAGGGGCAACCATGCTCTCTGACGTCTGTCCGGAATGCGGAAACCCCCTCTTCAGAGTCAAGGGAGACATCTTCTGCGCTAAATGTAACAAGCCAGTCGTCTATGCTCGAGCAACCGGTCCTCAAGCCACAGTATCTCAGAGCGTCCTGTTGGAGACAGTGGAACAAACGATTGTTGGAAAGATTAGCGAGACAAATGCGTTACTGAAGCTTGAGAAGGACCCTGAGAAGATGTCAGTCTACAGCAACCTAGTATTCGGCTGGCTCTCAATGCTCGAAAAGCTTCGCAGCCTGAGAGGTTCCGATAGCGAGTCATAGTTCCAGCAGGTTCTCGGGCTTCAACAAGCGCCCACTCTCCAGGTCAGTCAACTCGACTATTCGCCGCCTCCTTCTCGCCAGTACAACAGTTGCGCCAGCTTGCTTAGCCAAAGCCAAGAGTTCTCCCTTTCTCTCTTTTCCAAGAAAGGATCTTCCTGCCTTACACTCGACCAATACAGAGCGGCCATTGCGTAAGCACACCAAGTCTATTGGTTTCGACTGAGCCGCACGGACGACAAAGTAGCCATTCCTTCTGAACAGATCCCTGATCCGATACTCCAACCTACGTCCGATCTCATAGTTGGACAATGCACCGGATTGGAAATCATTCGAGTCTTAAGAACTATGAGAGGGCAGAAACTATTCCACGGATCGCCTCCGTTCTTCAGGCTCCCGTCTATACGTGAGAAGGACGAAAATCGCGACAACCGCCGCCAACACTAAAACTCCACTGAAAGCTATCTGGTTGAAAGATATACTGACAAGACTGCCGAGGATCAACAGCCCGAGAGATAGCACAAAGGAAGCTGCCGTCAGCTTCCCAAGATTGAAAAGCTGGACTCGCTCCCACCTCATCGCCCGCATTCTCGCGGATTCCGAAAGAGCATCGTTCTTACCCTCTAACGGTTTGATAGCAGAATCAACAGTCAAGGCGGTGGTTGATGCTTCCATAAGCAAGATGACGAGCATGAATTGCAACAGAAGTACAGCGCTGTCCGGCCCAGGAAGCCCATAGAGGTCGGCGGCCACTTTGCCCCATACTATCAGGACCAATAAGCTCCCGGACGCTGCTAAAACCGCAGTCTTGTTCCGTAGCAGCATGCCTGCCAATCCGACGATTGCAACCGTTGCTGTAACGAGAATTGATTCCCGCCCAAGGGCCGATGTAGGAAGACTCAGAATAATCCATGGGGCGAGAATGACATAGTTGATCTTTAGAAATGGCGTGATAATTGGGGAAATGAAATCTAAGCGGCGGGGATGGGTCGAGTGCTCCTCACCTTCGACATCAATACTGACAATGGAACGCCTCTCTGCCAGTCAACGATGGTTGCTGATCTCTCCAGCGCAAGAAGACTAATGGATCTTTCGAGCATGACCAGTTTGAAAGCTATTTCTTCCGTCTGGTCCTGGAATGATGGAGGGGGCGTTGGCGAAGGAGATATGACAAGCATGCTGTAACCCGCCACTGTGAGCTGTTTGACCCCTTCTTTTATCTCAGGGTCTAGGAGGGGCGAGATTATCACGATCTGTGATCGGGAGGGCAGCATTCGTCGGGCAAGCAGATTCATGACATAGCTTGTTGAGACGGTCGCCCTTCCAGGTTTTGCGGCTGCCAGCAGGTAGAGTATTCTTCTCTCATGTCTCTTTCCAAAGCCAGCGGGTATGGATCCCCTTTCCCCTCCTTGAAGGACGAGTCCGACACGGTTGCCCTGTCTTAGGAGTAGACGAGAGAAGGACGCGGCGGCTCGAATTCCGCGTTCGAAAAGCTCCCTCTCGCTCGGTTCGAAGAAGGTAACGTCCGTATCGAGGACAATCATCACATCGGTCACTCTCTCTGCTTCGGTTTCGTTAACGATCAGTTCGCCGTGGCGCGCTGAGGCTTTCCAGTTGATTCTCTTTGGATCGTCACCCGGAATGTAGTCTCGCATGCTGTAAAACTCTGTCCCGAGTCCTAGTATCTTTGATGGGATAACTCCGGGCCAAGCCCCTACGTGTCGAGGACGTAGCAGGGTACCTCTGAGCCGTTCGGGCCTCGGCATTACGGAGAGAGTTTCAGGTCCAAGCTTGATCTCAGTGAGATAGAATCCAAACGGATCTCTCACTCTAGCTATGAGAGGGCCAATCTCATAGTTCGCTCGGGGGGGACTGGGAAACTCGAAAATTAGGCATACCTCCTCAGAGGGTCCGACCGAAGCTGGAGTATAGCTTGCTCCTCTTCCTGGAATGATTCTGCTGTCGAGGATTTCCTGAATCTCTATGTTTCCAAGAGTCGCGCCTGTCATGTTTCGAAGGCGCGATTCTACTCGGACGTCTTCGTCCCCGAACGTCTCGTCTGGGACAATGTCTCTCTCGAGTCTGATGTCAATCTTCTCAGGGAGGCCCCGGACGTTCGAGAAAAAGAAGAGAGAAGCTAATCCGAGTATGAGCACTCCGATCTCAAGATCGTTCAGAAGTAGTGCAAGAACTAACAGGGCTGCAGTCATTAGAAAGTAGAGGATTGCCTTTGGGGTGAACAAGATTCTGCCCTAAGACTTTAGTCTTGGCACAGGAATCGTCCTGACAATATCCTCGATTACCTGGTTCGGATTGGTTCCCTTGACCCAAGATTCTGCTTTCATGATCAGCCGATGAACGAGTGCCGGGACCACAGCTTCCTTGACATCATCAGGGATGACGTAGTCTCTCCCGTGAAAGACGGCTCTTGCCCTGCTAAGCTTGAAAATTGCTAGAGATCCTCTTGGGCTGGCACCTATCTCAATCTGGCGCTGATTTCTAGTTGCTTGGACGATGTCAGCAATGTATGCCAAAACGTCGTCATCCACATGAATCCCTTCAACAGTCTTCTGAAGCTCGAGAATCGTCTCTGAATCCGCAGCAGGATCTAAGACTACATCCTCCTGACCTCGAGACATACGGCGTCGCATTATCTCTACTTCCTCTGTTCGTGAAGGGTATCCGAGCTGGAGCCTCACTAGGAAACGGTCCAGCTGTGCCTCTGGAAGCGGATAGACTCCCTCGTACTCGATCGGATTCTGAGTCGCAATGACGATGAAGGGGTTTTGGAGCGAATGTGTCTTTCCGTCCAGTGTAGTCTGCCTTTCCTGCATCGCCTCCAAGAGAGCCGCCTGTGTCTTCGGAGGGGCTCTATTGATCTCGTCTGCTAGTAGAATGTTGGTGAACACGGGCCCTTTGCGTAGCTCGAAATCTCCCGTTTTTACGTTGTAGACGTAGGTCCCGGTAATATCGGCAGGAAGTAGGTCAGGGGTAAACTGAATCCTGGAGAAGTTGCATCCTATAGCCATGGCGAAGCTCCTCGCCAGCAGCGTCTTGGCAAGCCCTGGATAGTCTTCGAAGAGAATGTGTGAGTTTGCTAGGATAGCAAGCATGACCTTTTCGAGAACAGGATCCTTACCAACGATTGCCTTCTTTACTTGGCCGATAATCGTCTGGCAGGTCTGCCCCGCATCCTCTATCCTCAGCCCTTCCAGGCTCCAATCAAATCGATGGCATCGCCAATCAAGCTTATCCTCGCCAGCCCGCTGGGAGGAGTGGGCCCATATAGGATATGGTAGAGAGACTCTTGTTGAAGAAGACGTGGACCGTCCCTATGGTCCAGCAATATTCGGCGCACCGTTTCGGTCTCTAGGCCTGTTTCGAGGGCAACCTTAGTGGTCAAGAGTTCTCTGAGCCTCGCACGGACGACGTTTTCAAAGTATGAACTGCTTGCGCTTGCCGCCACCTTGAATTGGCCACTTAGGAAGTGTACCTGGCTTCCTCGAAGACCGGCAGTCGACGCTCTAGTTCTTCGAAGCGCGGGGCTTGTCGACCTTCTTGCGAGGTCGCGGACAATCACGACAACTATGACGATTAGCGGAATCCCGGTCAAGGAAATAGTTGGGGTCGATTCTGAAGGGAATATTCCCCTAATCAGGACCAGCAGAATGGCATATGCAATCGCGGACCAGAAGAGCAGCCTGACTGTTTTCAACTCTCGGTTTGTAGTTGAATCTTGAGTTCTTCTGCAACGGATTCGAGATACTCGTGCGCCTTGTCTGCGTCACCATCGTTGATCTCATGAAGACTGTATCGGGCCTCCTCGAAGAGTTGGGTTAGGTCGGTGGTCGCTGGTCCCTTGAGAGCAAAGGTTGACCGCACCGCCCTGTCAAGCTCCCGTGCAGTTAGGTCAGACGAGACAGGTGCTCCAAGCCTCGAGACGGTTGTAATTAGGCGCTCGTAGCAGGCAATTATCCTGCTTCTAGGGTCTGATGCTGACTCCACGACTATCTTGATCGCCTCCTGAACGGCTCTTAATCCCTCTTCTTGATTGCCCTGCAATTCTTGGACTGTCGCATCGTGTGTTTCCTTTAACGCGACTCTGACGCTTTGGATGACGACCACTCCTCCAACGATAAGAAGGCTCAGAAACGCTAGGCTGAACCATGAGTTCTGCACAAGATTGGAAAGCGCTGGAAGAATCCCGCCTGTCTGGAGTATGTTGGGAGTCGTCGCATCTTCTCCTGTGATGCTTTTCGCGATGGTAGCGTTTGTTGCCTGTGTAGGGTTGAAAATGCTACCTTTGGTTCCAATGAGTACTCCGATGGCGAGGGCCCAGAAGAACATCTGGAGAAAGATTGCGTAGCGGGAACGACGCTTTCGCATTTGTCTTCGCTTAGCTATCCCGTAACCGATTGCGGCTCCTATGTCTCGATAGTTTAGCCCGATTATGACGACTACGGCGACCATTGCGCCAAGAATCACCACGGGTCCGAGATAGATGAGATAGAGTAGCCAGTATGATCGGAAGAGAAGATTTCCTCCGGGAGTCCCGTGTGAAAGAGAGGCTAGTGCGAACGCGAGTACGATCAAACCCACTATGTACGGTAAGATCCGGGGAATCTTCAAGACGAAGGGTCCGAAGTATGACTGCTGCTATTAGCGATAAATAGTTGTCCTAAGATTGGGGGATTTCTGCAGAAACCTAGTCTTTTACTGCTTCGAGGATGCTTGCAACATTCCAGAGCTTTACGCGCGTGTAGGGTGGCATGTTGGGGTCTTGTCCGATCTCGTCCAGTAGCGATATTGCGTTTGACGCTCTTACGCCTATCGTGTTTGACAGTGCTTGTAGAGCGTCCATTGCGTCTTTTGCGGCTCTACGAATGTTGCGTGGTGTAGTGTTATCGTTTGAGACTTCGTTCAGAACGCCGAGGGCCTGTTTGATTCTGGCCTCGTATTCTTCTTTCCGTTTTGCCTTTTGCAAGCCATCTCACCAAACTCTTGAAAGGGCCCTGTGGTCCTAGACGCATCCTAGCCCGACAGGTGGATATCGGTCTTCTTAATTAAAAGATTTCCATACGGGGAGATCCTCATCGCGGCTTTAGTGGGCAGTCTTCTGAGGTTGGTGAATGGTATGGGTTCCTTGGCAGCAGTCCAGGCATTGGCTGCAAGTGGTGCAGAAGTGATCTTCGGAGAAGAGTTCTCTCTGGCAGGAAGGACATTTTCTCCAGAGTTGAGCCGCGTTCTTGCGGTGCATGGTTGGTATAGAAATTGTTCGTCGACAAATATGAACATTCCAATCCTCAGAAGAGTTATGCTTTGGGGGAAGGAATATAGTTGCTCGAAGCGAAGAGCGGGGTGAAGTCTCTCTTGCCAACTTCTCTTGAGGAAGATCCGTCGCTGGGTACCCTAGACAAATTCCCGACTGTACTGCACGCTCGGGCCTCGTTTTCGTTTGACATCAACCCTAAATCGTTGCAGAAGGCTCTCGTTTCCGCGTTAGCATCCCTTCGGACAAATCCAAAGTCTCGGGAAATTACAGTGGCTGATCAGGATGGTTACTCGAAAGGACAAGTAGCCTTCAAGCTAGGAATCGGTAACAGTGATGGGTTCGACGTTCTCGATTCCAAGGAAGAGGAGCGAGTCTTGCACAGAATCGAAAACCAGGGTTCGCTGGATATTCTAGACTTGGCTCTCCAACTTCACTATTCGCTGAGTGATGGTAGGAGACATAGGGTCCACGAGGATCACTACATCTTGCGGCTGGTCTTCCAGCCTGGGAGAGTCGAGGTCTTGGTCCATCACTTGAAAGGTGTCAGAAGAGTCGAGCCGGACGAGCTGATCAAGCTCATAATACAAGAGCTCAACGTTGAGTTGACCCGCGACCGGTACGCTCAGGTCGAGCTAGAAGCAGTAAAGATTACCTAACCGTTGATCTGATTCTCAAGATGAGAATCTGAACCTTTTTCTGACGATACTCCAGACGGCCTCGTGCACTTCTTCAACGGGCCGGTTTGCGTCAACCATCTTCCAGTCCAATTTCTTTGCTAATGTTCGGTAGGTCAGTCCGACTCTCAATAGCAACTTCTTGTCTCTCTCGTGAACATCTCTCCCGCTCGATTTTCGGCCGAAGGATGAGAGCACGGGAACGTCGAGAACAATGACGAGGCTCGCTGTAGGCAGCCCTCGGTCCAAGCCCTGCAGCCATTCCAGGCCTAAGCCTCTCGAGACTCCGTACGCCAGATTTGACGGGTAGTACCTGTCGGCAATTACAAAATCTGATTTCTCGGTTAGATTGGTTATGAGTTCTTGATTCTCCCACCTGTTTAGAGAGTAGAGCATGTGGAGTGCTGTTGCCGGATATTCTTGCTTGCCAGCGAGGAATCGTTGTATCTGTCTGCCCGATGGTGATCTGTAGATGGGGAAGCTGATGGTGCCGACTCTTGCGCCTTTTCTCTCGAGCTCTTCTGCGAGGAGTCGTGTCTGGGTTCTCTTGCCCGACTGGTCTATTCCTTCTAAAGCTATGATCTTGCCTCGCATTGCTCTGAGATTGCCTGAGTCTCGTTGTGGATAATAACGATTAGAAGTTAGACGATCAATCTTGACCGGGCTCGTCTTCGTCTGAGGCTGACGTGTCTTTCAGGTGTTGATATGGTGGACCGGGCGGGATTTGAACCCGCGGCCTTCCGGAGGCTTGGCTTCGATGTCTGCTTGCAAACCGGACGTTCTTTGGCCTGATGTTGTCAGTATACCAGGCTGAACTACCGGCCCACGGGTCGCGTGGTTTCTCTGGTTTGTTTGTTAAGTCTTGTTTGTGGGGCCGCCGCCGGGACGTTCACACCGTGTTGGGGTGGTTTGAACCCGGCCTCCAGGCTCCACTGGCCAAGGCTTTCTAGGCCTTTCAGGCCTGTACGCTACCAAGCTACGTTACGGCGGCCACGAGTGGAGTCGCTGTGTCTCGCGGAATATCTAAGTTTCCAACGGGACCGGACCGCGAAGAACTAGTAAGAATTCGTTTCAGAGGCGTTTTTCACGCCTTTCCGGTCTCTTTTGTAACATCGATCTATCCATTTTTACAGAATACGGTAGGGCCTATTTCCATGAACATGATTGAGAGACCGGTGATTGAGTCTCGATTTTTCGTCTGAACGTGCTCAAGTCATAGGGGGATTTCTGCAAAAGCGCTATGAAAGGCCTACCCCATTAGGGGCGGTTCCGACTAGAGATGGCAAGTCCCAAGAAAGAACTCATGATGTTACGGGTCTTCCGCCTGACCCTTCCGGCGGCCCTGCTCGTATCTTTAACGTGGATGACGCTGTTCACGGATTCTGCGCGCCAAGCTGTTATCAATTCTCTAGGAGCCAACGCTAACATCATCATATTCATCCTCGGGCTATTCCTAGTCCTCGGACTCTACTGGGTCATGGGCGTCTACGAACGCAAAATACTCTATGAGAACCACCGCACCAGGCCAGCCTTCTAGGAACCACTCTGACGCCACAGAACTCTCGTGACTTTCTCCTTTTTCGGTCGGTAGGCTCTCTCCTTCAGGGAGGAGAATTCCTCTCGAAGGGCAGTTTTGTGTCGCGGGAAATATTTTTTTTCTAAATTCTAGCAAGGGTCCATTCGCCGTCTGAAACGTTTCTTGGCGAGATTATCGTTTTTTCGCGCAAAACATGCGAGTCAGCGATTTTTCAACAAGCGTTCATCTGTATCGATGCAAGCGTGAACTGGGCATCATATGAAATGATCCTCCCAGACCCCAATTCAGGGTTCATTCTGCGCGAATTTGTGCGCCTGCTAGGTCTTGCATCTGAACAGCTAAGAGTATCAAGATTCCGAAGACGAGATAATGAGACTGAGAAATCTTTCCTATGTTACGCTCTGGGCCGTCAATTTCGACCAGGAGAAGCATTTGTACAAAGAAATTCTGGGACTACCCGTCGCGCAGGAGAATGATAACTTCATCGTGTTTGACTCCAAAGGATCAAGGCTAGCATTTCACCTGCTAAAGAAAGGAAGCCGACTGGATCGGCAAACGGTCGAGTTGCACTTCGAAGTGGACGATGTAGACGAAGTCTACTCGGCGTTGCAGCGTAAGGGAGTCAAGTTTGCTGTCAAGCCCGCTAATCGGCCATGGGGGAATCGCATGGCGAGCTTTCGCGATGCTGAAGGATACGTGGTCGAGATTGTCGGCCCGCAGAAGGCGGACGAACCGGTGAAAGGAGATTAGGACTTCTTCCTACGTCTCTTGTCGGTAGACACTGGTGGAGGCGCGCCAGGGAAGAAGTAGGGCATAGTTGCCGCGGCTGGCGGCGGCGTAGCCGCCGCATCTTGTTTAGTATGCGTCACTAGGTGGGGAGGAACGATTTCCAATATTCCAGATTGGCTCAGTACCCGGTGATCGTCGAGGCCGTTGTGGCGTAGAAACTTGTGCAAGAGCAGTTTGACTTCCTTGTGCTTCAATCCTTCCACCTGAATCTGGTTTCCCTTGGTCAACACGCGGCCTCTGACACTCTTGACATGTAGTTTCAGAAAGTCCGCGGCTGGTCGGATTTGCGCGGGCAGTTTTCCGAGGTTTACAGTCTGTTGTTCCTTCTTCTGTTTTCCAACCGGGTTTGAACCGCTTTTTGTTTTGAAGTTGGTCGCCCCGAGTCTCCTGGCTTCTAGGTTGGATCCCGAATCAAGATAAGAGCTTGTCAGATTCTAATCGTGACGCATTCTGAGCCTCAGTCTCGTAGAACTCCGCGAGTTCGAAAGACTCCTTGATCTGTTTCTCTAACTCCTCCATTGGAGGGTAAACGGATCTATAGATCTCAAGAGGACCCACGTGTGACTTTACATGGATAGTGTAGGTCGGGTAGGCGGCGTGACCGAATATTCGCTTACTATTCCATGATTCCTCTTTGTCGCCGCTCTCGTAGTTCATATGAAAGCTCCGGAAGCGAACCTTCGCGGGGTTTTCTTGATTCATCTTTTCCGCCAGCGTTTTGAAGAGGGGCTTCTGGGTCTCACAACCCGAACAGCCTTGACGAGTAAGGGCGGTCACATAGACGATCCCGTAGTCCTTTACAAGTTCCTTTAGCGCTTCTGCCGTTGTTCGGCTCTTCAATTGAGTGAATTCAACAACCTCCGGGACTTCTTTCGACACAACTTCTGCTGAAAGGGTCATGGGCATTCCCTCAGCTTTCTGCTCGAACGCCGATATAATTCTGTAGTTTGTCGACTATTCCAAGAGGCCAAATTGGTTAGTTAGCTGTGCTCGCGAAAGAAAGGGGAAGGGTCCTACTAAGGACCCGCGCTCTTCCACGTCACTGAAAAGCCGTCGCCGCTGCCGGATAGCGATGATGGTTGCGCTTTGACGGCTCCGGAGTTGGAAACCATCGTGATTACTTGGACCGAGGAGCCGAAAGATCCGATAGTTCCAGGGGTCCCATTTACGGTAGCGGTGCACGATGAGAAGGAGACAGTTCCAAAGTCAGCTAGGGGTAGAATGCCTCCGCTAGAAGATGGTGCTTCAGCAATCCATTCCGCTGAAGATCGTTGAGCAGAGTGTACCCTTGCAGAAGTGCTGAAGGAAGCTCCGGTGGAAGTGTCCGTTATCGTTACCGTGAAAGATCTCCCGCTGAAACTAGCCTGAGCGGTCATATGGTCTCCGGGGGTAATGGCCATTCCGTTGATGAGGAAGGAGGGGTGCGGATAGAACTCGAACCACGCATAGTAGGTCGGGGCGCCATTTTGGCAGTCTGAGTCCGTGCCTGTCTGCTCCACTGTGCCAGAGTTAAAACCGTCTATACCTACCCAGAAAGATGAGTACTGGTTCGTGCTAGGGCATGAACCCTGTATTGCTGGCACCGTCCACGATCCCTTTGCAATGCTGACCGAGCCAGAGCTTCCGGTTACTGCATAGCCGCTCCAGTTCGTACTCTGGAAACTACCGTCATGTGATCGGGGCGCTAGGGTCAACTGTGGAACAGGGAGCGCTGAAGTTGCCATCAGGAACGAGAGAGCGATGAACGCAGTTGCAGTGGCCGATGAAACAGATATTGTCTGCAGTTTCATTTTCAAGAACCGCTGGGCGACAAATAATCTAGATAAGATTTGTGGACAGCATTCATCACAAGTGATGCGAAGTTCGAATAGAGAATTGAGGCCAAGACGCCATCCTCATTCGGAGCAAATCGCGAATGACGGGAAAATCTCCGAAAGCTTCAGAAAGCTAGATCTCTCCCCTGCACCTATAGATCGCGTGAAGAGTTGCTCTCGCCCAAGGTATCCTTGTTAGCATGCGTGCTACTAGCTACGTCCCTTTCCGTTGTCATCGATCACGCCGCTTTGATAGGGCAACAGCTGGACAGTCGGATTCTGTCGTCCCTGAGGTCCAGCAACTTTGATGTAAGTCGACCAATCAGCATGTGTGGGCCAACAGGCACCGTTAACAGAGGAATTCGTAGCAATGGCAATTGTCCATTCAACTTTGTGCTATCCCTGAGCCAGAAGAGCCTCATCCAAGTTCGAGGATCAAACGGTTCAGTTCAATTGTCAGTGACCTTCGTCTCAGGCGTCTCCACCCCTGTAACAGTGTCCGCTCAAGGAGTGCCTGCTGGCATGGAGATCCTGTTTGCTCCCGCATCGGCGAAACATTCGTTCACGTCGACTATGACAATTTCAACGAGCGAACGAACTCCTCTGGGTCGGTTCAACGTCACCATTCTCGCAATTGGAGGAGGACTTGGAAAATCAGCGATTCTGTCTCTACTTGTCGTCCCCATCGTTCATGAGATAGCAGTAGTCTCGGCCCTGGTCCAAAGGACAGCTACAGTCGGCAGCATTGTTGTGATCAATGCGACTGTCGCAAATTATGGGTCACTGTCCGAGGCGCTCGATCTACGAGCATATGCGAACACCACTTTGGTCGCCGATCAATCTGTGCCAAACCTAGCGCCCGAAGGGATCTATGCGGGTCGGTTGATGTGGAACACGTCTGGATTTTCGCCCGGAACATATACGGTATTGGTAGATGTTCCTCCAGTTCAAGGCGAACTCAACTTGCTCGACAACAATCGAGAAGCGGGCAAAATACTTCTGACTCAGAGTCCAGGTTCTAGGCCGAGTCCTTCACCTGCCGCGTCTGGAGGCGCGCAGAGTTACAATTACGGACGTCAGCTTGCCATTGTCGTGGCGATCGCAGAAGCTGTCATAGTTTTCTTAGTCGTTTATCGCAGCAAAAGTAAGGTTTCAACCGGAAACCTGTCAGCAGGACCCAGAAAGATCTAGCGGATTCACGAATTCCGTGAACTCGGCTCGCCCTAATGAGGAACATATGCTATTCCCTGAATCTCTACCTTCATTCCGAACAGAAGATCGGCTCGTACCGTGGCCCTCGCAGGCTTTGGGTCTGGGAAGAATGTCGAGTAAGCCTCGTTCATTTCAGAATAGTCATTTAGGTCACTGAGGTACACTGTAGTCTGAAGCACGTATTCCAAGCCAGATTGTGCTGCTACTAGTACTCTTCGAAAGTTTTCCAGAGTTGTCTTGGTCTGGGACTTGACGTCTCCTGACACTACTTTGCCGTTCTGATCAATGGGTCCCTGACCTGAAACAAAGATTAGATCTCCAAACTTTATTCCTGGCGAAAACGGCAAGTTCAAGGGTGCAGGTCCCGTTCTGACAAGTTCCTTTCTCATGACGCGTTCGATCTCGCACCAGATACTTTAGAGGTTTAAGATTTGAGAAGCGGCGCGATGGTCTAGCGTAACAGCTGGATTTGCCGCTGATGGGCGGCGGGATTATAACGGGAATGGATTGCTCTCGGCGGTCTACCTAGACTGGCTGTCAATGATTTGACGTCGTAGCCGAAGGGTAGCAAGAGGTTCGCTGTTGACGAAACGAGTAGGTCAACGTATCTTTCAGGATCGTAGACAGTATCGTCGTCCGCCAGTTCTGGGGGCAATGCTTGGCTTTCGGGAATTGTTGATGTATCAATCGTCAGAACGTAGCTTACCTGCTGTCCTGCGTGAACTGTTCCTCCTTCGTCGATAAGACACTGGGCCGCGGTCGCTTGGGGTACGCGATGAGTATACTCGTTAGGCATCTTGCTCAAATTCTTCGTAATTATCAGCTCCTCGATAGGAACAACGCCGCTTCGCAGCTTTGAAGCATATTCTCTGAGCGTGTTGAGAACTTGAGGAATAAATGCTTGGAACTCCCGTGAATTATCTGCTTCCTTGAGGATTGCAAGCATTTGTGTCTGGCATTTCTCGACTATTCTAGGAGTGTCGTGACGTCGAACATCGATTCCCCGAACCTTGAGGGTCCGGTCTTGAAAGATGCCGTAGTACCTGTTTAGGACTGGCGCTTGCGGGTCTGTCTTGGAATTGAGGAAAACTATCCACTTGTACTGGCCCTCAAAACTCAGAGGGAGTTCCAGATCCTTTCTGATCACTGCACAAAGCTCCTCGTAATCAGCAGCTGTTGCGTCAGTTTTTGTAAGCCACATAGAATCGACGATTCCGTGCACGAGTTTGAAGCCTCGAGCTTGGGCAATGGCTATTGCACGGTGAAGGAAGACACGGGAGAAGGCACATGTTGCAATGTGCGCGTCTATCTTTCCGAACCGGGCGTTCTTAAATCCAAGATACCCGAATGAACAGACTAGAATCCATTTTAGTGCCGATTGGCGTGCATCGTACTTCTGCCGTTTCAGTTCATCTTTTTCGTCTTTCTTTAGTTGCTTGTAGCTTGACCTTCTATCGAGAAGAATTTCAAGAGATAGAGGGACGATGCCTCGCCATCGGTCGCAGATATTGTAGTCTAGTTCTGGAACCCGACGGAGCGAGTTGGGACAGCATTTGCACTTGACGGTTTCTCCGCTCAGGTTCTGGTCCAGCATTATGGTCGGGTAGAGGCTGGTAAAGTCCAGCTCTCCCACTTGATCATATATCCCGGTCTCGGGTTCGTGGATGAAGCCTCCCCGGTCGGCGATGACTAGTTCGTTACTGTCTTTCCATTCTTCGGGCTGGTTCTTGTTCCAGGGGATGAGAACGTTTTCTTTGACAGCATGGTAGAATTGTAGGCTGGTCATGTTGGTGCCTATTGTCGCCCGGCTTGCTCGCTGAATCGGGATAATACACGTCCGAGAGATTTCGAATAGTCCTTCGAGTCCACAGTCAGCGCTTATGAAGGCGTTGTGGTCGTCGATGTGTAGCCTGCCTAGCAGTCGGGCGGCTGTCTCTCTGTACAGAATTTTTCCGTAGGAGAAGTAGGAATGACCTTGAACCTCATAGACTCTTAGAGGCGATGGGTCCCGGCCCAGAACTAGCCTGTTGAGCATTCCGTTTTTGTATGCGCGTCTCGCCAGGTATGGGAAGATGAACGAGTCTCCACCTTCTGTAACAACAATGTCCGGATCTATTTCATTGAAGGTTTCAACGAGGCTGAGGAGTTTCTCCTCTTCACTGCCTGAATCGAGAACGAGCGTTTCTTCCCGATCTGTTATGATACTGAGGGAGTCTAGTTCATCTTCGAAGGTTCGAATTCTCTTGTTCTTTCTAGTCTTGATTTCTAGTCTGATCTTTCGAAGCGGAGGTAGTTTGTAGTCTATTGTTTTTCTGGAATCTCTCAGGGTCCATTCGATTTTCTCGTCTTTTTCCTCTGCCTCGACGAGGGCTAGTGGGAACAGGTCTTTCTGGTAGAGGTAGACTTGGGGAGAGGGAATGTCTACATCGTAGAGGCGGAAATTGGAATAGCTGCTTTCTCGCTGTATCCTCCGCGCAAGCCTTGTAGCCTCCTCATCATTCTCTACTACGATCTCAAGGACTCGGGATTTGCCTATGTCACCAGCCCTTTCAAATTTGTCGACAAAAATAGAGTTCTCAATGTAGGACTTGCAAGCTAGATCGATAAGCTCCCGGTAGTTGCCCCCTACATGTATTCTGGGCTTCCATCTGTCTGTGAGCCTTACGCACTTTCCGTCGGGTTTTTTCAGCCATACTACCATCTGGCCTGGTTTGTGGTAGAGGTCGAGAATCCAGCCTATATGCTTCACAAAGAATCAAGATGCGATTCTCTATTCTGGGACTAATTCGGAAGAGCGGGACGAAGAGCGAATGTGAAACAGATGCGAAACTGTAGGAAAGTGAAAGGGCTATTGGTATCCAAGTAGCGTTTTGTCCAGCGTAATAGCCTCGTCTTCCTTCTGAGGGGTGAAGGGATGACGGGCTATGATGAGCTGTGTATAAGCGCCTTTGTCCTTCAGTCTCGCAGAAACATGGGCAGTATGCATCAAAGCGTCTGTCATGGTCTTGTTTCTTGCCTTCTGATTCGTGGCTATAATCAGCATGTTTCTCTGCTCAGCAGTTTTTCCCAGAAACTGTACGCTTTGGCGGAAGATATCCAGTGCTTCTTTCTTTTCTCGTACGTCAGGATCGCAGAAGAGGGCCGTGATGTCAGAGACAACAGCGAACCGAGCTCCATACTCATCTATTGCTGCGGTTAGTTTTTCCATGATGAGGCTGTGAACTTGGTGATGCGTGAAGGCTCTGCTGAGATGAATGCGTTGCTGCACTCGGCCAGATTCCAGTCCGAGATTGACGATGTGCTGAGAGATGGTGTATGTGTCGAAGAGGTTACCTGCATCTATGAAAACAACATCGCTATCCAAGCCTTGGGAGAGTGTTGCTCGGACGCAGAGGAGGAGAGAAAGAGTATGCGATGGTTCACCCTCGAGGAAGACAAACTGGCCCGTTTTGAGAATCAGTGCCTTGTCTAGAGGCTCTATCCCGGTGGTGATTCCAGGTTGGAGGTCTCGAGTAAGAGTGCTTCCACGACGGGGTTGATACTCGATCT
>Ga0209057_1000803_pt1 | contig 26856 bp, 21 predicted proteins | sample GraSoiAngelo_146_FD_185903 | JGI IMG/M metagenome (GOLD analysis project Ga0209057, IMG submission 185903) | Grasslands soil microbial communities from the Angelo Coastal Reserve, California, USA - 14_1009_05_30cm (SPAdes) (version 2) | ecosystem: Environmental > Terrestrial > Soil > Grasslands ... | reverse complement strand
TGGCCTACCGCGCGTAGGCGGCCAGGATATTCGGAGGGTGGGCTCCTCGCAGAGGGGCCAGCCGAAACGTCGGGCGTTTCCACGACTACCGCAGGCGACTCGTCGACCGGTGAGCGGTCAACGACCCGGCGTTAGACTGCGGTCGTGCTTTGCGCGACCGCTGCGCAATCAAAGAGTTGCTGCTCGATCCTCCGTAGCTCCTCGTCCTTCCCGTGCTTGAAGTCACGGAACGCCTGCCAAAAGCGGAGCGTTCGGACGCGACCGCGCTCAGGAAAGACGATTGCCATCGGATTAAACTCCGCTTCGCCCTGCCAGTACCTGAAGACCTTCACCTCGAGAGGCGCGGCCCATCGAGGCCATGTGTTACGTTCCGACCAGTCGAGCGTAACGATACGATCCTGGAGCCGAGGAAGCCAGCGAGTCTCGATGTAGGGCTGCCAGGTCGGGCTTCGCGAGTATACGAGGAGAATTCGCCGACCTTTCGAGCTCCAGGTGTGGTCCCACCGATAGCGGAGCCATCGGCCGCGGGCGAGTTGAGTTGGCCACCAGATTGCGAGCACAGGAAGTAGGAGGGGTGCAATGGCGAGCAGGAAAAGAGCCAGAACGAGGAAGCCTGCGAGCTTGGTAAGGCTGTGTGTCGCTGCGGAGCTCAGTGCTTTTTCCTAAGGTCGCCCACCGAGAATTGGACAGTTCGGTGTAACACGGTCACGCTGCAGGACGGACCTGTGTAAGCGGGCACTCGGCGACGATCGCGACTGGAGAACTTTCCACGGCACGACCTTGAGTCATGTCCGCGACAGCTTCGCCTGCAGTGATACACTGGGGATGACGGCAGGATGGTGCAGGTGAGAGTTGGTCGCCAAACGCGGAGGGTGGGCGACAGTCTCCGTTGCGAGGCGATCGTGCGGCGACCGGACTGCGGCCGGCCCGCGGTTCAGCACGTGCGTGTTAGGCCCCATGAGAGAATCCAGACACGACGGCTGCGGGTGCGTCGAGAACGGTCGACCGGACTGACTCCCGGTCGTCGTGTCCAGGCAATGGCGGCCGACGCTCAGGCCGGCTCGGCGGGTGCCGGCGCCTTGAGCGGCGCGTAGCGGAACACGAGCCCGTCCGGTCCCGCGTCGATCTCGACGCGCCCGCCGTCGCGGAGCTGCCCGAAGAGCATCTCGTCGGCCAGTACGCGCTTGATCTCCGTCTGGATCAGGCGCGCCATCGGCCGCGCGCCGAAGGTCTGGTCGTAGCCGCGCTCGGCGAGCCAGCGCCGCGCGCCGGGCGTGAGCTGGACGGTCACGCGGCGGGCGAGGAGCTGCGCATCGAGCTCGGTGATGAACTTGTCCACCACGCGCTCGACCGCCTCGGGGGTGAGCGCGCCGAACTCGACCACCGCGTCGAGCCGGTTCCGGAACTCGGGGGCGAAGAGACGCTCGAGCGCCTTCTTCCCCTTGTCCTTGTTGGACGGGTCGCCGAAGCCGATCGCCGCCGCGGCCATCTCCTGCGCGCCGGCGTTGGTGGTCATGATGAGGATCACGTGGCGGAAGTCGGCCTTGCGGCCGGTGTGATCGGTGAGCGTGGCGTGGTCCATCACCTGCAGGAGAATGTTGAACAGGTCGGGGTGCGCCTTCTCGATCTCGTCGAGCAGGAGGATGGCGTGCGGGGTCTTGCGGATCGCGTCGGTGAGCAGGCCGCCCTGGTCGAATCCCACGTAGCCGGGCGGCGCCCCGATCAGCCGCGACACCGTGTGCCTCTCCATGAACTCGCTCATGTCGAAGCGCAGGAACTCGACCCCGAGCGCGGCCGCGAGCTGCTTCGCCACCTCGGTCTTGCCCACGCCCGTCGGCCCGGCGAAGAGGAACGAGCCGACCGGCTTCTCGGGCTGGCCGAGCCCGGCGCGCGCGAGGCGGATCGCCGAGACGACCGTGTCGACGGCGTGGTCCTGCCCGAAGACGAGGAGCTTGATGTCGCGATCGAGCGTGAGCAGGCGGTCGCGGTCGGAGACCGAGACGGTGCGCGGCGGGATCTTCGCCATGGTGGCGATCACGTGCTCGACGTCGCGCGTGCGCACGGTCTTCTTCTGGCGACCGGCGGGCTGCACGCGGAGCGCAGCCCCGGCCTCGTCGATCACGTCGATCGCCTTGTCGGGGAGGAAGCGGTCGTTCACGTGCTTGGCGGCCAGCTCGGCGGCGGCGCGCAGCGCGCGGTCGGTGTAGGTCACGCCGTGGTGCTTCTCGTAGTGGGGCTTCAAGCCGCGCAGGATGGCGTGGGTGTCCTCGACGCTCGGCTCCGCCACCTCGATCTTCTGGAAGCGGCGGGCCAGCGCGCGGTCGCGCTCGAAGTGGCTCTTGTAGTCCTGATAGGTGGTGGCGCCGATACAGCGCAGCTCGCCCGAGGCGAGCGCGGGCTTGAGAATGTTGGACGCGTCCATCGAGCCGCCCTGCGTGGCGCCCGCCCCGACCACGGTGTGGATCTCGTCGATGAAGAGGATGGCGCCCGGCTTCGCCTTGAGCGCGCCGATCACGGCCTTCAGCCGCGCCTCGAACTCGCCCCGGAACTTGGTGCCGGCCAGCAGCGCCCCCATGTCGAGCGCGTAGACGCCGACGTCCTTCAGGACCGCGGGCACCTCGCCGCGGTGGATGCGGAGCGCGAAGCCCTCGACGATGGCCGTCTTCCCCACGCCCGGGTCGCCCACGAAGACGGGGTTGTTCTTCCGCCGCCGGCAGAGCACGTGGATGGTGCGCTCGAGCTCGCGCCCGCGGCCGATGAGCGGGTCGATGCGGCCGGCGGCTGCCTGCGCGACCAGGTTGACGGTGAAGGCGCCGAGCGGGTCGCGCGCCGGGCGGGCGCCCTCCTCGCCGTCGTCCTCCTCCTCGTCACCCGCGGGGCCGGGCGCCTCGGGCACCTTCGCGACGCCGTGCGCGATGTAGCTGATCACGTCGAGACGCGTGATACCCTGCTTGGCGAGGAGGTAGGCCGCGTGCGACTCGGGCTCGCGGAAGATCGCGACCAGGACGTCGCGTCCGTCGAGCTCCTCGCGCCCGGCGGACTGCACGTGCGCGGCCGCGCGCTGGAGGACGCGCTGGAAGCCAAGGGTCTGCTGCGGCGGCGCTTCGGTGCCGGCGGGCAGGCGCTCCATGTGGCTCTCCAGGTACGCGGCGAGGTCCTGCTTCAGGCGCTCCACGTCGGCGCCGCAGGCGCGCAGCACCTCGGCCACCCGCTCGTCGTCGAGCAGCGCGTGCAGCAGGTGCTCGATGCTGATGAACTCGTGCCGCCGCGCGCGCGCGTCCCGGATGGCGAGCGCGAGGCTCGACTCGAGGCCCCGGGTCAGCCGCACTCTTCCTCCTCGACCGTGCAGCGGAGCGGGAACTCGTGCGCGCGCGCGAGGGCCTCGACCCGCGCGGCGCGCGTCTCGGCGACGTCGCGCGGGTAGACGCCCGCCACGCCGATGCCGTTCTTGTGCACGTGCAGCATGATGCCGGTGGCGGTCGCCTCGTCGTGGTGGAAGACGCTCATCAGCGCCCAGACCACGAACTCCATGGTGGTGTAGTCGTCGTTGTGGAAGAGGACCTTGTAGAGGGGGGGCCTCTTCAGCTTCTCCTTCGGCCGGGTCTCGGTGATGACGCCGGGGTCGTGCTGGGTGGTCTCGCGCCGGGCCACGGGGCCGATTAGATCCGGAACGTTCCGCTCGGGCAACCCATGCGCGCGGGCGGCGGGAGACCTTCCGCACGATTCGGGTGCCCGGCCGTCGAATGCTTTGGGTGGCGCGGACCATTTCTGCGCTTCCGTGGTTCGCGCCCGAATCGCGCGGAAGGCCCCCCGCCGCCCGCGTTACGAGCGCCAGGGGGGCCGGTTGCCTTCGGCCGCGCGGGCCCGGTCGAGGGCGCCGTCCCGCCGCCACATGTAGCAGGAGTCGGGGAGGCCGCCCATCGCGACGACGGAGGGGTCGGTGCGGAAGGCGAGCGGCCACGCCTCGGACATCGCCGCGGCGCACTGCACGAGCGCGGGTGCCAGCATGAGGAGGGTGTCGAGGAGGGGGCGGTCGTCGGGTGCCCCGCCCAGGCGGGCGAGCAGCTCGGCGGTGATGCCGCCGCCGAGCCGGCGCCCGACCAGCCATGCGACGGCCTCGCCGCGCGCGCGCCACGCCGCGTCCTCCAGGTCCGCGGCGCCCCGGCGCCGCTCGGCCGCCTCCAGGCGGCCGATGGTGAGGGCCGGGAACTCGACCTCGACGACGAGCCGCACCTCGAGCTGCTCCGCGAAGCGCTCCATCGGGCGCACGACCGCGCCCGCGGGGGCGAAGTGAAGGTCCGTGGTCTGCGCGGTGAGTTGCATCTCGGCCGCCGCGCTCTCGTGTCCGTCGATCACGACGTCGCGCCGGAAGACGCGCTGCCCGGCGGGCCGCGCGGGCGCCGCGCCGTGGAGGGCGCGCTCGCGCGCGAGCGCCCACGCCGCGCTCGAGCCGAGCAGGTGGCCGAGCGTGAGCAGGTGCGAGCAGCCGCGCGGCCCGCCGATCGCGTCGCCGAGCCGGCGCGCCCAGCCGTCGTCGAGCCGCGTCCCCGCCAGCGCGGCGATGCGATCGATCGGATCGCGGCAGCTCTCGCCGCCGGTGACCGCCGAAGGCTCGAAGGCCACGCTCCGCTGCTCGGCGGCGAGTGTCTCGAGCCTCGCGCTCGCGGGATCGATCGTGCCGGCGAGGCGCATGTCGTGGATGACGCCCGCGCCCTGGAGGTCGCCGGCCACCGGGACGAAGCCGCGCTTGCGGAGGTCGAGGACGGCGCCGTGCACGTCGAGCTTCCCGTCGGCGCGTGCCGCGAGGACCACGGAGAGGGCGCGCGTGTGGAGCGGGTGGCCGCGGGCCTCGAGGCGCATCGGCCCCGAGTCTCCCCGGTGCGCGGCCCCGGCGCAAGCTTCGCCTGGCGTCGGCCTGCCGATCTGGCTATGGAGACGGCCCATGAAGCTCGCAGGCGCGGTGGCACTGGTGACCGGCGGCGCGTCCGGCCTGGGCGAGGCGACGGTCGAGATGATGATCGAGAACGGCGGCAAGGCCGTCATCCTCGACCGGCCGGGGTCCGCGGGTGAGGACGTTGCCCGGCGGCTCGGCGCGCCGGCCCTCTTCGCGCCCGCCGACGTGACCAGCGCCGAGGAGGTCCAGGCGGCGGTCGCGAAGGCGGTCGAGCGCTTCGGTGCCGTGCACGTGTGCGTCAACTGCGCCGGCATCGGGGCGGCCATGCGCACGGTCAGCAAGCAGGGTCCGATGCCGCTCGAGCTGTTCGCCCGGGTGATCGCCGTCAACCTGACCGGGACCTTCAACGTGCTGCGCCTCGCGGCGGCCGAGATGGCGCGCAACCCGCCCAACGAGGAGGGCGAGCGCGGTGTCATCATCAACACCGCCTCGGCGGCGGCGTTCGACGGCCAGATCGGCCAGGCTGCCTACTCGGCGTCGAAGGGCGGGGTGGTCGGCATGACTCTCCCCATCGCGCGCGACCTGGCCGCGCTCGGCATCCGCGTGGTCACCATCGCGCCCGGCACCTTCGACACGCCCATGCTCGCCATGCTGCCCGCGGACCAGCGCCAGAAGCTCGCCGCCGAGATCCCGTTCCCGTCGCGCCTCGGGCGGCCGGCCGAGTACGCCGCGCTCGCCCGCCACGTCATCGAGAACCCGATGCTGAACGGCGAGACCATCCGGCTCGACGGCGCGCTGCGCATGCCGCCCAAATAGCCGTCTTGTCGCTCTCGCGCGCCGTGTGCTAACGGCGCCCGATGGCTCCCTCCGCGAGACGGCTCGGCGTCATCGGTGCGGGCAACATCGGCGGCGCCGTCGCGGCCAACCTGCTGGCCGACGGCCACGCGGTGGCCGTGCACGACACCGACCCGGCGCGCTCGGCCGCGCTGGTGCGGGCGGGAGCCGTGCGGGCCGACACACCGGCGGCGGTCGCCGAGCGGAGCGAGATCACCTTCACGTCGCTGCCGAGCCCGGCGGTGATGGAAGCCGTGGCCCAGGCCTGGCTCGCCGGCGCGGCGCGCGACGCCGTGCTGGTGGACCTCTCCACCAACGCGCCCGCGACGATCCGGTCGGTGGGTCAGCGCTTCGCCGCCGCCGGCCGCCACCTCCTCGAAGCGCCGCTCACCGGCGGCGCGCCCGGCGCGCAGGCGCGCATGCTCGTCTTCATGGTGGGCGGCGAGCGCGCCGTCTACGAGCGCTGCCTGCCGATCCTCCAGAAGCTCGGCCGCGCCGTCTTTCACATGGGCCCGCTCGGGAGCGGCAACACGGCGAAGCTCGTGAACAGCCTGCTCGCCTTCACCGCGACCTGGTCCTCGCTGGAGGGCCTCGCCGTGGCCGCCAAGGCGGGCATCAACCTCCGCACCATGATCGAAGTGATCCGCACGGGCGGCGCGGGCAACTTCTTCACCGAGCGGATGGTCGAGGGGATCAACGAGCGCGGCCGCCCGACCCAGTTCGCGCTCGCGCTGGCGGCGAAGGACGCCGGGCTGCTGCTCGAGGTGGCGCGCGAGGCGGGCGTGCCGGTGGCGGTGGCGGCCGAGGTGGCGCGGGCGCTGGTCGCGGCGGTCGAGGCGGGGCTCGGGGAGCGGGATTTCACCGACCTGGTCGAGCTGATCGAGCGGCAGGCGGGGGTGGCGCTCCGGCTGCCGCCCGCGTGAATCCCGAGAAGCCGCCTGACGCCTGCGTGTGTTCCGTTCCCATGCATTGCTTCGCGCCGCGCGCACGCGCTAGCATCCGCGGCATGGGAGCCGCCCCCGCCACGGCCTCTCCGCTGGTGAGGCGCTACACGCTCGAGGAGTTCTTCGTGCTCGGGCTGCCGCCGGGCCACGGGCACTACGAGCTGATCGCGGGGGTCCTCTACGTGGTTCCGCCACCGACGAGCCGACACGATCTCGTGCAGTCGCGTCTCAACATGACCTTCGCGGCGTACGCGGTGGCGCATCCGAACGATTGCGTGCTCTTCGTGCCGCGGTCGGCGATCTGGACGTCAGCGGGGACGTACCTCGAGCCGGACCTGTTCCTCGTCTCTACGGAGCGCCTGCGCGAGATGGGCGAGGGGCCGCGGACGACGGCCGACCTCGTCGTCGAGATCTCCTCGCCGGGCTCGGCGGTATACGACCGGACGGCGAAGGCCGACACGTACGCCGCGCTCGGCGTCCGAGAGCTTTGGCTCGTCGACCTCGAGCAGCGGGCGATCGAGCGACGAATCCTCGCGGAAGGAGGCTGGCGCGAGGCGGAGCAGTACACTGCTCCGATGCGACTCGAATCCGTGGTCTTCCCGGGCCTCGCCGTCGTCCCCGACGAGGTCTTCGCCTCGTGAAGGCGCACACTTCACGGCTCTCGTCGAGGTGATGGAGCGCCGCGCAGGGGTGGCCCTCCGGCTCCCGCCGCCCGCGTGAAGTGATGACGGGAACCCGCGTCGGCTGGATCGGGACGGGCGTCATGGGCGCGCCCATGTGCGGCCATCTGCTCGCGAGCGGCTACCCCGTCACCGTGTTCAACCGCACCCCCGAACGCGCCCGCGGGCTTCTCGAGCGCGGCGCGGCGTGGGCGGAGTCGCCGCAGGCGGTCGCGCAGCACGCTGACGTCGTGTTCACCATGGTCGGCTTTCCCGACGACGTGCGCGAGATCGTGCTCGGGCCGGCGGGCACGCTGGCCGGCGCCGGGCACGGGACGATCCTGGTGGACATGACCACCAGCGAGCCGTCGCTGGCGCGGGAGATCTACGAGGCGGCCCGCGCGCGGGGCGTGGCGAGCCTCGACGCCCCCGTGTCGGGTGGCGACGTCGGCGCGCGCGCGGCGGGCCTCTCGATCATGGTGGGCGGCGACCGGGACGCCTTCGAGCGCGTCGCCCCGCTGCTCCGCTGCCTGGGCGCCACCATCGTCCACCAGGGCCCCGCGGGGGCGGGGCAGCACACCAAGATGGTGAACCAGATCCTGGTCGCGAGCGGCATGGTCGCGGTCTCGGAGGCGCTGCTCTACGCCCACCAGGCCGGGCTCGATCTGCCCACCGTCCTCCAGTCGGTCTCGGGCGGCGCCGCCGGCTCGTGGTCGCTCACGCACTACGCGCCGCGCATCCTCGCCCGGGACTTCGCGCCGGGCTTCCGCGTGGACCACTTCGTCAAGGACATGGGCATCGCGCTGGCGGAGGCGCGGCGGATGCGCCTCTCGCTGCCGGGCCTCGCCCTGGTGGAGCAGCTCTATCTCGCGCTCGTCGCGCAGGGCGACGGCCGCAAGGGCACGCATGCCCTCGTGCTCGCGCTCGCGAGGCTCTCGGCCGTGGAGTGGCCGGCTACACCTTCAGCACCTCCGCCGCCGCGTTGAGCGCGCCGACCGCCGCCGGCACGCCCGCGTAGCACGCGGTCTGCATCAGCACCTCGATCAGCTCCTCGCGCGTGATGCCGAGGTTGAGGGCGCCCGCGAGGTGCAGCTTCAGCTCCTCGGTCCGTCCGAGCGCCGCGAGCTGCGCCACGGTGCACAGGCTCCGGCTGCGCAGATCGAGGTTCGGGCGCGACCAGAACATGCCGAACACGAACTGCGCCACCAGGCCGAAGAACTCCGGCGCGAGCTTCTGCGCCGGCAGCTCCCGGCCGCCGGCGCGCGCGCCCCAGAGCTTCGCCGCGACCTCGAGGCCGCGCGCGAGGTGGTCCGTCTCTCCCGCCATCGGTTCTCTCCTCTCTAGCCGACGCGCAGCACGATCTTCCCGAAGTGCGCGCTCGACTGCATCAGGCGGTGCGCCTCGGCCGCCTCGGCGAGCGGCAGGACCCGGGCGATCGGCGGGCGCAGCCGGCCCGCGGCGAGCGCAGCGCCGAAGCGCGCGCGGAAGCCTTCCACGATCCTGGCCTTCTCCGGGACCGCGCGCGCACGCAGCGTCGAGCCGATGACGGCGAGCCGGCGGATCAGGAGCTGCGCCAGGTTGACCTCGCCCTGGGCGCCGCCCATGAGGCCGATCAGGACGAGCCGCCCGCCGGCCGTCAGGGCGGCCAGGTTCTTCGTCAGGTATGCGGCGCCGATGTGATCGAGGATCGCGTCGACGCCACGCCCGCTCGTCAGCTCGCGGGCGCGCGCGGTGAAATCCTCGCTGCGGTAGTTGATGGCCGCCGTCGCGCCGAGGGCCACGCACTGACGGCACTTCTCCTCGCTGCCGGCGGTGACGAAGCAGGGGTTGCCGGCCTCGCGGCAGAGGAGGATCGCCGCCGTGCCCACGCCGCCGCCGCCGCCGTGGACGAGCGCCGCCTCGCCGGGCGCGAGCGCGCCGAGACCCGGCATGAAGAGGTTCGAGAAGGCGGTCAGGAAGACCTCGGGAAACGCGCCCGCCTCCTCGTCGCTCATGCCGTCGGGGACCGGCATCGCGCAGGTGTGGTGGACGACCGCCTCCTCGGCGTAGCCGCCGCCGGGAAGGAGCGCCATGACCCGCTGGCCGGACCGGAAGCCGCGCGCTTCGGGGCCCATCTCCACGACCTCGCCGGCGCACTCCATCCCCAGGATCGGCGAGGCGCCGGGCGGCGGCGGGTAGAGCCCCTGGCGCTGGAGGAGATCGGCGCGGTTCACCGCGGTGGCGCGCACGCGGATGCGGAGGTCGGCCGGGCCGAGCACGGGGGACGGCGCCTCGCCCATCTGGAGCACCGACTCGTCGCCCGGCTCCCGGATCACGATCGCGCGCATGCGGGACCGCTCACCACAGGCGGGCCGTCCGAGTCAATCGGGACGGCCGCGGCGACTTGACCTCGCCCGGCGAGCCACGTACGCCTCGGGCCAGCCCATGCTCGTCCTCGTGCTGCTCGCGGCCGCCATCGTCGCGCTGATCATCTGGCGCCTCGCCGCGCGCCTGCGCGACGTGGACCGGCAGGTGAAGGAGCTCCGCCTCCTGCGCCGCGAGATCGAGGAGCTGCGCGCCGACCTCGACCGCGGTCTCGGCGTGACGCGCGCGCACCTCGCCGCCGTCGCGGCGGACGAGCCGCCCGAGCGCGACGTCATCCTGCGCGGCGCGCCCTGGCGCGACGTCGAGCCCGCCGAGGCACTCGCGCTCTACGAGAAGACGCCGGGGCTCTTCGTCCTCGACGTGCGCACGCCGGCCGAGTACGCGAGCGGCCACATCCCGGACGCACACCTGATCCCGGTGGACGAGCTCGAGGACCGGCTGCGCGAGCTGCCGCCCAAGGACTCGGTGATGCTCGTGCACTGCGCCGTGGGCGGGCGGAGCACGGCCGCCTGTCAGACCCTCGGTCTGCACGGCTACACGCGCCTCTTGAACCTCGTCGGCGGCATGCACACCTGGCCCGGACCGCGCGTGCGCGAGGAGTCGGTGCCCGAGGCACCCCCGGCTGCGATCGGCACGACCATCAGCTATCGCGGCGGTCCCGTCACCGAGGCGCAGGTCGTGGGGGCCATCCGCGAGTGCTACGACCCGGAGATCCCCCTCGACATCTACGAGCTCGGCCTCATCTACGGCATCGACATCGACGAGTCGGCGATCGCCGTGAGGATGACCCTCACCTCCGAGGGCTGCCCGTCGGCGCGCACCATTCCCGAGGACGTGAAGCGGAGGATCGCCGCGCTCGGGCAGCCGAACGTCACGGTGGACGTGGTGTGGGATCCGCCCTGGCACCCTTCGCGTATCAGCCCCGACGGGAAGCAGAAGCTCGGCCTCGGGTAGGCGGTGCATCTCTGGACTCGACGCGCGCGCCGACGTAGCGTGCCGGCCGCCACAGCCGAGGAGGCCGTCATGGACTTCGAGCCGTCACCCCGAGTGGGCGAGCTCCGCGACCGCATCGCGGAGTTCATGGACCGCCACATCTATCCCGCCGAGCCCGAGATCGCGGCGCAGGCGGACCTGATCCGCCCCGGCGTGCCGTACCCGCCGGCGCTCGTGCCGCTGCGGAAGAGGGCGAAGGCCGAGGGCCTGTGGAACCTCTTCCTCCCCGACGAGGAGTACGGTGCGGGGCTCAAGAACTGGGAGTACGGCATCCTCTGCGAGCTGATGGGCCGCAGCCTGGCGGCGCCGGCGGCCTTCAACTGCTCGGCGCCCGACACGGGCAACATCGAGATCCTGGCCGAGTTCGGCACGCCCGAGCAGAAGAAGCGCTGGCTCGCGCCGCTCCTCGAGGGCGAGATCCGCAGCTGCTTCTCGATGACCGAGCCCGAGGTCGCCGGCTCCGACCCGACGCTGCTGCGCACGCGCGCCGTGCGCGACGGCGACCACTGGGTCATCAACGGCCACAAGTGGTTCACCTCGGGCGCGATCGGGGCGAGCGTGGCGATCGTGATGGCGGTCACCGATCCCGAGGCGCAGCCCCACCTCCGCGCCAGCATGATCATCGTGCCGATCGACAACCCGGGGCTGAACATCGTCCGCCCCGTCCCGGTCATGGGCCACACCGGCGGCGGCGGGCACTGCGAGATCCGCTACGAGGACTGCCGCGTGCCGGCGGCGAACGTCCTCGGGCCCGTGGGCGGCGGCTTCATGATCGCGCAGGCGCGCCTCGGCCCCGGGCGCATCCACCACTGCATGCGCGCCATCGGCGGCGCCGAGCGCGCCCTCGAGATGATGTGCCGGCGCGCGAACGGCCGCGTCGCCTTCGGCGAGCCGCTCGCCAAGAAGCAGTTCGTGCAGGACATGGTCGCCACCTCGCGCATGGAGATCGACCAGGCGCGACTCCTCTGCCTCTACGCGGCGTGGAAGATGGACACCGTCGGCAAGAAGGAGGCGCGGCAGGAGATCTCGATGATCAAGGTGGTGGCGGCGAACGTCTTCATGAACGTGCTCGACCGCGCCATCCAGGTGCACGGCGCCCTCGGCGTCTCGGACGACACGCCGCTCGCGCGCATGTGGCGCGACGGGCGCATGCTCCGCCTCGCCGACGGGCCCGACGAGGTACACAAGCAGACCATCGCGCGTCGCGAGCTGGCGCGCTTCGCGTCATGAGGTTCGGCTTGCAGGTCGGCTTCCCGGACTGGAAGCAGCTGCGCGACGTGGCGCAGGCCGCCGAGGGCCTCGGCTTCCACTCGATCTACTTCCCCGACCACCTGGTGCACGAAGGGCCGGAGCGGCAGCGCGACGACCATCCCGCCTACGACCCGATGGTGCAGGCGGCCGTGGTCGCCGAGGCCACGCGCCGCGTGCGCATCGGGCATCTCGTCCTCTGCAACCTCTTTCGCCACCCGGCGGTGACGGCGCGCAGCCTCGCCACGCTCGACGAGCTCTCGGGCGGGCGCCTGGTCGCGGGCCTCGGCTCGGGGTGGACCGAGACCGAGTTCCGCATGACGGGCATCGCGTTCCCGGACGTGACCACCCGGCTGCGCATGCTCGACGAGGCGCTCACCTGCATCCGGGGGCTGTGGGGCGGCGAGCCGTTCAGCTTCGCGGGCGAGTTCTACCGCTTTCAGGATGCGGTGCTCTTCCCGAAGCCCGTGCAACGGCCGCACCCGCCCTTCCTCCTGGGCGGGAACGGCCGCGGCCTCCTCCGCCTCGCGGCCAGGCACGCCGACGAGCTCAACATCATCAGCGGGACGGGCAGGACGGGCTACATCGCGCTCGCCGAGGTGAGCAAGCTGACCGACGAGAGCTTCCGCGCCAAGGCGCGCTTCGCGCGCGAGGAGGCGGCGCGCCATGGCCGCGACGGGAGCGCCATCGCGATCAGCCAGACGATCTTCACCCTCATGCTGACCGACGCTCCGCAGGCCACGCGCGCGCTCGCGGAGAGCTTCGGCAAGATGCTCGGCCAGGCGCCGGATGCCGTCCTCCGCTCGCCGCTCTCGCTCATCGGCACGCCCGAGGAGTGCGTCGCGGAGCTCGGGCGCCGCGCGCGCGAGTGGGAGGTCGCGGAGACCATCTTCGCCTACCGGAGCGACGACGTGCTGAGACGGCTCGGGGAGGAAGTCCTGCCGCGGGTATAGCGGCCCCCGGTCCGCGTCACGGCGCGGCGGCGTCCGGCGCGCCGGACTGCGCGCGCTGCGGATCGAGGCGGTGCGCCTCCGCGAGCTCTGCGGCGGCCCCGGCAGCGTCGTTCAGGCGCTGGAGTGCGCTGGCCAGGTTCAGATGCAGGACGGAGATGTCGGCGCGTAGCGCGATCCCCTGGCGGAGCGCTGCGGCTGCTTCCGCCGGCCGGCCGAGCCGCAGGAGGAGCAGGCCGAGGTCGTTGTACGCCTCGGGCGTGGGCCGGAGCCGGATCGCCGCCGCGAACTCGCGCATCGCCTCGTCGCTCTGGCCGGCGGCGTCGAGGGCGCTTCCCAGGTTGACGTGTGCCTCCATGAGGTCGGGGTTGATCGCCAGCGCGCGGCGGTGGGCCGCGATCGCCTCCGCGCGGCGGCCGGCGTCCTCGAGCGTCGAGCCGTAGCTCGTCCAGGCGAAGGCGTAGCGCGGATTCAAGCGGAGCGCGGTCCGGTACTCCGCGAAGGCCTCGTCGAAGCGGCGCTGCGCCGCGAACGCCGCGGCGAGGTTCATGTGCGCCTCGGCAAGGGGACGGAGCGCGATGGCGCGCCGGTACTCGGCGATGGCGGTGCCGAGGTCGCCGGCGTCCCGAGCCACGTCGCCGAGGCTCTTGTGGCCGTAGGCGTTGTCGGGGGCGACGGCGACCACGCGTGCCCACATCGTGCGGGCGTCGCGCCAGGTCGTAGATTGCCGCCAGGTGAGCACGCCGAGCACGAGCGTGACAGGGAGCGCCGCCAGCGCGCCGCGCCAGGGGCGCTCCGCCGTGCCTGCGACCACTGCGCCGGCGAGCACGGCCCACCCCATCATCGCGAGATACGTGTAGCGGTCGGCGGCCACCTGCGGGCCGCTCTGGGCGAGGCCGAGGGTCGGTGAGAGCGCGATCAGATACGCGGCCAGCGCCGCGCCGAGCGCGGGGCAGCGGTGGCGGAGCACCACCGCGGCGGCGGCCAGCGCGAGCACCGTGCCCGCCCCCGCCAGCGCCCACCGCTGCAGCGGGCCGATGTCGAGCGGGAACTCGTAGAGCGGCAGCAGCCGGACGGGCCAGAGGGTCCGCCAGAGGTAGAACCCCACCTGGAGCATGGCCGCGCCGGCGCGGTGTGCGGCCGTGACCTCGCCCAGCGTCTGGAGCGCGCCCACCGAGCGCTGCGCGGTGAGCGCCACCGTCGCCGACGCGCCCGCGAGGATCACGAACGACACCTTCTCGAGCCAGACGCGCCGTGCCGCGCGACCCCGCCAGCCCACGGCGCCGCCGACGCGGCGGAGCGGGTAGACGTCGAGGAGGACGAGCAGCGCGGGCAGCACCATCCCGCTCGCCTTGCTGGCGAGCGTGAGCGCGGTGCCGGCGAGCGCCCAGCCGATGCGCGGCGGCCGGCCCGGCCCCGGCACGTACGCGAGCAGCGTCGCGAGGAAGAAGAACCCGGAGAGCACATCGCGCCGCTCCGTCGCCCACGCCACCGACTCGACGCGCAGCGGATGCACGCTCCAGAGGAGCGCCGCGGTGACCGCGCCGGCGAGCCGGCGCCCGGCGGGCACGTCGGCGCACGCCAGCAGCCGCTCGGCGAGCACGGCGAGGAGGCCGGCGTTCGCGGCGTGCAGCAGCAGGCCGCTCAGGTGGAATCCGCGGGCGTCGAGTCCCCAGAGCCGGTAGTCGAGCGCGAAGGAGAGCCAGGCGAGCGGCTGCCAGTGCCCGAGATGGAAGGTGGTCAGCATCCAGCGCAGGTTCGCTGGTCCGAGGCCGCGGATCCACGTGTTGACGACCAGGCCCTCGGCGTCGTCGAAGTCGACGAAGCCGTTCTGCAGGATGGGCAGGAAGGCGAGCGCCGTCACGGCGGCCACGGCGAGCCGCGCCGCGAGTCGAACTCGATCTGGGGGCACCGGCGAGCGGCGCTACCACGCGTGCCGCGCGCGGGCAACCGGCGCCGCCGCGTCGTCCCGCGCGTTGCCGCGCTCACGACCCTGTGCTAGTCAACCTCGATTCCGAGGAGGACGTCTGGCTCGCGACGATCTGATACAGATCAAGGGCACGATCACCGAGGCGCTTGCCGGCGGGAACTACCGCGTGAAGGGCGACAACGGGATGGAGTTCCTCGCCAAGATCGGCGGGCGCATGCGTCGCTACCACATCCGCGTCATTCCCGGCGATCGCGTGACGATCGCCGTCTCGCCGTACGATCCGACGCACGGGCTGATCGTCTTCCGCGGCGGATGATCAGCTAGCGCGCGGGGCGGTCGCTCGCCGCACGCGTGGCGCGCGGCACCGCTCGCGGGCGCTCGAGGCTCTCGGGGATCGTGCGGGCCTCGGCGAGCCAGGCGGCCACGGACGCGTCGGAGGGCATGCGCCAGTCGCCGCGGGGGGAGAGGGAGCCCCCCGAGCCGACCTTGGGGGCGTCGGGGACGCAGTCGCGCTTGAACTGGTTGGCGAAGAAGCGCTCGAGGAAGACGAGGAGCCAGCGCCGGATCTCCGCCACCGTGTAGCGGCCGGTGAAGGCGTCGAACGCCATGCGCGCGATGCGCCGCGGGCCGAAGCCGAAGCGCAGGAAGTAGTAGAGGAAGAAGTCGTGCAGCTCGTAGGGGCCGATCAGCTCCTCCGAGCGCTGCGCGATCTCGCCGCCGGGGCCGAGGCGGAGCAGCTCGGGGCTGATCGGCGTGGCGAGGACGGCGCGCAGCACCCGCGCCACCTCGGGCTCGTCCTTGAAGATCACCTCGGCCGCCCAGCGGATCAGCTCGGAGACGAGCGTCTTCGGCACGCCCGCGTTGATGCCGTAGTGCGACATGTGGTCGCCGCCGTAGGTCGCCCAGCCGAGCGCCAGCTCGGAGAGGTCGCCGGTGCCGAGGATGATGCCGCGCTCGCGCGAGGTGAGCGCGAAGAGGAGGAATGTCCGCGTCCACGCCTGCACGTTCTCGAAGGTGTGGTCCTCCCGCTCGGGATTGTGCCCGATCGCCTCGAACACCCGCCCGGCGATCTGCGTGATGTCGATCTCGCGCAGCGTGGCGCCGAGCGCGCGCACCAGCGCGCACGCGTTCTCGTAGGTCTCGCGCGAGGTCCCGAAGCCGGGCATGGTGACGCCGAAGCTGCGCGTGCGGGGCAGCCCGAGGAGATCCATGGCGTGCGCCGCGACCAGGAGGGCCTCGGTCGAATCCTGCCCGCCCGAGATGCCGATCACCACCCGCCGCCCGTCCTCCGGCAGCGCGAGCAGCCGCCGCGCGAGCGAGGTCGCCTTGATGAGGAAGATCTCGCGGCAGCGGGCGTCGCGCTTGGCGGGATCGGCGGGCACGAAGGGGAGCGGCGCGATGGTGCGGCGGAACTCGCGGTAGACGGCCGCGCTGCGGCGCTCCTCGGCCGCCGCGGCGACGACGGTGCGGAAGGGGCGGGCGTGCTGGCCGGCGTTCTCGCCGAAGGACGTCTGCCGCATACGGTCCTCGCGCAGCGCGACCAGATCGACGTCGGTCACCACCGCGCTCCCGTGGAGCGCGAAGCGCTCGGTCTCGGCGATCATCTCGCCGCGCTCGGCGATGAGGCCGTGGCCGTCCCAGGCCAGGTCCGCCGTCGACTCGCCGAAGCCGGCGGCGCTGTACATCTGGACCGCCAGGTTCTTCGCGGCCGAGGAGCGCACCAGCTCCTGACGGTACTCCCACTTGCCGACCGTGACGTTCGAGGCCGAGAGGTTCGCGAGCACGGTGGCGCCGGCGAGCGCCGCCAGCGTCCCGGGCGGCACCGGCGTCCACAGGTCCTCGCAGATGTCGGTGTGCAGCACGAAGCCGGGGAGGTGGGGCGCGGCGACCAGCACGTCCGTGCCGAACGGCACGCGCTCGCCGAGCAGCGTGATCTCGCGCGCGCGGGCGTCGGCGGCGGGGTGGAACCAGCGCCGCTCGTAGAACTCGCGGTAGTTGGGGGGGAAGGCCTTGGGCGCCACCGCGACGGGGCGCCCGCGGAAGAGGGTCACGGCGCAGTTGAAGAGGAGGTCGTCGACGACCAGCGGCATGCCGACGGACACGATCAGGTTCCACTCCGCCGTCGCAGCGGCGACCCTGCCGAGCGCCGCGAGCGACGCGGCGAGCAGCGTCTCCTGGAAGAAGAGGTCGGCGCAGCTGTAGCCGGAGAGGCCGAGCTCGGGGCAGAGGGCGTAGTGCGCGCCCTCCCGGTGGACCTGCTCGAGCAGCCGGAGGTGCGCCTCGGCGTTGAAGGCCGGGTCGGCGACCCGGACCTCGGGGACCGCGACCGCGACGCGGGCGAAGCCGTGGGTGCGGACGTCGAGGAAGTCGTCGCCCATCGCGGCCATCATAATAGCGTGGGCCGGGGGCGGTTCCTATGGCGCCCGCTGCACGGCCGTGGGCGCGCCCGGCCGGCGAGGGACGTCAGTGCAGGGCTCGCGCACCCTGCTCCGCGCTTGCGGCCGCGACCCCGGCGAGGAGGGCCTGCAGCACGTCCATGTCCGGGGGCTTCACGAGGTGGTGGTCGAACCCGGCCTCGAGGGACCGGCGCTTGTCCTCCTCGCGCCCGTAGCCCGACAAGGCGACGAGGAGGACCCGGCCGAAGCCCGGCTGCTGCCGCAGCCGCCGGGCGAACTCGTAGCCGTCCAGGCTCGGGAGCCCGAGGTCGGAGAGAACGACATCGGGCGCGAGCGCCGCCACCGCCCGGAGGGCGGCGAGCCCGTCGAAGGCCACCTGCACCTCGTGCCCCCAGCCCTCGAGCATCGCGGCGAGGCTCTCGGCCGTGTCCTGGTGGTCCTCCACGAGGAGGATCTTGAGACGGCCGTCCGCCGCAACGGCCGGAGCCGCCTCAGGCGCGGCGGCGAGCGCGGGAAGGCCGCTCGGGAGCACGGGCAGCCACACCAGGAACTCGCTGCCCTGCTCGAGCCCGGCGCTCCGTGCCTCGACGCGCCCGCCGTGCAGCTCGACGAGCGCGTGCACGAGCGTGAGCCCGATGCCGAGCCCGCCGGGCGTGCGGTCGAGCGAGGCGTCGCCCTGCACGAAGAGGTCGAAGATGCGGGGCAGCAGCGCCGGCGGGAGCCCCACCCCCGTATCCCGCACCCGCACCATGACCTCGTCGCCCACGCGCTCGGCGGTGAGCCAGATCGAGCCGCGCGGCGGGGTGTACTTGGCCGCGTTGCCGAGCAGGTTGGCGAGCACCTGTACGAGGCGGACGGCATCCGCCTCGAGCCGCACGGGCTCCGACGGGAGCGACACGGTGAGCGCGTGCCCGCGGGCGTCGACCAGCGGACGCGCGAGCTCGAGCGCGCGCGCCGCGACGTCGGCGAGCAGGACCGGCTCCTTGCGGAGCGTGATCTTCCCGCGCGTGATGCGCGCGACGTCGAGCAGGTCGTCGACCAGCCGGACCAGGTGCCTCACCTGCCGCTTCGCCATCTCGAGGAAGCGCTCTCCTCCGGCGACGCCCGCGCCGAGGAGCTCGAGGCTCGTGCGGAGCGGGGCGAGCGGGTTGCGCAGCTCGTGGGCGAGCATGGCGAGGAACTCGTCCTTGCGCCGATCCGCGTCGGCCAGCCGCTCCGCGTGCCGGCGCAGCTCGTCCTCGAGCCGCCGGCGCTCGGTCACGTCCATGGCGGTGCCCAGCATGCGGAGCGGACGGCCTTCGGCGTCCCGCAGCACCTTCCCCTTGGCCGCCATCGTGTGCACGCTGCCGTCGGGCCGGAGGTTCCTGAACTCGATGTCGTAGCCGCTCCCCTCGTCGAGCGCGCGCCGGATCGCCTCGTTCACGCGCGCGCGCTCGTCGGGGTGAGCGAGCGCCTGGAAGCCCTCGAGCGTGCCCGCGAAGCCGCCCCGGGGGAGGCCATGGATCGGCTCGAGGTTCCCGCTCCACTGCACCTGCCCGGTGCCGACGTTCCAGTCCCAGACGCCCAGGCGGCCCGCCTCGAGCGCGAGCCGCAGCCGCTCCTCGCTCACCTGCAGGGCTCCGTAGTCGGCCGCCCGGCGGGCCTCCGCCGCGTCCCGCTCGGCGATGGCCGCGCCCAGGAGAAGCCCGCTGCCCGCGACCACGGCCATGAAGAGCTGGAGCATGACCAGGCTCTCGTGCGCGGTCGCCAGCGCGAAGGGCCCGAGCCCGTTCGCGGTGCTCCAGATCGCCACGCCGGAGACCACGAACGACACCACCGTCGTCCCGATCTGCCCGAAGCGCAACGCCGCCCAGATGACCAGGGGGAAGACCGTGTAGTGGAGCGGATAGTCCCGGAGACCGATCCCCAGCCGTCCGGCGAACACGATCAGGGTCACGAGGGCGGCCAACCCCACCAGCGCGGCCGCCTCCGGGGGACGGCGGCGCGCGAGCGCGAGGTGAGGCGCGCGTGACCAGACGAGGAGGAGGGGCGCCACCACCAGGTCGCCCATCCCGTCCCCGATGTACCAGTCCCGCCAGAGCGACCAGAAGCTCGTCCAGGCTCCCGCGGCGTGGCAGAGGCTGGCCGCGCCGATGGTGGCGCTCACCATCGTGCTCGCGAGCGCGGCGCCCAGGATGAGCGCGAGCACGTCCCGCAGCCGATCGAGGGTGGTGCGGACGCCGAGGCGGTGGAGCAGCCACGCCCCCACGACCGCCTCGAGCGTGTTCCCGACCGCGATCCCGCCCGCCGTCCAGAGCGGCTCGTCCGCGGTGGCGTTGGCGAGGAAGGCGCCGAGGGCGATGCCGGGCCAGTAACGCGGGCCGAGCACGAGGAGCGCGGCGAGGGCGATGCCGGTGGGGGGCCACACCACCGTCACCTGCTTGGCGACGATGGCGAACACGAATCCGAGCTTCGCCGCGGCGAAGTAGATCGACGCCGTGACGAGGATGCCGGCGATCCACGCGCCGTGCTCGACGTGTGCGCTAGCGCGATCGTGGGCGATCGAGGGGGGCAGTGGGTCCACCACGTGGCTCCGCGTGTTTTCTACAACCCCGGGGTCGTCAAAGACAAATCGACGAGGAAATCCCGGCGCGCCCTACCCGCTCTCCGGCGCGATCCCGTGCGCGATCTTGAGCGCCACGGCAATGATGGTGAGGGTCGGGTTGTAGCCCGAGGAGGTGGGGAAGACGCTCCCGTCGCAGGCGTAGAGGTTGTCGACGTCGTGGAAGCGGCCCCCCGCGTTCGTGACCGACGTCGCCGGGTCGGTGCCCATGCGCAGCGTCCCCATGATGTGGCGCGAGCTCGGCGCCGCGCCCTGCTGCTGGTCGGTCGGCGTCACGAAGATCTTGTCCGCCGGCGCGCCCGCGTTCCGGACGACCTGCTTCATGAGCGGCACGTAGAACATGCGGGCCGCCATCTCGTAGCTGTGGGGCTTGTAGGTGATGCGGGGCACCGGGAGCCCGTACACGTCCCTGTAGGTCGGATCGAGGTCGACCAGGTTCGTGCGCTGCGGCGCATCCTCGGCCTGCATCGTGAGGCCGAAGAGGTGCTGGCCGAGGGCGCCGTCGCGGAGCGCGTTCTTGAGCGGCAGGCCCATGCGGGCGCGGAAACCGCGGAAGGCGGGGAGCTGGATCGCGTACACCGCGCCGTCCTCGCTGATCGGCTGGCCCTGCGGGGCGCCGAACTCGCAGATGCCGCCCAGGAAGACACGCGGCGTGCCGCTCACGGTGAAGAGACGGATGTCCTCGCCGCCGGGCTCGACGCCGCGGAAGTCCGAGATGCCGTGCGTGACCGCGCGCCCGCGCTGGCCGTGCACGCGCCGGGGGAGGAAGCCGTTCACGTTCGACTGGGAGTGGAACATGAGGTTCTGCCCGAGCTGGCCGCTCGAGTTGCCGAGCACGGCACCGCCCGGCGTGGGGGAGAGGAGGCAGAGGCGCGCCGACTCGATCGGGCTCGCGGCCAGGACGAAGGCGTCGGCGGTCACGCGCTGGCGGATACCCGCGCCGTCGATGTACTCGGCCGCGCTCACGTGCCCGCCGTCGTTCACGAGCCGGCAGGCCTGCGCGTTGAAGCGGAGCTGGCAGCGGCCGGTGAGCAGCGCGCGCCGCAGGGTCGTCACGGCGGGCGAGCCCTTGGAGTTGTTCGGGCAGCCGAAGCCGCTGCACAGGCCGCAGTCCACGCACGGCGGCCGGCCGTCGTAGAAGCGCGAGTTGATGGCCGCGGGATAGGTGTGCGGGTGGAGCGGCCCGTAGTCGGGAAGCGGCTGCCGCGCGCCCTCGGCGAGCAGCAGCGCGAAGTACATCGGCACGCCGGGCGGCATGGGGTAGGGCTGGCTGCGCGCCGACTCGAAGAGGTTGTCGCCCTGCTTGCCCTGCACGCCGTAGAGCTGCTCCGCCTCGACGTAGAACGGCTCGAGGTCGGCGTAGGTGAACGGCCAGTCGGCGAAGTTCGCGGGCTCGACGTTGAAGCCGGGCACCTCGAGGCCCGGGGTGGCGGCGATGAGCGCGTCCATCGTCGACTTCAGCCGGAAGTCGACCGCGTTCAGGCGGGGCGTCTTCGCGTCGGCGTGCTGGAAGGCGCCACCCACCGCCTTGGGGAGCACGTTCACGTCCTCGTTGACCGCGGCGGCGCGGGCGGCGTCCCCGCGGAAGGTGCGCGGCTCGAGGAAGCCGTCCTGCCCCACGAAGTTGCGGATCGAGTACTTGAGCTCGTCGTTGCTGTGGAGGGGCAGGGGAAGCCCCGACGGGTCGTCGAGGCCCGGGAACGGGTTCGGGCCCGCCTCGAGCACGAGCACGTTCTTGCCCGCCGCCGTCAGCACGTGCGCGGCCGTCCCGCCGCCGGCGCCGCTCCCGATGATGCAGAAGTCGAAGCGCGCGAGGCCGCGGTTCCCGAGGACGTCTCGCCGGTGGCGGGCCATGCTCAGTCGGGCGCGAAGATCTCGGTCAGGGCGATGATCGTGTCCTGCACCTTCTCCGCGTCGGGCGTGATCGGGCGCGGTGCGGCCACCTCGTCCGGGTTGGGCGTCGACATGGGATGGTCGGGGCGCTCGACGTAGTCGCCCTTCGCGCGCGAGAAGATCGAGTAGCCGAGCGGCTGGTCGTCGCCCTCGATCCCGAGCATCCTCCAGCCGCCGAGCCGGCGGTTGCCGCCGTATTCGGGCGCGGCGAAGCAGCCCTCGAGCGTGTGCTCGACCAGGAGGTCGATGAAGGTGACGCCGCGGCGCGGATCGGGCGCGAAGCGCACCGACGCCGGCCCGCTGTCGAGCAGCGCGAAGACGGCGTCCTGCTCGGCCGGCTCGAGCCGCACGAACGCCTTCCCGTGCATGGCGCGTGCGGTCTTGTCCACCCGGCGAAGCGACTGGCGATAGATGGCGCGGAGACCCGTGAGCGGCCCGAGGACGGCGTCGTTGAAGTCGGCGCCGGGGACCTTCGCCGAGCCGAAGAGCTCCGCGCGCCAGCGCAGCTCCTGCACGCGCGTCGGCGGGATGAAGTGCCGGAAGGCGTTCTTCGGCCGCCGGCGCGAGGGGGTGCCGTCGTCGTTGTCGGGGAAGGGGTTGCGGTTGCTGAATGGGCCGCCGGCGAAGACGAGCGGCACGCGGTGGTCGAAGGCGGTCAGCATGCGCTCGATGTAGTGCGCCGCACCCAGCGCGCGCGCCCCGGGGTCGTGGTCGGGGGGAATCACGCGGTCGCAGAGCGCCGCGAGCGTCGCGAACTCGTGCCCCGTGAAGAAGCGGCCGCGCGCCGCCGCGTACGCCCGGCGCATGCCGGTCAGGGGCGCCGCCAGCGCGGCGAGCAGGGCGCCGAGGCCCTTCAGGAACTCGCGGCGGCCGAGGAGCAGTGCGGGCGGGGACGGCGGCGCGGGCGGCTCGGCGGGCCCCGGCAGCGCGCGCGGCAGCTTGAGCTTCGGCATCGCCGCTTATACCCACGCCATCTCGCGCGGCGTCAAGTTTTTCGGAGGGGGGACGACTTGCCCTCGCGCGGCGCCGGGCGGTAGAGACCGCCAGCACGCACGGGAGGGCTCGCATGCGGCTCGAGAACAAGGTCGCGATCATCACCGGCGCGGGGCAGGGGATCGGCGAGGCCTACGCCCGCCGCTTCGCCAGCGAGGGCGCCCGCGTGGTGGTCGCGGACATCAACGCCGAGAAGGGCGAGGCCGTGGCGCGCGACCTCGCCCAGGTCTTCGAGCGCGTCGACGTGTCGAGCGAGGACGACACCCGGCGCCTCTGCCGGGCGGTCGCCGAGCGCTTCGGGCGCATCGACGTGCTCATCAACAACGCGGCCATCTTCTTCGGCATCGACAACCAGGACACGAGCTACGCGTATCTCCGCAAGATCTTCGACGTGAACTACTTCGGCGCCTGGCTCATGTGCCGCGCCGTCTTCCCGCACATGCGCGACGGCGGGGGCGGCTCGATCATCAACCAGTCCTCGGGCGCGGCCTACATGCACCCCGAGTATCCGATCGAGGGCGAGCTGCCCTCGTTCCACTACAGCGTGACCAAGGCGGCCATGAACGCGATGACGCACTACATGGCCGGCTCGGTCGGCCGGTACAACATCCGCGTGAACGCGATCGCCCCCGGCCCCACGATGACCGAGGCCACCCGGCAGGGCGTGCCCGCGCAGTTCCTGGACCTGATCATCAACTTCCAGATGGCGATCCATCGCGCGCTCGATCCCGACGACCTGACCGGCACGGCGGTGTGGCTCGCCTCGGACGACGCGAAGATGGTGACCGGGCAGGTCATCCCGGTGGACGGCGGGATGATCATGCTCGGGTGAGCCGACTCAGCGGATCACCGAGGCGCGCTGCACGTCGCTCGGCGGCGCACCCGGCGCCGGGCCTGCGGCGGCCGGTGTGGCGCCGCGGCCGGCGCGCATCGCGTCCGCCCGCGCTTGATGGGTGTCGGCGACCTGGAGGAGGTCGCGGCCCTTCGCCGCGTCGCCCTTGTCGGCCTCCATCGCGCTCCACGTTCCGTAGGTGTCGGCGAGCGCGAGCTGCGCGGCGGGATCCCACCCGCCCTCGAGCTGCTTCACGCCGAGCTGGAACATCTCGCGCGCCTGCTCGACCTTGTCGAGGTAGGCCGCATAGAACGTGCCGAGGTCGCGATACGCGTAGGCGCGCCCGGTCGGCGTTCGACTGGCGTCGAGCGCGGCCCGGAAGAAAAGCTCGGCCTGCGCCAGGCGCTCGTCGTAGACGTTCTCCCAGGCGAGCGTCCGGTAGGCGCTCGACGTGACCTGCTTCGGGATGTCGTCGGCCAACACCTCCGCCGCCTCGAGCAGGATGCTCTGCTTGGCTTGCAGAATTTTCCCGATGTCCCGTTGCTGCTGCGGGTCGGTGAATCGCCCGAGATCGGCGACGTACCTGAGCCGCATCTCGGTCAGCTCCTGTACGATCTGCCGGATCTCCTGCCGCTTCTGGCGGATCTCGGCGGCGCCGTCGCTCCGCCACGCGTAGGCGAGGCTCGCGGCGGAGACGGTGAGCGCGAGCGCGCTCACGATGCCGCGCGCCTCGCGGTACCAGGGCGTGTGCTTCTCGGCCGCGGAGACCTGGAGGAGCTGCGCGCGCCCGCGCCCGAGCTTCACGTCGAGCTGGACGCCCGCGCCCTCCGACGCCCGCTCGATCGTCTCGACCGCCTCCCGCTCGATCTCGCCGCGCTGGCTCATCGTCCACCTCACCCGGGCAGAGGCGCCCCGGCCGGGTATCGGCATTCTCGGGCGCAGACTTGAGGGCCGCTCGGCGGGGGCTCAGATCACCTCCTCCTCCCGCAGCCGCCCGATCTCTTCCCACGAGTAGCCGAGCACCTCGGTCAGGATCTCCTCGGTGTGCTGCCCGAACTCGGGGGCGGGGAGCCGGATCGACCCCGGCGTCTCGCTGAGCCGTACGGGGAGCCCGACCACCTGCGTCGGCCCGAAGGCCGGGTGCTCGAACGCCGTCACGTACCCGTTCGCCTGCATCTGCGGGTCGTCGGGCAGATCGTCGACGGAATTGATGATCGAGTAGATGAAGTCGCCACCCGAGGCGAGGCGGCGGAGCCACTCTGCTCGCGGGCGGCGGGCGAACACCTCGTCCAGGAGCGCGATGCACTCGCCCGCGTTCATCATGCGGTCGAGCATGGTCTTGAAGCGGGGATCGGCCGCCGCCTCGGGAATCTCGAGCACCGCGCAGAAGCGCTCCCAGTAGCGGTCGGGCTGGAGCATGCTGAGCGCGAGCCACCGGTCATCGCCGCAGCGGTAGTGGTTCCAGAGCGGGTTGGTGGCGAAGCGCCGCGGCTGGCGGGGCAGCGCGCGGCCGAGCATCAGGCGCGCCGAGAGGCCGAGGCCCTGGAGCCAGGCCATCGAGCCCAGGTGCGAGGCGTCGACCTCCTGCCCGCGCCCGGTGCGCTCGCGCGCGAGGAGGGCCGTGACGACCCCGTAGGCGAGCATGATGGCGCCCATCTGGTCGGCGATGCCGCCCGCGATGGCGAGCGGCTCGTCGTCGGGCTCGCCGCACGAGTACATGATCCCGGAGCGCGCGAGCCCGAGGTAGTCGAAGGACGGCGCGCCGCTCTCCGGGCCCTCGGGGCCGTAGCCGCTGGCGCTCGCGTAGACCAGGCGCGGGTTGCGGGCGCGGAGCGTGGCCGCGTCGAGCCCGAGCCGCCCGGCCACGCCCTTGCGGAAATTCTGCACGAACACGTCGGCGCGCTCGGCGAGGCGCTGCACGATCGCCACGCCCTCGGGCTTCTTCAGATCGACCGTCAGGCTCCGCTTGTTGCGGTTGTTGGCCTCGAAGTAGAAGTTCGGCCGGTCCCGGAGATCGAGGCCCTGCGCCTTCAAGATGCCGCGCCCCGGGTCGCCGCCGACGCGCTCCTCGATCTTGATCACGTCGGCGCCGAGGTCGCCGAGCATGACCGAGGCGACCGGCCCCTGCTGCCAGATGGTCCAGTCGATGACCCGGATCCCTTCGAGGGGCATCGGCATCGCGAATGACCTCCGGGCGGGCTCCTCGCACACCGCCGGGGCGGTTCGCAAGGCGGCTCAGGCGGCGCGCATCACCCGCCGGCGAAAGAGGAGCAGGCCCGCCGCCAGGTAGACGGCGCCGTAGGCGAGCAGGACGGCGGTCGCGCCGAGCGCCGTGCCGGCCGGCTGCCGACGGATCATCAGGTCGTTGTACGCCTCCATCGCCCAGGTGGTCGGGAAGGCGAGCGCCGCCCGCTGCATCCAGTCGGGCTCGAGGTCGATCGGCCACCAACAGCCGCCGACCGCCGCCATGGTCATGATGGCGATCGAGCCGAGGGGCAGCACCGCCTCGCGGCTCGGCGCGGTCGCGGCGACCACCAGGCCGAAGGCCGTGCCGGCGAACACGATGCCCACCGTGGGGAGGCAGAGCGCCCACGGCTCGGGGCCGAGCGAGACGCCGAAGGCGAGCCGCCCGACGGCGAACAGGAGCGCCATCTGCACCGTGCCCACCGCCGCGCGCGCGGCGAGCTTCGCGACCAGCAGCGTGGCGAGCGACATCGGCATGCTTCGCACGCGCTCGAGCGTGCCCCAGTCGTGCTCGTCGAGGAGCCCGAGCGAGACCCCGAGCAGCACGCCGAGGAGGAGGAAGGTCACGCCGAAGCCCGGCACGTTCTGATCGAAGCTGTTCAGCCGGCGCGGGGCGCCGGTGACGCTGGTCTCCTCGAGCGCGAGCGGGCCGGGCAGGCGGCCGGCGGGCGGCTCGGGCAGCGGGGGGAGGTCGAGCGCGGGGAGGGCGGGGGGCGCGGGCGGCGCGAGGGGCGGGAGCGTTGGCGCGCCGCCGTCGGAGGCCATGAGGCGCGCGGCGACCGCGTCGGGGTCCGCGCGCGCCAGCTCCTCGAGCGCGGGCGGCACGCTCGGCAGGTCCGGCGGCGGCGGGACGCGGTCGGCGAAGCGCCCGGCCCGCTCGCGCGCGGCCGCGAGCCACTCGGCGAAGGCCTGCCGCTTGGCGGCCAGCTCGGCGAGGAAGGTGCGCAGCGGTACCAGCGCCGCGACCAGGCGCGCGCGCGCCGCGGCCTGCCGCTCCGCGAGCGCCGTGCGCAGCCCGCGCTCCGCCTCGGCCCTCCGCCGCTCGGTGTCGGCCCGCATCGCCTCGAGGCGCGCGCCCAG
>Ga0209057_1000802_pt1 | contig 26878 bp, 29 predicted proteins | sample GraSoiAngelo_146_FD_185903 | JGI IMG/M metagenome (GOLD analysis project Ga0209057, IMG submission 185903) | Grasslands soil microbial communities from the Angelo Coastal Reserve, California, USA - 14_1009_05_30cm (SPAdes) (version 2) | ecosystem: Environmental > Terrestrial > Soil > Grasslands ... | reverse complement strand
CATCGACGCCGGCGCGGGCGCGCGCCTACCGCGAGACGGCGGAGACCACCGCCGCCGCGCTCGTGGAGCGCCATCTGCGGCCGGACGGGATGCTGAGCGACGGCTGCTACAGCCCGCGCATCGGCCTCGCCACGCGTCACGAGCTCATCTGGGGCAGCTACTACCTGTTCGAGGCGCTGCACGCGCTGGCCGGGCTGTACGACCCCGTGAAGATCGCCTAGGAGGCCGGATGCCGCGACTCAAGCTCGGCTTCATCCCCATCGAGGGCGGGCACTACTACAAGGAAGCGCTCGAGGAGGTCACCCGCGCCGAGGAGCTGGGCTTCGATTCGGTGTGGATGGAGGAGCACCACGCCGTCACCAACCACTACTGGCCCTCGCCGTTCCCCGTGCTTGCCGGCTTCGCCACGCGGACGTCGAAGGTGATGCTCGGTACCGACATCGCGGTCGCCGCCTTCTACCATCCGGTGCGACTGGCCGAGGACGTCGCGATGCTCGACGTGATGTCCAACGGCCGCATCACGCTCGGCGTCGCAATCGGCTACAAGCCCGACGAGTTCGCGCTCTACGGCGTCGACCTCGAGAAACGTGGCGCGCGCTTCGAGGAGCAGCTGGCCATCATGAAGGGCCTGTGGACGCAGGAGCGCTTCGCGTTCAAGGGCACGTACTACACGGTCGACGGCCGCATCGAGCCCAAGCCCGTGACGAAGCCGCACCCGCCGGTGTGGATCGGCGGCTGGGGCGACATCACGCTGCGCCGCGCGGCCACCCTCGCCGACAACTGGATCCCCGGCCCCACCGCCGATCTTGCGCGCCTCGTCAAAGGCAAGGAGCAGTTCCTGGCAAACCGACGCGCCGCCGGCAGGATGCAGCCCATCGCGGAATGGCCACTGACCCGCGACCTCATCATCGCGGAGACGGACAAGAAGGCGCGCGAGCTCGCCGAGGAGCACATCATGGTCGCCTACCGCCGCGAGTACGCCGGCGGCTGGCGCCACCCGTTCATCGACGCCTCCATCGCGACCGATCTCGACCGGCTGATGGCGGATCGCTTCCTCATCGGCGGCCCCGACCAGGTGATTCCGAAGATCCGGACCTTCGTCGAGGCGTACGGCATGACCCATTTGATCTGCCGGACGTTCTTCCCCGGCATGCCGCACGCGCACATCATGAGGACGCTCGACCTGCTCGCCCGCGAGGTCATGCCGGCGTTCAAATAGGCGACATTACGAGCGAATTTCGGTCGGACCAAAAGCCGGGCATGCGCCGTAACTATTTGATATACTGGCGGTTGCCGCTGACTTCGCGTGTGGGGAGTGAAGGGTCATCGCGCAGGCCATCTACCGCGTCGATCGGTCGTACTCGTGGAATTACAGTCACTCGCCTACCTTGCCGCGCGTCCGTCGCGTGCCCTCGGGCCCCGGCGGTAAGTTCCTCGATCACCACCTGAACTCGCCGATCGGCATCGCCGCCGGCCCGCTGCTGAACAGCAAGTGGGTCGAGGCGTACTCGCGCATCGGCTTCGACGTGCTGACGTACAAGACGGTCCGCTCCATGGCGATGCCGGCGCATGCCCTGCCGAACATCCGCCCCGTCGAGAACCGCGAGCACGCGGCGATCGCCACGCGGCGGACGCAGATCGAGAGCCAGCCGACGCTCGCCGTCTCGCTCGGCATCCCGTCCGTCGAGCCGGAAGTCTGGCGTAGAGATGTGCGCCGCGCGAAGGATCGGATCGGGTCGGGCCAGGTGCTCATCGTGAGCGTGGTCGGGACGTGGGCGCCGGGCATGGACGCCGAGCAGCTCGTGCAGGACTACGCGCGCTGCGCGGCGTGGGCGGCCGAGGCGGGCGGCGACGCGATCGAGGTGCACCTCGCCGTGCCCGATCCGTTCGCCGAGCAGCCGCAGCTCATCTACGAGAACATCCCGCTCGCCGCGCAGATCCTCTATCGCGTGCGCACGACGATGCCCAAGCCGGTGCTCGCGAAGGTCGGCGTGTTCCGCACGCCCCGGATCCTGCACGAGACCGCCACCAAGCTCGCCTCGTGGGCGAGCGGCTTCGTCATGACGCACGGCGTGCGCCGTCGCGTGGTCGACGAGGAGGGCAACGCAGCGTTCGAGGGCGCCGGGCGCGACCGCGCGACCATCGTGGGCGCCGACACGTGGCCGCTCGCCTCGCGGCAGATCGAGGAGATGCTGTCGTGGCGGAAGGCCGGCGCCTGGGATCGCGCGATCCTCGCCGTCGGCGGCATCACCACCGTCGAGCGCGCCGATCACCTGCTGCGCGAGGGGGCCGACGCCGCGCTGATCGCCACCACCGCGCTGTTCGATCCGCTCTTCGGCGTGCGCTTCCGCCAGCTGCGCGCCGCCGCCGTGGCCTGATTACATGGGGGGCCCCGAAATGGCCCCCCAAACCCCCCAGCGCTCGCCGCGGCCCGGCAAAGCCGTACCGCGTCTCGATCTCCCGTCTACCCGTCGCGCGCGCTGACCAGGGTTTCGTGGATCTCGAGGGCCAGCGCGCCGAATTGCGGCGCCGCGCGCGTGGCCGGCGTCCGCGGGCGTGGCAGCGGGACGTCGACGACGCGCGCCACGCGTCCCGGCCGCGGGGACATCACGACCACGCGGTCGGCCAGGAACACCGCCTCGGGGATCGAGTGCGTGACGAAGAGCACGGTCTTGCGCGCGGCGGCGGGCTCGCCCCACACGCGCAGCAGCTCGAGATTCATCTCGTCGCGCGTCATCGCGTCGAGCGCGCCGAATGGCTCGTCCATCAGGAGCAGGGGCGGGTCCAGCAGCAGCGCGCGGCAGATCGCCGCCCGCTGCTGCATGCCGCCGGACAGCTCGCGCGGCAACCGGTCGGCGAAGCCGCCGAGGCCGACCAGGCGGAGCAGGTGCTCCGCACGCTCGCGATAACGCCGACGCTCGAGTCCGGCCAGCTCGGCCGGCAGCAGGACGTTGTCGCGCACGGTGCGCCACCTCAAGAGGACGGGCGCCTGGAACACCATGCCCACGGCGGGAATCGGTCCCGTCACCACGCGGCCGTCCACCTCGACGGCGCCGTGGGTCGGCCGACGCAGCCCGGCCACGACGCGCAGGAGCGTGGACTTGCCGCAACCCGACGGGCCCACCAGCGCCAGCAGCTCGCCGCGGCCGACGCCGAAGCCGACGTCGCGCAGCGCCTCGACCGGGCCGGACTCGGCCTGGTAGGTCACGCCGACCCGGTCGAGCACGATCACTTCTTCGGCGGCTCGACCTTCGTCAGGAAGTCGTTGGTGAAGACCTCGTCGCAGCCGACCTTGCGCGGCATGTCCGGCATATAGGTGTTGATGAACTCCACGGTGCCGCACATCTTGCCGCGGTCCATCCAGCCGATGCCGTTCTTCGCGTAGCGCTCGGTGCGCATCAGCTCGAGGCCCAGCAGCATGTTGGGCTCGATCAGCGCCAGGTCGATGTCGGGCACGCGCTTCTTGAAGATCTCCAGCGCGGCCTTCGGGTCGGCCATCACGTCACGCCAGCCCAGATACGACGCGGCCAGGAAGTCGCGCAGGACCTTTGGCCGCTCGGCCAACGTCTTGTCGCTCGTGAAGATCGACATCGAGTAGGTGTCGAACCCGTACTTGTGCCACGGCATGGCCACGAGGTTGTCCTTGCCGACGGCCTTCTCCCAGAACGGCTGACCCGTGGTGTAGTCGGGGACGGCGTCGGCACGCTTCTCGGCCAGCGCCACGAACTTCGCGGCGGGCTCGATGGTGAGCCAGGTCACCTTGGACGCGTCGACGCCGTTGACTCTGGCGAAGGCCGGGAACAGCTGCCGCTGCGAGTCGCCGGGCGGCGCGGCCAGGATCTTGCCCTCGAGGTCCTTGGGCCGCGTGATGCCGGTGTCCTTGCGCGTCCAGATGTTCAGCGGTGTGTTGTCGAAGACGGCGCCGACGATCTTGATCCGGGCGCCCTGCGCCACGCGGGGGATGACGACGACGGCGTCGGCCAGACCGACGTCGGCGCGGTTGGTGTCGACCTTGGCGATGGAATCGCCCGAGCCCTTGGAGTTCTGCAGCTCGACGTCGAGACCGCGCGATTTGTAGTACCCCTTGTCGAGCGCCACCCAATACGCGGCGTGGTCGCCGACGGCGAACCAGTTCAGGGCGAAGACCAGCTTCTGCGTCGGCTGCGCGGCGGGCGCGCCCGTCGCGGCCAGGACGTGTACGGCCGCGAGCACAGTGGCGAGGCGCTTCATGGAGACCTCCTCACGTGGTGTCTGCCCAGGGCGCCCAGCGCCGCGCGGCGAGGCCGACAGCTCCATAGAGGAGCAGGCCGACGACGGAGATCCATACGAGCGCGGCGAAGGCGACCGGGGTGTTGAGATTGGTTTGCGCGTTCACGATCACCATGCCGAGCCCGGCCTGCGAGGCGACGAACTCGCCGACGATGGCGCCGACGACGGCGGCGGTGGCGGTGATCTTGAGCGCGGAGAGCACGTAGGGCAGCGCGTTGGGCAGCCGGATGGTCAGGAACACCTTCCAGGCCGGCGCGCCGAAGACGCGGCCGAGGTCGAGCAGCTCCTCGTCCACCTGCGTGAGACCGACCGCGGTGTTGATGACGACCGGGAAGAACCCGATCAGCGCCGCGATCAGCACATTCGGCAGGATGCCGTAGCCCAGCCACAACAGGAACAGCGGCGCCACCGCGACCTTGGGCAGCGTGTTGACGAAGACGAGAAACGGCATCAGCGCCCGCGCGGCCAGCGGCGACCACGCCACCGCGATGCCGAGCGCGACCCCGGCGGCACCCGCGAGCGCGAAGCCGCCGAGGATCTCGAGCGTGGTGACCCAGAGGTGGCGGTGCCACGGCACCGAGAAGTTGGCGAGCGCGCGCGCGACGGCGAGCGGGCCCGGCAGCAGGTACTCGCGCACGCCGAAGAGCGGGCCGGCCGCCTGCCACGCCGCCAGCAGCGCGGCGAAGACGACGAGCGACGGAAGCAGCCGCCAGAGCCCGCGCGCGGTCATGGGGCGCCATCGTACCGCCGCCGCCGTGTGCTACGCTACGGGCCGTGCGTTGGCTCGTCGTGCTTCCGTTCAATCGGGCCGGCCTCATGGGCGTCGATTTTGGCGAGGAGCTCGCCGCGCGCGGTCACACGGTGCGGCTCTTCGAGTACCGGCGCGACAACGCGCTCTACAAGAACAAGTCGACGAAGGCCGCCTACCAGCTCTGGATCCTGCGCCTGCTCGAGCGCGCGTGCTCGTCGTGGCGTCCCGATGTCGTGCTCGTCATCAAGGGCGGTCCCATCACGCCCAATTTCATCCGGCGCGTGAAGGCGCGCGGCAACACCCTGTTCGTCAACTTCTTCCCCGACAACCCGCTGTGGATGATCCCGTTCGGCTGCATCGAGGCGTACGACGTCTTCTTCACCAAGGAGCGCTACGCGATGCGCAGCCTGCAGCAGGTCGGGCTGCGCAACCTGCACTATCTGCCGATGTACTGCGTGCCGGCCCAGCACCACCCGGTGGTGCTCTCGCCGGAGGAGACGCGGCGCTTCTCGACGCCGCTGTCGTTCGTGGGCAGCCGGTACGACTATCGCGAGCGCTTCGTGCGCGAGCTGGCCGACGCGCCGCTGCGCCTCTGGGGTGCCGGCTGGGGCCGCACTCCCGATCCCGTCGTGCGCGGCCTCGTGGCGGGCGGACCCGTGTTCGGCCACGACAAGCTCTGCGTGTACTCGGGCTCCACGATCTCGCTGAACCACCACCATCCGATGAACGACATCGTCGGAGTGAACACGCGGACGTTCGAGCTGGCGGCGTCGGGCGCCTGCCAGGTGGTGGACGCGAAGGACGAGCTGTCGCCGCTCTTTAAACCGGGCGACGAGCTGCTCGTCTACCGCGATCTCGGCGAGCTCCGCCGGCTGCTCGACCATTTCCTGGCGCGGCCGGAGGAGGCGCGCGCCATCGGCGAGAATGCGCGACGCCGTGCGCTGGCCGAGCACACCCTGAGCCACCGCGTCGACGAGATGCTGGCGGCGCTGCACGACCGCTTCGGCGTCCGATGACGGATTGCCTCGCCCGCGAGCTGACCTGCATCGACTGCGGCACCGTCCATCCACTCGGCTACCGGCTCGAGTGCGAGAAGTGCCGCGGTCTCCTCGAGCTCTCCTACGATCTCGACGTCCTGCGCGCGCGAGGCCCGGCCGCCCTCACGGGTGGCGGCCTCTGGCGCTACGCGCCGGTGCTGCCGATCGCCGACCCCGCGCATCGCGTGACGCTCGGCGAGGGCGGTACGCCGCTGCTCGACTGTCCCCGGCTGGCCAAGCGGCTCGGCGTACGCAGCCTGGCCATCAAGTTCGAGGGCGCCAACCCCACGGGCACCGTGAAGGACCGCTCGTCCGCGACCGGCGTGGCGGCCGCGCTCCAGTTCGGCTTCACGGCGACCTCCGTCGTGTCGAGCGGCAACGCCGGCTCCTCGATCGCCGCCTACTCGGCGCGCGCGGGTCTCCGCTCGCTGATCTTCGCCTACGCGCGCGCCTCGGCGCCGAAGCTCCTGCACATGGCCGCGACCACCGCCGACCTCGTCCTCTACGAGGGCGTCTACGACGACCTCATCGCGCACTGGGACCGGCTCGTGGAATCGCGCCTCTTCTTCGACTGCGGCGCCTCGCGCAACGCCTACAAGCACGAGGGCAAGAAGACGATCGCCTACGAGATCGCCGAGCAGAGCGGCTGGCGCCCGCCCGACGTCGTCGTCGCCCCGGTCGCCGTCGGCGAGACGTTCATCGCGGCCGCGCGGGGTTTCCGCGAGATGCACCGTGCGGGCTTCATCCCGCGCGTGCCGCGGATGGTCGCCGCGCAGGCGACGCGCGCCAACGCGATCTCGCGCGCGTTCCGCGGCGGCCGACCCCTCGAGCCGCTGAAGATCGGCTACACGGTGGCGGAGGGACTGGCGGCCGGCAATCCCGGACGCAAGGGCGAGTGGGTGCTGCGGCTGCTGCGCGAGGGCCACGGCGCCGCCGGCGATGCCGAGGACGAGGAGATCCTCGAGACGCAGCGGACTCTGGCGCGCACCGAAGGCATCTGGGCCGGACCGACAGGGGTGGCGACGCTGGCGGTGCTCGGCAAGATGCTCGCCGCGAACGAGCTCGACCCCACGCAGTCCTACTGCGCGATCGTGAGCGAGACGGGACTCAAGACCGAGGCGGCGCCGCCGAGCCGATCGGCGACGGCGTTCGACTACGACTCGCTCGCCCGCCTCGTGCGGGAGCGGCTCGCCCGCGCGTAAGCCGCTCCCCCGCGCTTTCTACCTCCGCCCCGCGCCCGCCGTCGCGCGCGACCTCCTCGGCTGCATCGTCGTCTCGCGCCGCGGCCGCGCGCCGACGGCGGGGCGCATCGTCGAGGTGGAGGCGTACCTGGGCCCCGAGGACGAAGCCTCGCACGCCGCCTTCCGTCCGGGCAGCCACGCGCTCTTCTACGGCGCGGGCGGCCACGCCTACGTCTACCTCAACTACGGTCTCCACCACTGTCTGAACGCGATCACCAACCCCGCGGGCCGCCCCGGCTGCGTGCTCATCCGCGCGCTGGAGCCGCTCGAGGGCGTGACGACGATGGCGCGCCGGCGCGGCGTGAGCGTCGCCGCGCGCCGGCTGGCCAGCGGTCCCGGCAACCTCACGCAGGCGCTCGGGCTGTCGCTGCGCGACAACGGCGCCGACCTCACGCGGGGGCTCCTCGTGATCCTGCCGCCCGGCCGGCCGCGCGACTTCACGATCGCGCGCGGGCCGCGCGTCGGCATCACGCGCTCGAGGGACCTGCCCCTGCGCTTCTGGATCGCCGGCCACCCGAGCGTCTCCGTCGGGCGGGGCGGCTGACGGCGCGCGCAGGGGCGGGCGGACGCGTGGTGGCAAAGTGCCAGACGACGAACGTGAGGTCGCCGCGGCGGCGGCGACGCGCGACGACACCGCCGACGGCCGCGCGCCGGATCACGGCGCGCCAGAAGCGCCGCGCGGGGTTCCACGTGATCACCGCCACCTCCCACCGTCCGGGAAAGCGCGCGAACAGGGCGAGCGCGACACGCGTGCCCACGCCGCGGCGGCGATACTTCCGCAGCACGAAGAACTCGCTGATCTCGGTAGCGTCCGTGCCCGCGAAGTCGGCGTGGTCGCGCACCAGCGCGAATCCCGCGGGCCGGCCCCCCACGCGGACGATGAAGTGGTGGCTCCCGCGCCGCCGCCAGAATCGACGGTGCCAGCCGGGAGAACCGTAGGCGCCGTCCGCCTCGACGTCCCAGCGCTCGCCGCCGAGATCGTAGAGATAGAGATGAAGGAGGCGCCGCACGATGGCGATGTCGATTTTCCGCAGCGGACGAAGGGTGATGCGCGCCACGTCGTCAGCGGCCGCGGCGGAGCGCGTCGGGATCGAACAGCGCGTCATCGAGGCCGGAGTTGACGGCGGCGGAGCGGACGAGGACGCGCACGACCAGCTTGCCGTCCAGATACGCCTCCTGCCGGTGCGGCAGCGCGAACCCGCCCACGAGCGGACGGTGCTCGGTGAACGCGACGTCGATGACGGCCTCACCCGTCGGCAGCTTTTCGCGCGTGACGAAGCGCACCACACCCCGCTCGGGATCCAGCCACACCTGGGGGACCGTGCGCTCGCCGGCCCGGGCGCCGATGACCGTGACCGTCCGATCGCCGAAGCGCGTGCCGTAGCTGACGTCGTCGCGCACGCCGAGCGCCTTCCACTCCGCGAGCAGGTCGGCGCCGGTGCGCCGGAACGGGACGAGCAGGTGCGTCGAATCACGCGTACCCGGCGGCGGCGCCTCGAACGTCTTGCCGTCAGGCGCGCGGACCCAGACGCGGTCGCCGACGGTCAGTCGCACCTCCTTCTGCCCGTCGATCGTCTGCTCCACGCGCTGCCGGCGCGGCAGCTTGATGTAGACGCGCTGCTCACCGCTCGACTGGGGGTGGCGGCCGCCGGGATCGAAGAGCGTCAGCGTCTGCTCGATCACGAGGTCCGCCACGTTGATCTCGCCGAGGCGGGCGACGAATGCATCCACGGCGGTGCGCGCGTCGGAGCCGGAGGCGGCGGCGACGGAGAGCAGCGCGGCCAGGATGACCATCGCGGGAACGGCCCGAACCACGAGTCGGTTATACGGGTGGCGCATCCGAGAAGTCAACGAAAAGCCTGATTTTTTCGGCCGAAAATGTTGACACCCCGTGGCCCGGTCCGTATCATCAAAGGAACCTAAGGAGCGCGCGTGCCTACCTCTCCCGATACGCTGACCGGCGGCGTCCTCGAGCTCATCCTGAGCGCGGGCCCTATCGCGAAGGCCGTCCTCGCGGTGCTCGCGATCTTCTCGATCATCAGCTGGGCGCTGATCGTCGAAAAGTGGTGGCAGTTCCGTCGCGTACGGCGCCAGACCCTCGGCTTCCTCAAGGTCTTTCGTGAAGGTCGGCGGCCCAGCGTCGTGGCGGTCGCGGCCAAGAAGTTCCGCGAGAGTCCGCTCGCGCAGCTCTACTTCGCCGCGTACCAGGAGCTGGCGGGCAGCCACGACCTGGAGCACTTCGTGGACGAGGGCGAGGAGGCGAGCACCGACCGGCTCGAGGCGGCCGACCGCGCCATGCGCCGCGCGGCGGGTCTCGACGTCGCCCAGCTGGAGCGGTACCTGCCGTTCCTCGCGACGACGGCGAGCGCCTGCCCGTTCATCGGCCTCTTCGGTACCGTGGTGGGCGTCATGAACTCCTTCCACGGGATCGGCGCGCAGGGTTCGGCCAGCCTCGCGGTGGTCGCGCCCGGAATCTCGGAGGCGCTCGTGGCGACGGCGGCCGGGCTCGGCGCCGCCATCCCGGCCGTCATCGGCTACAACTACTTCGTCAATCGCGTCAAGCACTGGGCGACGGAGATGGAGGGGTTCTCGCTCGACATGCTCAACCTCCTGAGCCGCCCCGCGCCCAAGCTCGCGCGGCCCACGAAAGATGGCATTTAGCGTCGGGCCGCCCGGCGGCACGCGCCGCATCGGGACGAGCCTCGCCGAGATCAACATCATCCCGCTGGTCGACGTGGTCCTCGTCCTCCTGCTGATCTTCATGCTCACGGCCCCGATGATGTACCGCGGGATCGACGTGAACCTGCCGCGCGCGGCCGCCAAGCCGACCGCGGTCGAGGAGCGCATGGTCCTCACGGTGACGAAGGACCGCGCGCTCTATCTGAACGAGAAGCGCGTTCCGCCCGGCGGCCTCGAGGGCATGCTCCGCGACGCTTTCCGCACGCGCAAGGACAAGACCGTCTACCTCAAGGCCGACGCGGGCCTCGCCTACGGCGCGGTGATCGAGACGATGGACATGGTCCGGCGCGCCGGCATCGAGCGCCTCGGCATGGTGACCGAGCCCGTCCGCGAGCGCTGACATGAGCATCGCCGCCGCCACGATCCGGATGCGTCCGGCGCGCGGCCCTGCCCTCGGGAAGGCGCCGCTGCCCATCACGGCAACGGTCCTCTCGGCGATGCTGCACGTCGTCCTCGCCGTCGTCTTCGTGCTCGCGCCGTACGTGTGGTCGCCGTCGCAGCCCAAGACGTACATCGTCAATCTCGTGCCCGCCGTCGCCGCCGTCGGCTCGCCGCAAGGACAGGCGACGCCCGCGCTGCCGCCGCGGCCGGAAGAGGTCGCGCCCGCACTGCCGGCGCGCCCGACGGAGCTGCCGCAGCGGGAAGCCACGCGGGAGACGACGGCGCCCGAGATGCCGGCGCGCGCGCGCGAGCTGCCCGACCGGGCGCTGGCGCCGCGTCCGTCGGCCGCGCCGCGGGCGGGCGACAAGGAGCTGCCCTCGATGGCGAGCTCGTCGTCCAAGCCGGCGCCCGCGCCGGAGCGCGCGCTGAGCGAGACGGTGGCGCGCGCCACGACGCCTCCTCCCATCGGACGGCGCGACGGGTCGCCGCAGGGCGCGGGCGCGATGACGCTCAACGTCACCGACTTTCCCTTCGCGTGGTACCTGAGCCGCGTGCAGGCAAAGGTCACCGAGCGCTGGGCCGACAAGGCGATTCCCGGCCAGCAGCCGGTCGCCGTCTTCGAGATCAACCGCGATGGCCGAGTCACCGGGCTCGCGATCGAGAAGCCGTCCGGCAACCCGTACTATGATCAGGCCGCGCTGCGCGCCATCACCGAGGCGGCGCCGTTTCCGCCGCTGCCGCCCGAGTTCTCCGGCCCGGTGCTGCGCGTGCACCTGGGCTTCAATTTCTCTGCCGAGCGAGGTTAATCAGTGTCCTGTCGAACGATGTCGGCCGTCGCGATGCTCGCTGTTTTCGTGGCGCTCACCGCGCCGTGGCCGTCGCCCGCGCAGCAGACCGGCGGGCCGGCCACCGACGTGTACGTCAACGTGACGGGAGGCGGCGCCAAGAAGCTCAACATCGCCGTCCCCGAGTTCACCGTGGTCGCGGGCACCGACACCGCGGGCAACGCCAAGCTGCTCGCGTCGGTGACCGGCAGTGACCTCACCTTCTCCGGGCTGTTCAGCGTCGTTGCCGGAACGGGGGCGATCCCGGCGAACAACCCGGCGATGCTCGAGCAGTCGTGGCGGGAGTTCGCGGCCGCCGGCGCCCACGCGGGGTTGCACGGTCTGCTCACCGTGAGATCGGATCGGCTCGAGGGCGAGATGCGGCTCTACGACCTCACCACGCCCGACCACCGCCTCATCGCGACCAAGAAGTTCGAGACGCCGATCGCGCTGCCGCGCAGGCTCGCGCACAAGATCGCGGACGACGTCGTCCTGCAGTTCACGGGCGAGTCGGGGATCGCGGACACCAAGCTCGCCTACGTGATGGGGCCGCTCGGCGCCAAAGAGATCGTCATCTCGGACTACGACGGCGTCGGTCAGGCGCCGGTCACACGCAACGGCTCCATCAACCTGACGCCGGTGTGGAGTCCGGATGCGCGCTCGCTCGCGTACACGTCCTACAAGCAGGGTTACCCCGACCTCTACCGCGTGTTCCCGTTCGAGCGGCGGCCCGAGCAGACGCTGGCGGCGTTCGTCGGCATCAACACCTCGCCCGCCTTCAGCCCCGACGGCAAGAGCCTCGCGCTCACGCTCAGCAAGGACGGAAACCCGGAGATCTACGTCTATGCGCTGGCCACGGCCACGATGCGCCGGCTCACGCGCAACGCGGGCATCGACACCGAGCCGACGTGGTCACCCTCGGGACGCCAGATCGCCTTCATCTCCGACCGCAACGGAACGCCCAACGTCTATGTGATGGACGCCGACGGGCTGAGCGTGCGGCAGCTGACGTCGGGCGGGTTCCACACGCAGCCGCGCTGGTCGCCGAAGGGTGACACGCTCGTCTACACGGCGCGCGGGGCCACGCACGACCTCTGGATCGTGAACGTGGACGGCTCGAATCCACGCCGCCTCACGGGTGGCACCGCCGACAACCAGGGCGCAACGTGGGCGCCCAACGGCCGTCACCTCGCGTTCCAGTCGAATCGCAACGGACGCTGGCAAATCTTCGCGATGCTGGCCGACGGTTCGGCCCAGGAGGCCGTCACCCGCGGCGCCGGCGAAGCGACAAGTCCTTCGTGGTCGCCTCGCTTGCCGTGATACCCTTTTCCCGTTGAAGAAGCGGACACTCCAGCGCACGCCAAAAGGAGACGTCATGCTTACGCGCTGCTCGCATCTCGTGCTCTCATCATTGCTCGTCGCCGCCGTGGTGCTCAGCGGCTGCGCCAAGCGACCCGCGACCACGCAAGCGGCCGCTCCCGCGCCGACCGGCTCCGCGAGCACGACCGCGTCCACGCCGCCGCCCGCCCCGGCGCCGGTGCAGAGCGACACGCCGACGGCCGCCACGACGACGCCGGCGCCAAGCAGCACGGCTCGGCCGGCCGTGCAGGATTTTGCCGCAGTTCCCGAGCTCGTCGACGTGTTCTTCGATTTCGACAAGTACGACATCCGCCCCGGCGACGCGAAGACGCTCGATGCGAACGCCAACTGGCTGAAGTCGAATCCGAACCATCTCGTGCTCATCGAGGGTCACTGCGACGAGCGCGGCACCAACGAATACAACCTCGCGCTCGGTGAACGACGCGCCAAGTCCACGATGAACTATCTGGTGTCGCAGGGCGTGCAGGCCAACCGCATCACCATCATCAGCTACGGGGAAGAGCGCCCACAGTGCACCGAGCACAACGAAGCGTGCTGGGCCAAGAACCGCCGCGCGCACTTCCTCGCCAAGCCCCGGTAGCCTCGGATTCCATGGCGAGGGGAAGGTGCGCCCTTCTCCTCGCCGTCTTGTTGCTCGGCGGCTGCGCGTCGGTCCAGGACGTCACCGGCGTCGCCACCCAACAGGATCTCGTCCAGCTCCGGACGGACGTGACGATCGCGCAGCAGCGTGCCCAGCGCGCGCTCGGCGAGGCCGAGGCCGCGCTCGCGCAGGCGCAGCGTCGCGAGCGCGAGCGTGACGGGGAAGCCGAGCGGCGTCTGGCCGCGCTGGCGGAGCGCGTGGACGCCCTGACGTCGTCGCTCACCACGCTTTCCGGCCAGCTCGACGAGCTGAACAGCAGGGTCGACGCGCTCTCGCGCCAGCCGCGCGCGGCCGCACCGGCGCCCACGGCGACGCGTTCACCCAGCGCCGTGCCCGCCGTCCCGGCGGCGGCGGCGCCGCCACCGGCGGCCGGCGGCAACCGGCCCACGACCAACGCGCTGCAGCCGCAAGACATCTATCAGGCGGCGTACCTCGATTTCAGCAAGGGCAGTTATGCGCTGGCGATCGCCGGCTTTCGCGAGTTCCTGCGCCGCTTCCCGGACCAGGCGCTCGCGGGTGCCGCGCAGTACTGGATCGGCGAGGCGCACTTCTCGCTCGCGCGCGGGTATACGAACGCGGGACAGTCTCAGCCGGCGACCGAAGCCCTCGAGCAGGCCGTGCAGGAATTCCGGAAGGTGCTCGCCAACTACCCGCGCAGCGACAAGGCGCCGGCGTCCCTGTACAAGGAGGCGCTGGTGTTGCTCGAGCTGAAGCAGCCTGCGGTCGCGGAGCAGCGACTGCAATATCTCGTGGAGACGTTCCCGCAATCCGAGGAGAGCGCGCTGGCGCGCGAGCGCCTTGCGGCGCTGCGGCCGCGCTGAGCCCTCCTACTTCGCGTCGAGGCCGAGCACCCAGACCACGGCCACGTCACGCTCCGGCGTGCCGTAGACCATGACCGTGGCGCCGGGATGCCCCGTGGAGGCGGACCGGACGATGACGCCGTCCGGCTGCGTGCCACCCGGACCGAACTGCCAGACACCGATCGATACGAGGAGCGCTGCCGCGAGCGCGCCGCCGAGCGCCCATTGCGGGCGCGACGCCCGGCGGGCCGCCGGGGCGGGCCGCGCGGTTTTCGCCGCGTCGACGGCCCGGACGACACCCGGCCAGAAGCCGGTCCAGTCCGGTTCGGCCATGACGACGTTCTGCTGGAGGAGGGCCCGGAGACGGCGCAGCCCTTCGGCCTCGCGCTGGCACACCCCACAAGTCGCCAGATGGGCGGCCGTCGAGCGCGCCGTCCCGTCATCGAGGGCCCCATCGAGATAGGCCCCCAGTCGTCGTCGGTTCAGGTAATGGCTCAGCACGTTGGTTGGACGGTCGGCCCCCCCGCCGCTATTCTCAGGTCCGCACCATGATAGCCGAGCGGCCGACGACCGTCCCCGCGGGCACCGAGACCCTCGAGGCGCGTCTCGGCGTGCCCGCCGGGGCCCGGCTGGGCGTCGTCGTCAGCCATCCCCACCCTCTCTATGGGGGCGACATGGACAGTCCGGTGGTCGCCCGCATCGTCGAGAGCTGCGCGGGCCGGGGGCTGGCCACCCTGCGATTCAACTTCCGCGGGGTCGGCGCCTCCACGGGGCGGCACGACGAAGGCCGGGGCGAGCAGGACGACGTCCGCGCCAGCCTCGCCCGCCTGCAAGATGCGCTGGGCGGCGACGGCCGCGTGGCGCTGGCCGGGTACTCCTTCGGCGCGGCCGTGGCGGCGGCGGTGGCCGTCACGGCGCCGGTGGCGGGGCTCGCGCTGGTGGCGCCGCCGCTGCGCGTCACCGACGTCCACCTGCCCGCGGGAGTCGACGGGCCGGTGCTCGTCGTCGTGGGCGCGGAGGATCAATATTGTCCGGCCGATGCGCTCGAGACGCTGCGCGTGAGCCTACCGGCGGCGACGGTGGTCGTGGTCGAGGGCGCCGATCATTTCTTCTTCGGATCGCTCGCGCCGCTGGGCGAAGCCGTCGCCGCCTGGGCCGACGCGCTGCTCGGCGCCTAAATCCGCGGCAATCGCTGCGGCGTCGCCGTGCCGGCGGACAGGATGATGCGGATGCCTTCCTCCACGCTGAGGCCCGTGTGGATCACGTCCTCGCTGGGCACCACGATGATGTCGCCGAGATAGAGGTTGTTCGACGGCACGAAGACGGTCACCATCTCTCCCTTGCCGGCGGGCGATTCGAGCAACACCTGGCTCGTCACGAACCCAAACGCGTACGCGCCTTCGCGCGGATGCTGGACGAGCACGACGGCCTTGAACGAGTTCCGCCGCTCCGGCGAGAAGGAGTCGATGAGCATCTTCACCGACGGGTACAGCAGCCGGAAGACGGGCACGCGGTACAGCCAGCGGTCGCCGAAGGCGAGGACGCGGCGTCCCGCCACGTTGCGCGCGACGATCCCCATGAGGAGGATCAGGACCACCGCGGTGAGGAAGCCGAGGCCCCAGCCCTCGACGGGCCGGCGGAGGATGCGCTCGTATATCGGGGCGAAGCGGCTGTCGATCCAGCTCCAGAAGGCGTACAGAATCCACGCGGTGGCGACGACGGGAACGGTGACGAAGAAGCCGGCGATCAGTCGGACCTTGAGCCAGGTCTTCATCACGTCGACTATGACATGACGCGCCGGAATCCCCAAACCCGCCGCCGCGCGCTCGTGACGGGCGGCGCCATACGCCTCGGCCGTGCCATCGCGCTGGGTCTCGCCGACGCCGGCTTCGACGTCGTCATCGGCTATCACCGCTCACGCGCCGACGCCCGTGCGACCGTGCGGGCCCTGAAAGCGCGCGGTGCGCACGCCGTCGCGTTGCGCGCCGATCTCCGCGACGCCGCCGCCGCGCACCGCCTCGTGGCGGGCGCCGCGCGCGCCCTCGGCGGGCTCGACGCGCTCGTCAACAGCGCGGCGGGCTTCGCCCGCACGCCGCTCGTGAGCGCCACCCGCGCCGAGTGGGACGCGCTGCTCGACGTCAATCTGAGGGCCGCCTTCCTGGGCACGCAGGCGGCGGTCACGCACATGCCGACCGGCGGCCACGTCGTGAACATCGCCGACGCGTGGGCGCGCGGGGCCCCGGCGGGCTGGTCGGCCTACGCGGCGTCGAAGGCGGGAATGGAGACGCTCACGCGGGTGCTCGCCGCCGAGCTGCGATCGCGCGCGATCACCGTGAACTGCGTCGCGCCGGGGCCGGTGCTGAAGCCCGAGCGCCTGCCGCGCGCGCGCTGGCGCGCCATCACGCGCGGCCGCGCGGGACGTCCGGCGGACGTCGTGCGCGCGGTCGTGCGCTACGCCACCTGCGCGCCGTCACTGACCGGACGCGTGGCGACGATCGCCGGAGGGCGGAGCGGAACTACAGCCCGGAGGCGTCGAGCAGGTCGGTGAGGTTGTTGACGTTGACCCAGCCGCCGCGCACGTAGACGACGCGCACCGGACGGCCGGCGGCCAGCACTCGCGTGATCAGATCCGATAGCCGCGCCGCGCGCAGCGTGCCGTCGGCGCGCGCGCCGGCGATCGCCTCGCGCAGCCACGCGGCGCCGTCACGGCCGGCGTGCAGCAGGCCGACCCACACGCCGTGGCCGGCGGCGGCGGGCGCGACGGCGTCGCCGATCCCGGCGAGCCACACCTCGTCGAACAGCAGGCGCCCACTGTCGGGACGCGCCGCGCGCACGCGATCGGGCGCGGCGCTCGCCGCCAGCGTCGAGTCCACGACGAGCGTGATCCCGTCGCCTGCGTCCTCGAGCAGCGCCTGGACGAGATGACGCTTGAGGACGATGTCGCCGAACGCCACGAGGGTGCCCGGCACCAGCAACTCCTCGGCGAGCGCGAGCGAGAACGCCTCGCCGGTCTCGGCGAAGTCCAGGTTGTCGACGAACCGCGCTCCCGCGACGTCCACGGCGGCGGCGTGGTGGCCGCGCACGACGGTGACGCCGCGGCAGCCGAAGTGGGTGAAATCGTCGAGCAGCCGCCTGAGGATCGGCCGCCCCTGCACCTTGAGCATGGCCTTCGGCGCGGTGGTGGTGAGGCCGCCGAAGTCCGTCGCGGCGCCGGCCGCCAGCACGATCGCCGAGAGCGACGCGCCGCGCGCGACCGGCAGGTAGCGCTTTTCCGCCTCCTGCAGCTCCTCGTCGCCCTGCAGGCGGAAGACGTCGTGCAGCGGCGCGACGTGCGGCTCGACGTCGAGTAGCGACTCGGCCGCGCGGATTTTCGCCGCGGTCGCCTGCATGGCCGGGATGGCCGCGCGCAGCACGTGGTTGGCCCAGATCACGACGCTCACGCGGCGCGCGCGGAACTCCTCGGTGGGCGTGCGCCAGTACTTCGTCGGCACCAGCACCACGGGCGCGCGGTCGCTCCACTCGTCGAGGAACGCGAAGATCTCGGCGGGGCTCGACTGGCGGCTGTGGATCAGGATCGCGTCGGCGCCCGCGCGATGGTAGGCCTCCGCACGCTTGATGGCCTCCGCGAGACCCCAGCCCGCGATGAGCGCCTCCACGCGCGCGACCAGCACGAAGTCGGCGTCGGTCTGGCTGTCCTTGCCCGCCTTGATCTTGCCGCAGAACTCGTCGACGTCGGCCAGCGGCTGCAGCTCGGAGCGCAGGAACGAGTTCGTCTTCGGGAAGAGCTTGTCCTCGATGGTGACGCCGGCCACCCCGACCTGCTCGAGCTTGCGTACGAGCCGCCGCATGTTGTTGAAGTTGCCGTAGCCCGTGTCGCCGTCGAGGAGGAGGGGGATCGAGGTCGCCTCGGCCATGAACGCCACGTGGTCCACCACCTGCGACCAGGACAGCTCGTTGTTGTCGCGCACGCCGAAGGCCGCCGAGATCGTCAGCCCGCTGCCCCAGATGCCCTCGAACCCGGCCTCCTCGACGATGCGTGCGGAGAGCCCGCTGTGCGCTTCCATCAGGAAGGCGATCTCCGGGCGCATGACGAGCCGCTTGAGCGCGGTCGTGCGCCGTGGCGTCACAGGCTGGCCCGAAAGCGATCGCGGATCTCGGCCGGGCTGTACGGGATGCGCGGAACGTCCGCTTCCTCCGCGGTCGTCTTTACCAGCACGAAGTGCGGCCCGTCGGCGCCGAGCGCGGCGCGCACGGCCGACTCCGTCTCCGCGGCCGTGGTGACGGCGGTCACCGTGCCGTAGCCGGCCGCCGCGGCCACACGGTCCAGGCGCACGCCGTGCGAGGGCGAGATCTGGTTGCCCGTGGAGCCGTAGACCTCGTTGTCGAACACGACGTGGACCAGGCGCCGGGGCCTCAGCCCCCCGACCATGGCGAGGATCCCGAAGTTCATCAGGAGGTTGCCGTCGCCGTCGAACACGACGGCGGCGCGCTCGGCCTGCGCGAGCGTGAGGCCGAGGCCGATCGCGGAGGCCAGGCCCATCGAGCCGATCATGTAAAAGTTCTGCGGTCGGTCGCCGACGGAGAACGACTCGCGGCAGATGTAGCCGTTGGCATGCACGATCGGCTCGGTGCCGATCGGCTTGCGGGCGGCCGTGATCGCCGCCAGCCGCGAGATGCGCGGGACGAGGGTCGCGTCCCCTCGGGGCGCCGTCGCAGGGTCTCCGGCGCCCGACCGTCGGCGAGTCTCGGCGTCGCGCCGAACGCCCGCGTCGTGATGAGCCCCGCCCGTTTGCACCACTCTCGGGGGGACGACGATGGCCACCGGCTGCATCCGCGTGTCCATCTCCTTCGCGGCCCACGCGACGTCGTCGGCCGCGCTTTCGGCGGACAGCACGCGGTATGGCATGCCGAGCAGGTCGAGGATCTGCGGCGTGATGCGTCCGGTGAGGATGTGCTCCGGCGCGTCCTTGCCCTCATGGCCGCGCCAGGTCACGACGACCAGCAGGGGAAGCCCGTACATCAGCGACAGCGACGCGAGCGCGTTGAGGCTCGTGCCGAGGCCCGAGTTCTGCATGAGGACACACGGCCGGCGGCCCGCGAGCCAGGCGCCGGCGGCCAGGCCGACGGCGGCGTCCTCGCGCACGGCGGCCACATACGGCGCCTCGCGCTCCGTCTCGAGCACCGCGATGACGTCCTCGACGAGCGAGCACGGCACGCCCGTGAAGAAGTCGAAGCCGTGGCGCGTCAGCAGCGTGGCGACCTCGCTGCCGGAGATCACGCGGGACCTACGGCTGGACCATGCGGGCGCCGCCGCCCATGGTCCGGAGGAAATCGCCGAGCGACGCGAACCGCATGAACGGGTTCTGACGCTTCTCGGCGCCGATGGTGGACGACGGGCCACCGTAGTTGTGGCCCGGGAAGAGCAGCGTATTGTCGGGCAGCGCGCCGAGCCGCTGCGTGAGCGAGTAGTACATCTCGCTCGGATCGCTGCCGGGCAGGTCCGTGCGCCCGCACGAGCCGATGAAGAGCGTGTCGCCGGAGACGAGCCGGCCGTCGACGAGGAAGCACTGTGAGCCGGGCGTGTGCCCCGGTGTGTGCAGGAACATCAGGGCGAGCCGCCCGATCGCCAGCGTGTCGTGGTTGTCGACCTTCACGAGATCGGAGCCGAGCCCCGGCAGGAATTCCCGCTCCGCCTTGTGCACGTAGACCTTGAGCGGGACGCGCGCGAGCAGCTCCTCGACACCGGGGATGCGGCCGGGCATGCCCCACGAGGCGAGGCTGCCGCCCACGTGGTCTTGATGCGTATGGGTCACCAGCGCGCCGGTGAGCCGCATGTCGTCGGCCTGCGCGGTGTCGACGATCGTGTCGATCTCCCACGCGGGATCCACCACGACGCACTCGCGGGCCACCGGGTCGCCGACGAGATAGACGAAGTTCTGCATCGGCCCCAGCTCGAGCTGCTTGAGATAGATTCCCGCCTCGGTCACGGTGTCTCATGCTACAGCGGGCGGCGGGCACGGTCCAGAAAAGGCGCGGGCGCTACACGATGCTGATGAAGGCGTAGCCGACGGTGCGCAGCTCGTGGTCCACGCTCGCGCGCCGGCGCCGGTCGCCCTGGCGCCGCTCGAACGGCCGTCCGGCCACGATGTGAGGGTTGGAGGTGGCGCGGCGCTCACCGCTGCGGCGATCCCAGATCACCTGCACGTTCTCGGCGTCGGCGAACGTCTGGCTGAGGTAGCGATAGAGGTCGGGGCGGTCGCGCGCGACGATGAAGATCTCACGCGGCATCGGCGGAGACTCTATCATCCCTTCAGATCCTCGGGCACCTTGGGGGCCGGGCCCAGGGTGCGTGGGTCGACCGCGTAAATGGCGGGCCCGGCGCCCGTCCGTACGTACGCGCGCTCGGCGTCCTGGCGGCCGACGGTCAGCCGCCCGAGCTCGCCGCCGTCGCCCCGGAACATGACGACCTCCAGCGTCGGCGCGTCGAGCCCATATTTCGCGGCGTCCTCGCCGTTGGGCGCGACGACCTGCTTCCAGCGCAGCGACCGGACGCCGTAGACGATGTCGTCCACCCGCGCGCTCTTGGCGGCGCTCTTGGTCGGCTCCACGAGCTTCCAGTCCGTGTCGCCGCTCCGCTCGAGGACGGCCGTCTGCCCGCCGGCCTTCACGCGCATCCGCTTGATGTCCTTGGGCTCGAGCCCGGAGAAGAGCGCGTGATCCCGGAGGTCGTCCACGGAGCGGCCCAGGTCGTCGAGCACCTTGCCGTCCACCAGCACGACCGGTCCGCGGCCGGCGACGCCGGCGTAGGCGCTCGGCGCGCCGCCGCGGCGCTCGCCCGACGGCGCGAGCAACAGCGTGGTCGGCGGCTTGCCCTGCTCGGTGAGGGTCAGCTTCACGGTCGGCCTGGCGAGCACGCGCGGCACGGCGGAGGCGTCGTCACTCAGGAATCCCTGCGCGCGCAGCTCGCGCAGCCGCGTCAGCAGCGCGCCCGCCTCGACCTGGTCGGCCGGCAGCGCCTGCGGCGCCGTGATCGTCCAGCGATCCTTGTCGCGCGCGAGCGTGACGGCGCCCTTCGGGCTCTCGAGGTCGACGCGCACGACCTTGTCGCGGTCGAGCGCGACCACGTGCTTGTCGCGCAGCGCGCCCACCGTGCGCGGGATCGCCGTCGCGACGTCCTCGGGCAGGAGCAGCACGCTCGACTCGCCCTCGCGCATCGCGTAAACGCCCTTCTTCGCCTGGTCGTTCCGGCCCACCAGCAGCGTGCGGCTCGCGCGCTCCTTGTCTTTGCCCGTGTGGATGGTGAGGCGCAGGGGCGTGGCGAGCCCGTAGGTCGCGAGCGAGCGCGGCGTCTCCGCCACGAACTCCTTCACCTTCGCCGCCGTGAGCTTCTCGAACATGTTACCGACCGCCTCGGTGTCCGCGGGCAACGCGGCGGGTCTGGTGATCCGCCAGGCGTCGCCAACGTGGGCCACCGCCAGCGTTCCACCGTCGGACGCGATGTCGAATCCCGAGACCGCGTTGCGGTCGAGGGTGAGGATCGTCCGATCGCGGAACTCGGTGGCAGGCTTGGTGGCCTCGCGCAGCACGCCGTCGGACAGGGCGACGACGGCGGGCTTGCCCGTCTCGCGCGCGTAGACCCAGACGCCGGTCGGCGTCTTGCTCCCGAGCGCCAGTCCCAGCGTCTTGCCGTCCTTGAGCGTCAGAGTGATCTCGGCCGCGGGCTTGTCGAGGCCGAAGTCGGCGAGCGCGGCGGGCTTGGGATCGATCTCGCGGTCGACCTTGGCCGTGAGCACGGTGGTGAGCGTCTCCTCGACGCGTGCCTGGTCGCCGCGGGCGACGACCGGGGACCTCACCTCCCACGCGTCGCCGGCGCGCGTCAGCCGCACCGTGTCGTCGCGCCGCCTGAGCTCGACGGCGGTGACGTCGGCCGCCTCGGCCGAAAAGACGCGCCCCTTGCGCGTCTCGGCGCGCTCGCGGTCGGGCGCCCAGCGGACGTCGTAGACGTAGTAGAAGCCGCCGACGAGCAGGAGGACGACGGCGAGTGCCGCGGTAGTCTGCCAGCGCATGGGGCGACTAGTTCGCGGCGCGCCGGCGGACCAGGGCGACGATCCCGCCCGCGAGCACGAGGCCGGGCAGGACGACGAGCGGCAGCACAGCCACGACGCGACCCTGCTGGGCGCTGAGGAAGATCGGCGTCTGCTTCGTGTCCTTCGGCCGCACCGTGATCTGGTCCTCCTCCTCGGCGAGCCAGCTCACCGTGTTGAGGAAGAAGTCGCGGTTGCCCTGCACGTTGAGGAACTGGTTGGTGGCGAGGTTCGAGGTGCCGTACACGACGATGCGCGCCTTGTCCTTGGTCACGACCGCGGCCACGGACAGCGGCCCCTTGGGATCCTGGGGATCCGGCTTGGCCGTTCCCTGCTCGAGCGCCTGCCGGTCCGTCTCCCCCCACGATTCGGGGCTCGTCTTCGCGAGCGGCTGCACGTTGATGCCGGCGGGCAGCGGCTTGGCCGGGGTCACCGAGCGCGTCAGCGGAAAGAGCGTGGTGATGCCGGCGAGGTCGCGCGTGATCGGGTGCGGCTCGTACTGCTGGATGATCGGCACCTCGGGCCCGATGCCGAAGAGCCGGCCGATCGGCGAGAGCTCGACCACGAGGTTGTCGCCCAGGTCCACGCCCCAGCGGCCGAGGAAGCGCTTGATGACGGCGTCCTGCATCTTGCCGGGGAACGGCGGGTCCACCATCGCGAGCACCTTGCCACCCTTGGCGAGGTAGCGGTCGAGCGCATCGACCTCCGGTGCGAACAGGTCGGTGCGCGGGCCCGCGATCACCACGACGGCCGCGTCGTCGGGGATCGCCGCCTTCAGCGCGAGGGCGAGCGACTTCACCTCGTAGTTCGACTTCTCGAGCGCGCCCTTGGCCTCCGAGAACCCCGCGCGCTCGCTGCTGCCGAGCTCGTGCTCGCCGTGGCCCTGCACGACGTACACGATGCGCTTGCCCTCGCGCGTCACCTTGAGGAGACCGTTGGTGAGCTTCTCCTCCTCGGCGTCCAGCACCTTCTCGGAGCGCGCCTTGGTCTCGAGCACGATGGTGCCGTAGGACTCGATACCGTAGCGCCGCGCCAGCGCGGGGTCGCTGTCGGGGTCCGCGATCTTCCACGTGAACTTCTTGCCCGCATAGCCCGCGTACTGCTTGAAAAGGTCCTCGGCCACGCGCTTGCCCGGCTGGTCGGAGCGGAAGAACCCGACGACGTTCACGTCGTCCTTGAGGCCGCGGAGGACCTGCACCGTCTGCGGCGACAGGCTCCGCCGCTTGTTCTCGGTGAGGTCGAGCCGCGCGCTGTGGCGCGCCGACAGCGCCTCCACGAACCCGATCACGCCGAGGACGAGCACGATCGAGATCACGGCGTTGAGCCCGTAGGACACCGTGCGCCCACCGACCTTGTGGCGCGCGCCGGCCAGCCACGGCAGCGCGGAGAGCGCCACCAGCACGATGCCGGCGCCGACGAGCGGCCACCAGAGGCGCCCCTGCGCGGGCAGCGCGAAGGGCTGGGCCACCGCCGCCGCCAGCGCGATCAGCCCGAGATAGAACACCACGTCCGTGAGACGCCGCACCCGCCTACCCCTTCCACCGGCGCGCCTCGAGGGAGCGCAGCGCCAGGAACAGCGCGACCAGCGTGAAGTTCACGTAGAAGATGACGTCCTTCGTCTCGAACACGCCCTTGGCGAAGCTCTCGTTGTGCTCGGTCAGCGAGAGGTGCTGGAGCACCCGCGCCAGCGCGGGGTCCGCGAAGTCGGCCGACCAGCCCACCACCCAGAACATCAGGAGGATGAGGAAGCTCACCAGCGCGGCCACGATCTGGTTCTCGGTGAGCGACGAGGCGAATACGCCCACGGCGATGAAGGTTGCGCCCATGAGCAGCAAGCCCGCGTAGCCGGTGAGGATCGGCCCCCACTCGAGCGGCGCGAAGTACCAGATGATGGCCGGGTAGAGCAGCGTGAGCGCGATCATCAGCACGTAGAGGGTGAAGGCGGCCAGGAACTTGGCGAGCAGCACGGCCCCGTCGCGCACGGGATAGGTCAGCAGCAGCTCGATGGTGCCGCTGCGCCGCTCCTCGGCGAAGAGCCGCATGGTGATGAGCGGCATCATCAGCAGGAGGATGACGCTGAAGTTGGAGAACAGCGGCCGCAGCACGCCGTCGGTCACGTTCAGGCCGCCGCCCATCGGGTTCATGGCCGACTGCATCGACACGCGCGCGTAGTAGCTGAAGATCGAATAGAAGAAATAGCCGGCGATGAACAGGAAGACGGCCATGATCACCCACGCCACCGGCGAGGTGAAGTAGAGCCGCATCTCCTTCTTGAAGATCGGCCAGATCCTCACGAGGTGGGCGCCTCCGGCTCGCTCTGCTCACCGGCCACCACGTGGAGGAAGACTTCCTCGAGGGTCATGCCCATCCGGCGCAGCTCGCGCAGGTCCCAGCGCTGCTGGGCGGCGAGCCGGAAGACTTCGCCGCGGACGTCGCGGCCCCGCGAGGACTCCACGACGTAGCGCCCGATGCCGTCGAAGCCCGGCAGGTCGCTCACCGAGACCACGCCGGGAATCACCCGCAGGGCCTCGCGGACGGCGGCCGGCGACGGCGCCGCGATCTCCACCTCCACCCGCGCGGTCGGGAAGAACTGCTCCACCAGCGTGTCGATGGGGCCCTGGGCGACGATGGCGCCCTTGTTGATGATCACCACCGAGGAGCAGACCATCGAGACCTCGGGCAGGATGTGCGTCGACAGGATCACCGTGTGCTCGCCCGCCAGCGACTTGATGAGCTCCCGGATCTCGGTGATCTGCCGCGGGTCGAGACCGATCGTCGGCTCGTCGAGGATCAGCACGGCGGGATCGCTCACGATCGCCTGCGCCAGTCCCACCCGCTGGCGGTAGCCCTTGGAGAGCTTGCCGATCAGCCGGTTCTGGACGTCGGCGATGCGGCAGCGATCCATGGCCTCGGCCACGCGCTTCTTGCGCTCGCCGCGGGGCACGCCCTTGGTCTCGGCCACGAAGTCGAGGTACGCCGCCACCCGGAGATCCGTGTAGAGCGGGACGCTCTCCGGCAGGTAGCCGATGCGCCGGCGCACCTCCATCGACTCGCTGAACACGTCGAAGCCGGCCACCTTCGCGGTGCCGCCGCTGGCCGGCATGAAGCAGGAAAGGATGCGCATGGTCGTCGACTTGCCGGCGCCATTGGGGCCGAGGAAGCCGACGATCTCACCGGGCGCGACGCTGAACGACACGTCGCGTATCGCGGTGACGGGGCCGTAGTGCTTGGTGAGGTTCTGGACTTCGATCATCCGACCGACTTCGAATTATACCGCCGGAGGCAACGGCGGCGAAGGGACCGGCATGATGGCGGCCAGCCAGTCGGGAACGGCGATCATCTTGGACGTCGCCGGGTCCCAGCACGCATGCAGGGTCGAGCCGCTGGCCACGCGCTCGTCGCGGTCTCGCACCAGCTCGTAGCCGAAGCGGAACGAGGCACGCTTGCGCTCGGCGATCCAGCAGCGCGCCTGGAGCAGATCGTCGAGGAGCGCCGGCTTGTGGTAGCGCACGACGGCCTCGACCACCGGCATGTGGACCTTCTGGTCGACGTCCGACATCGCGTAGCCCTGCTGACGCAGGAACTCGACGCGCGCCACCTCGAAGTAGGTCAGGTAGTTCGCGTAGTAGACGACCTTCATGCAGTCGGTCTCGGCGTAGCGCACGCGGATGGGCGTGGTGGCGATCACAGGTACTGGCCGTAGCGGATCTTCTCGACCACGCTGCGCACGCGCTTGTAGCGGTCGATGGCCTCCAGCAGATCCTGCGTGCTGACCCGCGAGGCCTGACCACCCTCGGCCGCCTCGTGCACCTTCTCCTCGAGCGCGCGGCTCAGGATCTCGGTGATGTCGGCGCCGCTCATGCCGCCCATCATCGGCAGCACCTTGCGGTAGTCGACGGGCTCGAAGAGGGCGCGGTCGGCCGTGCGCTCCATGCGCGTCTTGAGCAGCTCGAGGATCTCACGCTGCTCGTCGGCGTCCGGCAGCGCGACCTCCACCAGGTGGTCGAGGCGCCCGGGCGTCACCAGCGCGGCGTCCACGGCGTCCGTGCGGCTGGTGGACGCGATGACGAGGATGCGCGCGGTCTCGGGCACGCCGTCCAGCCGCTCGCACAGCGTGGCCACGAGCCGCGCGCTCGCCTCGCGGGCCTGCGGCGGCGGCAGCAGGTGCTCGAGGGACAGGGCCTCGGTCTCGTCGAGGAAGAGGACGGCCTTCCCCTCGCCCATCGCGATCCTCAGGATCTCCTGCAGCAGCTCGCCGGTGTTGGCGCCGAACTTGGAGGTCAGGTTGAAGAGCTTGACGTGGTAGAAGATCGCCCCCGCCGAGGTCGCCAGCGCGCGCGCCAGCTTCGATTTCCCGGTGCCCGGCGGCCCGTACAGCAGCACGCCCTTGGGCGGCCTGATCCCCCACTGCTGATAGAGCTCGGGGCTGGTGAGCGCGTGCGCGAAGCCGCGCACCATCGTCTTCGCGTGCGCCAGCCCGCCGATGTCGTCGAACGAGACGCTCGGCTTGATGTCGGTCTCGACACGACCCGTGAGGTCGCCGAACTTCTCGCCGAGCTTCGCGAAGACGTCCTCGATCCGGCGCTGCAGGGCCCAGCGGAGGTCGTCGGCTTCGAGCTTGGACATCGAGCGTCAGTATACGCCGGGCCCGCTCAGGCGGCGGCGGGCGCCGGGCGCGCCAGTCCCATGGACAGGGCCGCGCCCGCCAGCAGCGAGAAGGCGAGGATCGTCC